>ENA-ORRI01000073-ORRI01000073.1-human-gut-metagenome-genome-assembly--contig:-NODE-73-length-60461-cov-13.5769_pt1 | contig 60461 bp, 48 predicted proteins | sample MGYA00242172_ERZ509128 | MGnify/ENA primary metagenome ERZ509128 (study PRJEB26280, sample SAMEA2338623) | human gut metagenome | biome: human gut; feature: human-associated habitat; material: faeces... | reverse complement strand
TTAAAGAGTTCTGCTGTCTGATACAAGAGGATAAATTGAATTGATAGAACTCACCTTAATTATTTATTGTATGGTAAAGAAAAGTTTATATTTATGTATCCTGTTGGCTTTGGGCCTGCTGTGGGCAATTCCGTCTTCAGCACAGGAAGCACAGCTTACCACTGTGAGTTTCCCCAAGGCTGCAGCTTTCACATCTTTGTCAGACAATGGCTTGTGGGCTACTGCTGCTGGTGTGAATGATGATGATCCAAGTAAGTATGCCTATCCTTATCTTATTAATGTAGAGACAGGTGCTCTTACTGAACTCTGGGTTGAAGCAGACTTGATAAAGTCACTCGAAGCTACAGACGTTACTAATGATGGAAAAATCATTGTTGGTACCTATGACAGCAAGCCTGCTTATTATGACATGAATCAGGGTAAGTGGATCACTCTTCAGTCTGAGAATCCTGGAAAAGCTACATCTGTAACACCTGATGGCAAATACATCAGCGGATGGAGCAGCGGATGGAGCAATTCTGGTAGCTTCTCAGGTGATGCTTATGTTGAAACACCGCTTTTGTGGGAGAAGCAGTCTGATGGTACATATCGTGCAATTGATGTGTATGCTGAACTTCCTAACTTCCCAAAGAAAACAAAGCTTGGAACAAACACTCAGCAGGTACGTATAGACAATGTTAGTCCTGATGGTAACATCCTTTCTGGTATTATTAACTTTGTAACTCCTGCAACTGTTTGCTATTATGTTTACAACAAGACAACTCAGGAGTGCAAATATGTAGACAATGCTCTCGGAGAAGTGCCTGACGAAACATTTGTTGACGAGTCAACAATGAGTAACAATGGTAAATATCTTACCGGTATCGTACAGGTGGCAGGTGGTTCATACCTTTCAAGCTATCTTTACAATACAAGCGACAACTCTTGTATATTATATAATACAGAAAGCGAAGAGCAAGACCGTGACGGAAGTGCTGTTTCAAATACAGGCGTTGTATTTGCTTGCAGTCCTGCCGTAAACCCTGTCCGTTCTGCTTACGTACGTGTGGGTAGTCTTTGGTACGGAATAGACGAAATTCTTTCTGGCCGTTATGATATGAACTTTTATGAGCGTACTGGCTATGATTTCACAGGAACAATTGAAGGAGTTTCTGATGATGAAAAGACCATGATCGGTATGTCTGAGACAAAGACAAAGGGTTATATCATCCGTCTTCCAGAAACAATTAGTGAGGCTGCAAGTAGCGTCAATCCACTGAAGTATTATGTTGCTTCTCCTGTAGCAGGATCTAAATTTGCGAAATTCAGTCAGATGAAGTTGGCCTTCTCTAAGACTGTCGGTGTGACATCTGGTGTAGTGGCACAATTCGTTGATGGTTCTGGAAAGAAGTTAAGGGATTATAAAATCACGGCACAGTCTGGTAACAAGACATTCACTATTGGTGGTATACCTCAGGCTCTCAATGCTGACGAGGAATATACAATGAAGATCCCTGCTGGAGCATTCTATTTGATGGCAGACAACTCTATCAAGAGTGATGAAATCACAATTAAGTATATCGGCCGTGCCGAGGCTCCGGCTGCTGTACAGCAGGTTTCTCCTGCAGATCAGGCAAATGTATCTGAAATAAGTTCAGAGCATCCTGTACAGATTCTCTTCGATTTGTCTATCGCTATATCTGAAGATGCTAAGGCTTATCTGTATAGAGATGGTCAGACATCACCGGTTTGTGAACTTAACTTTGTGCAGGGAGCAGAAAGCACAATCCTTCTGTATCCTAGCCTCAAGCGTTATCTTGAAAAAGATGAGAAATATAAGGTTGTTGTAGAGGCTGGTTCTGTTACAGATATTATGGGACTCTGTCCGAACAATGAGATTACAATTAATTACACAGGTGCATACGGGCCTGAAATCAGTTCTGACGGAAGCCTCTTCTCTGATGACTTCAATGATCCTAGCAACTCTATGGTTAAATACCTCCTTTATGAAGGTGACCACAACAAGCCGTCAAGTGCAATGCAGGATTTAGGCTTTGATGCCGACAATTCTCCTTGGCTTTTCGTAATCCGTGAATCAGAAAGCAGCTCTGACTACTGTGCAGCTTCAACATCTATCTATAATCCTACAGGAAAATCAGACGACTGGATGTCAATACCTCGTCTGTCAATAGAAAATGCCGACTATTATCTCAGCTTTGACGTTCAGTCATACTATAAGTCAAAGGCAGACAGACTTAAGGTTCTCGTTCTTGAGGATGATGCTGTTTATTCTAACTTCACAACAGAACTTTATGAGAAGTTCAAGGCTAATGGTAAGGTTCTTTATGACGAGCAGCTTTCTCCCGGTGAGTCAGAGGAAAATCTGACAGGTGACTGGACACACGTAGAGAAATCTCTCGCAGAATATGCAGGTAAGAATATCTATATCGCTTTCGTTAATGAGAACGAAAATCAGAGTATGATCTTCTTGGATAATCTGAAGGTTTACTACAAGGGCGACTTCAACTTCGTTCCTAATGTAGAAAGCACGCAGGTTAACAAAGAGTCCACAGATGTAGGCGTAATAGTTAAGGTTACAAGTGATAAGACTTATAACACTATTAATGCAACACTTACTTCTGAAGACGGCTCATTCAAGAGCACTTATACAGATACACCTAGCAAGCCTATAACAAGTGCAGAGAATTATTCTTTCACATTCCCTGACAAGTTGCCTCTGACTGTAGGTGCACAGAATAAGTATACTATAAGCATTGATCTCGGCGGTACTGTTTACAGCCAGACAAACACTATCAGCAACCTTGCTTTTGAGACAACAAAGCATGTAGTTATAGAAGAAAGCACTGGTCAGCAGTGTAAGAACTGTCCTCAGGGAATCCTTGCAATGGAAAATCTTGAGAAACTTTACGGTGAGCAGGTTATACCTATCGCTATTCATAGCTCTATAATCGGAACAGACCAGTTTGCTTATGAGAACTATAATACATATTTCGGTATAACAGCACAGCCTATGGGTATGGTTAACCGTATAGACACTCTTTATGCGCCGATGTATGTTGATGGAAGCGAGCAGTATCACTTCGATTCACCAGAAGGCAACAATACATTCTATGATGTAGCTCAGCGTGAGTTCGAAAATTATGCAATTGCAGATGTCAGCATCGACAAGGCTATTTACGATGCTTCAAGCAAGAACATACAGATTACAGGTAATGTAAACTATGCTCTAACCATGAACTCTCTGAACCACAATCTTGCATTTGTTGTTCTTGAGGATGGTTTGGAAGGACCTCAGCTTAATGGTTTCTACGTTCTCGACCAGCCTATATTCGGTGAGTTCGGTAAGGGCGGCAAGTATGGTTCAAGCGTTGCTGTTGTAACATTCAACGATGTTGCACGTAAAGTGCCAAACGACAACTTCGCAGGTGAATCTGGTTTCATCCCTGTAAGCGTAACTGCAGGTCAGCCTGTTGCATTCAATAAGGTATTCAGCTTGCCTGAAAACGTTAAGAACTGGGATAATACTAAAGTTGTTGTTATGTTGCTCGATGCAAATACAGAGCGTGTGCTGAATGCAGCAAGACTAAAGATGTCAGCCGGAACAGCTGGAATCAACGATGCAACAGTATCTGAAAACGGTATCACAATTTCTGGTGAGAACGGTTCAATAAGCGTTAACGGCGGAAGCGACCTCAACGTTACTGTTTATGATGTAAGCGGAAGCGTAATAAGCAATGCTAACTCTACTTCTGGTGCTGTTAAGGTAAGCACAGGCGGAAAGAACGGCTTGTTTATCGTTAAGGCTACAAGCGACGGCGTAAGCGTTGTTAAGAAAGTAATCGTTAAATAAATATTTAGATCTGCCTTGTATGTTTGTATCAGAAAAACACTTCACAAAACATAATACAGCAGACAGCAAGGCATGGACCTTAAGAACCTAAGATATAGAAAAGGGTATGGGGCTAGTCCCCAACCCTTCCTATATAATTTAATGCAAACTTATTATTAATTTAAAATTAAGTATTATGAAATCTTTACTAATCAGTTTGATGGCATTCCTATGTGTCTTGGGGGTCAATGCTACCATGTTGTAAATGACATCGTTTATGCTAGCTTTACAGCTCCTGCAGATGGTACTTTATCTCTTAAGCATGGTTGGTCTTACCCGACATTTATGTTGGAGGATGGAACTCCGTTGAATGTTTCAAGAGGTGTGGATGCAAACTTTTCTTCTTTGGAGGTTGAAGCTGGTAAGACTTATGTTATTTATAATAACAGACAACTCTTTTTTGATTTAGAGATAGCCGTTTCTTTTGAGGAGAAAGGTGCCAGCTCTTTGCAGGTTGTAAGTTCAGAGCCTGAGCAGGGTTCAAAGGTTGATAAAATCAGCTGGGACAATCAGGTTAAGGTTACATTGAACAAGAAGGTTAAGTATGTTCACTGCGAGTTCCATGGCGACGAAGGCATTATGCACCAGTATTATACATCTGAGGCTGAAGAAGGTGAAGACGTTATAATGGTTGGTCCTGAGAAAATTGTAAAAGACGACCGTGTTCTTGATAATGCATGGTATATGTATGAAGGAAATACATACGAAATCATTATTGAGTCATATCAGACTAAGGAAGGTATGGAGCAGGGTACTGAAACTCCTGAGACAACAACTCTGACATTTGAAGGTGGTACAGCAAAAGTTGAAAAGACTGTTGTAAATCTTGTAAAAGTTGAACCGGAACCAAATGTCGTTTATCCTACAGAAGACCAGATGCTCAGCTTTAAGGATGACAGAAAGGTTGTAACTGTTGAAGTTGACAAGAAAGTTAAAGTTAAGAACTGTGTTTACCCGATGGGTATGTACGGAACATTAGACTGGGAAAAGGCAGAAGTATCATATACTGAAGAAGGCCACTCTATTATCAAGTGTACTATGTCTGAGGATTTCTATAATTTTATGGGAACTATTGTAACAGACGTTATCCTTCAGCTTGATTTGACTGATGAAGAGGGCAATGAAATTGAGCCTAAGGCAGAAGGCTTCCCTGAAAGTGTTGTATTCGGAAGCGGTTACAACTTTACATTTGATGTGAACGATGGTCGTTTTGCAGACGCTTCTTTGAACTTCAAATCTGTAACACCTGCTGAAAATTCTTACTGCACAAGCTTGGGCAAGATAGAATTTACATATGGTGAGAAAGTGTATACAACATCTACAGCTACAGCTGCCGTTTACAAAGGTGAAGAGAAAGTTGCTGATGCAATTTTGACTACAAATGAGGATGAAACAGGTCTTGGCCTTGTTGTAACAGCTCAGTTTGTTGAAATTGGCACACAGACTCCGAAAGAAATCAATGAGTTTGGCGCTTATGTACTTAAGGTAGATTCACAGTCAATTGCTAACGAATATTTCAACGAAGAAACACCTTGGACTGATGGTTTGCAGGGTCATGGTACATGTAACCCTGACTTCACTGTAGCATTCAACATTGACCCGGCTATTCTTGCAGTTGAGTCTGTTGACCCGGCTCCTTACGTAGAAGGTGGCGAGTACAGCAAGGAGATTCCTGCTGAAATTAATATTACATTGAGCGGTGAGGGCGCTAAAGTAAACTCTGCTCTTGTAACTTATGGTATGAACACTCGTGTTCCTGCTGAAGCAAAGGTTGAAGGCAAGGTTATAACAGTTACTGTTCCTGAGGCTGCTCTCGCTGAGAACAACATAGGCGTATCTGTTGCTGCTGTTAATGAAAATGGCACACCTATCAGCTATGGCACAGACGGTGTTATCCTGCTCGCATATCAGATGCCTAAGAATATCCTCGTTCCTACAGAGGTTACACCTGCTGACGGAAGCACAGTTAAGTCAATTGCTACTGTTGAACTCACTGTAGATTCTAAGTATGGTGTTGGTGAACTGAACACAAACAATGTTATCACAGTTAAGAAAGACGGTGTTGAGGCAAGCAATATCTCTGCAGCGATCGATTATGCTACAGGTGATGACATGAATAAGATGATGATTACGTTTACTCCGGAAATAACAGAAGATGGTACTTACACTGTTGTTATTCCTGAAGAAACATTCTATGATCTTGACGGCAATCTCTTCAATCCTGAGCTGACATATACATTCATCGTTGACAATTCTACAAACATCGGTGGTGTAGAAGTTGAAGATGCTAATGCTGTTGTTGAGGTTTACAGCGTAGACGGCTGCCTCGTAAGCAAGGGTAAGAAAGCAGACGTAATGAAGAAACTCGTTAAGGGTATCTACATCATCAACGGCCAGAAAGTGGTTATCCGCTAATCTGCCGTAGATTTTAAATAAAAAGCTAAAGGCTGCAGCCTGTCGCTTTGGCCTTATGGCAATAGCGCATCGACCAGCCTTTAGCTTTTTCCTCAAAATAAAACAGACAAGAATATTTAGACATGAAACGACTTATTTTTACTTTAATCGGTATTGTATTGGGGTTGACAGGTTTAAAGGCTGTTACTTTTACTCCGATTGAGATTAATGACCCTTCGGAATCTGTAACTATTAAATTGCAGCCTGGTGCAAACTATTTACAGCTGAAGGCTATTGAGAGCAACACGATTCACTTTAATGTCGGATATTATGGTATTATGATGTTTGAATGTAATGCCATGGGTGAAGAGGGTAACAACCTTTCTAAAAGCTATGACGCTGAAGGTCACAAAATCTTCAGTAGTGAAGTTGAGGAAGGAAAAACTTATTATTTCTCAACCAGTATGATTACTGAGCCTTCAATAGATGTTACCATTTATTATGGTAGCGGAGAAGGCATGCCTATCACATTGACATCTAACTTTTCGGATGGTGATACCTATACAGTTTCAGGCTCAAGCCTTGAATTGGCTTTTGACCGTACGGTTAACATAGCCCACAACTGGATTGAGTATGGTGAGGAGGCTGACGGCGTATTTAAAACAAAGGAAGAGATTCCCGCAGCATATATCAATGGTACCTATACTACTCAGTATTTCTATAGCATCGAGCTGAGCAAGTTTATCCGTGAGATGGCTGAAGACGGTAAACTTGAGGTTGGTGATAAGTTTAAAATCACTCTTGAAGGTATTTGCGATGCTAACGATGAGAGCGTAATCTATGGTGAAGACGGAAACTATTCTGTTACACTGATTATGGGTGAGATGCCCGGTGAGCTGGTTCCTGTAACTCCTGCACAGGGTACAACTCTTTACACATATTATCCTGAAACAGGAGATGAAGGCTTGCTGACATTTACTTTCACAGACGAACTTAATACTGATAAGAGCAAGGTAACAGTAGACCTGACTTATGGCGATTCAGAGGCCGGTTCTATTGGCTCATTTAATCCTGAATTTACAATCAATGGTAATACTGTTGTTGTAGACATCCGCGGTTATCGCTTCCCTGAAACAGTAGAAAGTTCAAGAGATGGCGAGGTACAGACTGTGATAACAATGAATATCAAGGGCCTTACAACCGCAGACGGACGTCCCATTATCACAAACAACGCTTCTGCTGGAACAAGTGGCATCGTTGTTACTTATCCTCTTAAGAAACAGAAAATAGATTTCATCTATGATTTCTTGCCTACAGAAGGCGGTTCTTTGGCTGATTGCAGCGAGATTATAATCTGGTTGCCGGAGGAAGTTGGCGTTATTACTTTTGACAAGGTTCTGCTGCAGTGGCTCAACAACCGCGGCACACTCCAGACTAAGGAATTCAAGGCAGAGGATGTTCCGTTTGCTTATGATAAATCTTATGCGGGTTATGTAAGCCATATTCCACTCGCCGGCGTAAGCAAGGACCGTGAGGTTACATTGACTGTAGAAGGTGGAATGCTCAGCAATGGCGACAGCATTGAGATTACAGGTAAATTCAACACTAATCCTACCGGCATTGATGCAGTTCTCGGTGTAGACGCTGATGCTCCTGTCAAACTTTACAGCATCGACGGTGTCCTCGTTAAGGAGGCTCCTGCTGCAAGTGTTCTTACAGGTGTCAAGAAGGGCGTTTATATCATGAACGGCAAGAAAGTTGTTGTGAAATAATTATTGCAATTTTATATTTAACTTTCAATTTTAAAGGCTGCCTCATATTTTTATTATGGGGCGGCCTTTTTTTAATTAAGAATTAAGAATTAAAAATTAAAAGTAGGGTAGGGTTTATGGTTATTGGGTAATGGGCATTATTGTTTTGTCTTTCTTAATGCCTGCCAAATAAGATTCTTCTAAAGCACATAAAAACTAAAAACGTTTTTAAAAAAACTCGTCACTCATCACATCTGTGCATAAGACGTTGAAACATAGTGCGTTATGGTGTGATGAGTTGATTTTCTTACTCATCACGCTTATCGGTTTTTCTCTCTATTATGCGTATTTCCTGATTTTGGTTGACTCAATGTGATGAGTCGTAACAACAACTCGTCACACTGCAACTTGTTGACATACAGAACGTTACGGCGCAATGTGACGAGCGGTGAGTTTTGTTTGAAAATATTTTTGGTTTAATCCAGATTGTATCAAGTTTCAGTTTGGACTTTTAATACACAAAATGGATAAAACTATATACGGCTTAATTATTAATTTGGGTTTAATGTCTTGTTTCCCTGTTTATCGTAAAAGGTGCCCTTTTGCATTATGAAAGGGCACCTTTTAGCATCTGAAAGCATACCTTTTATCGCCTGAAAGCATACCTTTTGCATTGCTGCATAACGTTGCTATGGCATGTTGAAGACTGCCTTTTTGCGCTTTATGTTTATGACATTGCGCCTTTGATTACACAGCGTTAATCACTGTTCAATGATTTTTCCGTCAAACAAACGTATCGTTCTGTGGGCTATCTGCGCGTCGTGCTCATTGTGCGTAACCATCACTATTGCCGTGCCGTCCTGGTTAAGCTCCGTCAGCAGACGCATCACCTCGGCGCCGTTCTTAGAGTCGAGGTTACCCGTAGGCTCATCCGCCAGAATCAGCTTGGGGCCGAACACCACGGCGCGGGCTATTGCCACTCTCTGCTGCTGACCGCCCGAGAGCTGATGCGGAAAGTGCTTTGCACGGTGAGTTATGCCCATGCGCTTCATCACCTCTTGCACCTTCTGTTTTCTTTCAGCCTTGCCAACCTTCAGATATGTCAGGGGCAGCTCGATATTCTCCTCCACGTTAAGTTCGTCAATGAGGTTGAAGCTCTGGAACACAAAGCCTATCTGTCCCTTGCGTATGCCCGTGCGGTCTTTTTCCTTCAGCAGCGACACCTCCTGGCCGTCGAGCCAGTATTGGCCCGAAGTAGGGTTGTCCAGCAGTCCGAGAATGTTCAGCAGCGTAGACTTGCCGCATCCCGAAGGCCCCATTATTGCCACAAACTCACCGTCTTCCACGTTGAACGTTACGTTGTCAAGCGCTATAGTCTCCACCTCTTCAGTGCGGAACGACTTGCTAAGATTTTCTACTTTAATCATATTCTGTTCTTTTTATGCCCCCTCACGGCTTTCGCCGTATTCGGGAGCCTGGTTTATTTTATTGTTTCTATATTATTATTCAGTGCCTGTTTTTCAGGCGTTAAGTGCTTATTCGTTCTTAAGGTATTTAACAGGATTGCTGCTTGCCATGCGGTAAGCATTTACAGTTACGGTTACGGCTATAACCGCCACTACAGCCACTATTCCTGCCACAAAGAGCCACAGGCTCATGTCCGCCTTTACGCTGAAATCCTCGAGCCATTTGTCAGCTGCCGTTTTGGCAAGTATACCGCCTATAATTGCCGACGGTATGGCCATCAGCAGCACATTGTCCAGCATAGTGCCCAGCACGTTTATTGTGGTTGCGCCGTTCACCTTTCGTATGGCTATTTCCTTGCTTCGCCTCATCATCTCGTCGTTCACGTAGCCGATAAGTCCCATCAGGGCTATGAACAGCGCGCATATTCCTGCCGTCATAACAGCCGAGCGGAAATGTTTCACGTCGTCGTAATATGTGTTCAGTTGTCGTGCATAACTGTCCACGATGATCGTTTCGTCAGGATATAGCCGCTGCAGCCGTTGCTGCACGGCCTGCATATTGTCTGCCGTAAGATCGTGAAACTTCAGCAGAAAATAGTTGATATAGTTTCCGTAAGGGTCTGAATAGAACATCATCGTGGGGCGGTCGTTTTCATCGAGCGCCGTATTGGTGTGGAAATTGTTGTATATCCCTACAATCGTGAACAAGTCATTACTCGTCTGACTGTGTTCTGTTATCTGTATTTTGTGTCCTGTTACGTCTGTCCATCCCTTCTCGTTCTTCAGCTTTTGGGCGAAGTCGGGGCTTACCATCATCTCTTTCAGACTGTCGCTGTTGGCGTTGAAGCCACGTCCCTGCTTGAGCTTTATGTCCAACATGTCAAGATAGTTAGCGCCGGCCATATAAAGGTCGGTGGCATTAAACAGCTCTTCTCCGGTTTCAGGGTCAATAATGTTGTTGCCACTTCCACTTGAAAATATTGGCGATGTTATGGCTGTCCAGTCCTCTATCTCCGGCATATTGTTTAGTTCTGTAATCATGGCGCTCCTCTTATCGCCCTTTATCTTGTTTACGTTTATTATTGCGAGGCGGTCATACGAGTAGCCGAGGTCGAAGTTAGTCAGCTTAGAATATTGGCTGTTGACTATCAGCAGCAGGCATACCAGAAAACTTACGAATACGAACTGCACCGCCAGCAGTGCCATCTTCCATCGTCTGCGGTTTTCTTTAAAGTTGCGGAATACCGTCGTTACGGGCACATTATTGTATGTTCTGCCGGGCAGCAGGGTGCTGACAACGAACACCACTATCAGCAGTACAGCGAGGAACAGTGTGCTCTTGCTGGTGAAAAGCGAGCTTACCGGGGCCGCCAGCAGCGTCTGTATTGAGCCTTTGCATACATATATCAGTGCTGCGGCCAGCACCATTGCCAGCACCATATGCACCAGAGTTTCGGCTATGGTTATGCCTAATATGTTACGCGGCATGGCTCCGTAGCATTTTCTTACAGCCATTTCGCGTCCTCTCGTAACCGTGTTGCCAATCACAATCAGCAGATAGTTGAGCACGCTTGCCGCAAGAATCACCGCCGCTAAGATCATCATCATGAGGAACGTCTGCTTGAAGTAACCGTCCTCTTGGTGATATTTTGATATGGGAGTGAAATTCAACGAGAATTTTATCCCGTCCTTTTTAAGGTCAGGAATAAACTTGTTTATTATTCCGTTCACTTTATTGTCAAAGTCGCCTTGCTCAGGACTGCATCCCTTGTTTACTTTTATGAATGAGTAGTAGCTGTCATTGCCCAACAGGTTGTCCTGTCCATCATAGCTGAAGCTGCGCTGAGTGGTCATCGAGAGCATTACGTCATAGTCGTGGAAAGACGAGTTCCACGGATAGTCCTCATACACGGCGCCTATGGTTATCGTCAGTCCCGGAATAGAAGTAAGCTCCAGTTTACGTCCTATCACGTTGCCGCCCATGCGCTCGGCCATGCTCCGTGACACAAGACAGTAATAAGGTTTTGCCAGCACATCGTCGGCGTCGCCGTCTAATATCTTGGCCGGGAACATCTTGAAGAAACACGAGTCTACAACGTATATGTTGCCCTTGACGCGCTGTTCTCCGTTTATTTTCATTTCCTCATCATAGCATGCAGGGTTTATCCTTGTTGCCGTTTCTATCTCGGGGATATATTTTTTCAGCGTCGTGGCTATTCCTTCCGGCGTGTTGCCGTATATGGCTTCAGGGTCAGAGCCTCGACTTATCTTTTCGCTAATGCGGTATATTCGGTCATGGTCGGGGTAGCAAGTGTCATATTCGTGTTCATACCATAATTTGGCTGTCAGTACCGACGCAAGCGCAAAGCCTATGCCGAGGCACAGTATCTTTATTATGTTATGCTGTCCTCTGCGCGTCAGGTTCTTCAATGCCATTCTAATGTTATTCATATTCTTATGTTTTGTTTAACAATGTTCGTTTATTTCAGTTTACGGCAGTATTGTCTTCGCCACAAAGACCTACTCCTGCCTGATGTTCTTCACCGGGTTCTCGTTGCTAGCCATCCAGCTCTGCACTGCCACGGCAGCCAAGCTGATAAGCATAACTATTACTCCAGCTGCTACAATCCACGGCCACCATACTATGCGGTAGCTGTATTGCTCAATCCATTCTGACATGAAATACACCACTATCGGCACTGCAATTATGAATGCTATGCCCACGTAGAGCATGAACGTGCGTATCAGTCTTACGCGAATCTGGTTGCCCGTAGATCCGAACACCTTTCGCACGGCAATCTCTCTTGCGCGCTGCTGTATGAAGTATGTCGACATTGCCACAAGTCCGAGCAGCGATATTATGATGGCTATGAAGGCGAAGAGCGACACGATTTTAGACGTGCGTATCTCTTGGTCAAACTTTTGTTCTATCTGCTTGTCTACCAGCGGCAGTCCCTCTTCGTTAATTTCTTCATGGAAGATGCTTTTGTATATCTCCTTTATCTGGGCGTATGCCTCTACGGGGTTACCTTTTACTTTTATCGTGACATACCAAGGAGCGGGCACATTGTTGCATACAAGTATTGCTTTAGGCTCGTCGGGGTTAAGAATGCTGCCGGTGCGGAAACTCTCAAATACACCTCCGAAACGTGCATGTTGCAGTATACCGAAAGGGTCAAGCTCTTGGTCTACACTGCCGGTATGTGTGTCTGTCGGTTGTATTTTCAGAATATTCATGGCCTTGTCGTTCAGATATAATATGCTGTCGCCTTCCAGCAGGTTGTTCCTGTTGAGCTTTATGCCGTAAATATCGAAGAATTCAGGCGAGACGATGAAGGTTTGAATGTTTACAGATTTTTTCCCGTCTTCTGATGTTTTCGTAGCGTTTATTCCGCCTTCAACAGGTGTACCCCAAGATGATGCGATGCCGCTGACACATGGCAGGGCGCGTAACTTGTCGAGAAATACAGGGAAGTCTTTGCTCGCAAAGGCGCTCCCTTGACTGATTCGGATCAGATTTTCGGTGCTGAAGCCAATTGGAGCTTTAACGATGTGCAGCATCTGGAGCGACATGATTAGCGCGCAGGCCAGCATCACAATGGTTATCACGTTCTGTACGGTTATGAATATGCGGGCAAACACCATCTTTGTATGTCTGATAAATGTGCCGCGTACCACTTCAATGGGCTGAATCTTCGACAAAGACACAGCCGGAAGCAAGCCTGCCAGAAGACTTATGGCTACGATGAACACGACAAACATTAATATAGCATATGGTGTGGCGAGCAGCGCCATGCTGATGTCAGTGTCAAGTAGTTGGCCGGCATATCGTGAAAACAACATGGCCATCACTACAGCTACTGCACACGATAGGGCACACATCGTAAGGCTTTCAGTGAATATGGTCTTGCATACATCGCTCTTAGTGCATCCAAACACGCGGCGCGTGGCCATCTCTCGGGCACGGTAGTTGCTCTGTGCCATGGTAAGGTTGATATAGTTTATGATTGAGAACAGCAGAATAACCAAGCCTACGGCAAAAAGAATGTTTACCACTTTTTTGTTGCCGAAACGAAGATTCTTGTCAAATCCGGTCTGTGAAAAATACAGATTATCCAGCCTTGTTATGGTTGTTGATATGTTCTGACTGTTGTTTTCGGGCAGCAATGTCTTGAAAAATCCACGCAGGTCAGCCTCTCTTTGCATGAAGTCACAGTCTTCTTTTACCTGCACAAACGCAGCCGTACCGCTGAGATTGCCTTGTGGAAAATTCTTGTCAATACAGACCGCATTGTCATATTCTGCATATGAAAAATCAATCAGGGCATCTATGTCTTTATTGATGAACGTATTGTCGAAGTCGGCTATCACGCCCGTAACCCTGAAGTGCTGCGAGTCGGCAGTTATAAGCTGTTGTCCCACGGCATTGTCGGTACCGAAATATTTTCGCGCAAGACGTAACGTGATGACAATATTTCCCTTTTCTTTCAAACAAGTTGTACGGTTGCCGTAGAGTAGGGGAAAGTCAAACATGCTGAAAAACGTCGAATCGGTTTCAAGTGTGGAGATATTCATAAGGTTTTCACGCTCTCTTAGCTTCAGCGATCCGCGTATAAATGCGCATGTACTTTCAATTTCCGGGTATCGTTTCTGCATATACTTTAGCAGGGCATGACTGCTGCCGGCATATCGTTGGCCGTCGTCATCGTTAGATGTTCCTATGCTGTAAATACGCTTAGCCTTACTATGTTGACGGTCGATGCTTGTCTCCTGCCACGTGTATAGTCCGATTATTATGACAAACATCAGGCTTACTGCCAGTCCGAACACATTTACTGCCGTATATGTCTTGTTCCTCGATAGAAACGTGAAATAACTTTTAAGATTGAAGTTGTTCATATCTTTTATTTGCTTTTTACATAAACGTTATATCTGTTCCTGTTTAATACTACGTTTCTAGGTAATGTCGAAGTTTCTTTTCCACGATGTCTTTTCTCGTGTTTCTTACTCCTGCCTGATGTTCTTCACCGGGTTTTCGTTGCTCGCCATCCAGCTCTGCACTGCCACGGCAGCCAAGCTGACAAGCATAACGATTGCTCCTGCCGCCACAATCAACGGCCACCATACAATGCGGTAGCTGTATTGCTCAATCCATTCCGACATGAAATGAACGACTATCGGCATGGCAATTATGAAGGCGATGCCCACGTAGAGCATGAACGTGCGTATCAGTCTTACGCGAATCTGGTTGCCCGTAGAGCCGAACACCTTGCGTATGGCTATCTCTCTTGCGCGCTGCTGTATGAAGTATGTCGACATAGCCACAAGTCCGAGCAGCGAGATTATGATGGCTATGAAGGCGAAGAGCGATACAATCTTGGATGTGCGTATGTCTTTCTCAAAAAGTTCTGCTATCTGGCCGGTTACAGTCATAGGCCTGCTGTCGTTTATTTCTTCCTTAAACACTTCTTTATAAACCTTCTTCACTTCGTTTAGTGCGTCAACGATGTCGCCTTTCACCTTTATCGTTACATACCAGGGATATTCAATCTGGTCGTTTACGAAGATGAAATACGGACTTATCGGCTGCATAATATTTGTCGTATGAAAATTGTTTATCACTCCTCCGTATCTTACGTTGGCAGGCAGCATGTTTGACTTTGAACTTTTGTATCTGCTGTTGAGGTGTGTGTCCGTAGGTTTCATGTGAAGCAGTTCCAGAGCCTGGTCGTTAAGATACAGCGTGTTGCCCGACTGAATCTTTTCGCCGTTTTTAGGCGTTATGCCGTATATCTCCATAAATTCCGGCGTTACGTTGAATATGTGTACGGTCGTCTGCGCCTTGTCTCCTTCAAAGGCTATTCCGGTATTGTTTCCTCCATATACGGCACATCCACAGGTGGCTGTGGCTTTTTCGGTACACGGCAGCGCGCGCACTTTGTCTAGAAATACGGTGAGGCCGTTGCCGTTGAACTTCCACGGATCAAACAGGCTTATTATGTTTTCCTTGTTGTATCCCACCGGAGCATTTAGCAGATGCCGTATCTGTGTCGACATAATAAGCGCACACGACAGCAGCACTATTGTAATCAGGTTTTCGGCTATGATGAAGATGCGCGAGAATATCATTTTTGTGTGCTTGGTCAGCGTTCCCTTCACAACCTCTATGGGTTTGACTCTCGACAGCACCATGGCCGGGATGAAGCCTGCGAGCAGGCTGACAACTACGACAAACATCAGTATAATGGCTATTGCTGCCGGGCTTGTCAGTGTTGCCGTGTCGATGTCTTTTCCTATTATGTTGCCTGCATATCTTGCAAAACTGTGTGCCAGCACCATGGCTATGGCGCATGATATGGCGCACATCGTAAGCGACTCGCAGAACATATTGATGCCTATGCCGAGCTTGGAGGAGCCGAAGAGGCGGCGTGTGGCCATCTCTCTTGCGCGGTAGCCGCACTGTGCAACGGTCAGGTTGATATAGTTCATGATGGCGAACAGCAGAATAACCAGTCCTACGACAAGCAGAATTCTTACCATGTTGATATTGCCAAACTGCATGACGTTTACCTCCGGCGTGTCGTTAAAGTAGAGTTTGCTGAGCGGTGTCAGGAACGGCCGTAGGGGCATTTGCGGCTCATAGGGCCAGAACGCAGACCAGAACTTCTGTATGTCGGCTTCTTTCTTCATCAGGTCGCAGCCTTTGCGCACCTGTACGAAGCATGCGCAGTTAGTGACATTGATTTGTCCTGGAAAGTATTTGTCCATGTTTCCTTCGCCTTCACGTTCGGCATAAGCAAAGTCAACAAGCGCGTCTGTGTTCTTTGATATTATCGTGTTGTCAAAGTTCTGCACCACTCCCGTAACCCTGAAGTGCAGCGAGTCGGTGGTCATTATGGTGCGTCCAAGTACGTCGTCGGTGCCGAAATACCGGCGTGCAAACCGTTCGGTAACCACAATGTTTCCCTTGCTCTTAAGGCAGGTGGCACGGTTGCCGCGCAGCAACTTAAAGTCGAACATCGAGAAGAACGTCGAGTCGGTGTTGATAGTGTTCACGTTCAGAACATCGTCGCGCTCTCTAACCTTGATGCTGCCTTCCACCATGCCGCATGTGTTTTCTATCTCAGGATAGTGCATGCGCAGGTTTCGCAGCGACGCATGGTGACAGCCCATCACCCTGCTGCTGTCATCCATAAGCTCAAGTCCTATATTATATATTCTGTCGGCCTTGCTGTGTTGGCGGTTGATGCTGAGCTCCTGCCATGTGTACAGTCCGATGATGATGACAAACATCAGACTGACCGCCAGTCCGAACACGTTAACTGCCGTGTAAGCCTTGTTCCTTGATAGAAACGTGAAATAGCTTTTAAGGTTGAAGTTGCTCATTGTTGTCTCCGTTATTTATACAAATTTTATTTTTCCTTATGTTTTTGGTTGCCGTCATATACCTGTGTACGTTTGTCTGAGGCATCGTCTTCGGTCGCTGGAATTTACTCCTGCCTGATGTTCTTCACGGGGTTTTCGTTGCTCGCCATCCAGCTCTGCACTGCCACTGCAGCCAAGCTGATAAGCATAACTATTACTCCTGCCGCCACAATCCACGGCCACCATATGATGCGGTAGCTGTATTGCTCAATCCATTTCGACATGAAATGAACGACTATCGGCACGGCAATTATGAAGGCGATGCCCACGTAGAGCATGAACGTGCGTATCAGTCTTACGCGAATCTGGTTGCCGGTAGAGCCGAACACCTTGCGTATTGCTATCTCTCTTGCGCGCTGCTGTATGAAGTATGTCGACATGGCCACAAGTCCGAGCAGCGAGATTATGATGGCTATGAAGGCGAAGAGCGACACTATTTTGGTTGTGCGCAACTCCTGCTTGAAGCGTGCCTGCACATACTTGTCTACGAACGGCGAACTTGACTCGTCGATGTCTTCGTGGAACACTTCCTTATATACATCCTTTATCTTGGCGTATGCATCCACGGGGTCGCCGCTGACGAGTATCGAGATGTTCCACGGCTCCTGTATGTTGTTGCACACTTGTACGAGCAGAGGGTGCTGCTCTTCGAGAATGTTGCGTATGCGTAATTCGTTGAGCACGCCGCCGAATTCGGCATTCTTGCGGAAATAGCCAAACCTAATCTGTTCGTAGCGGCTGCTCAGATGTCTGTCCGTGGGTTTCATCTGCAATGCCTTCATTGCCATGTCGTTAAGATATACAATGCTGTCGCCTTTGGCGTGCAGGTTGTTTTTCAGCGTAAGGCCGTATATCTTCATCATTTCGGGTGTACCGCTGATGAACTGGAACGGCCATTCGCGTTTCTCTCCGTCAAACGTTATTGTGTTGTTGTTGCCTCCGGTAGCCGGAGTTCCGCATGACGGAGCCACAGCCTTGACGAACGGCAGTGAGCGCAGGCGGTTTTCAAATTCTCCTGAATGTCGGCTGGAATAATCGTCAGGATATTCTATGCAGATAATGTTCTCGGTGTTGAAGCCCAGCGGTGCCTTTGTAAGATGCAGCATTTGCATAGACATTATCATGGCGCATGCCAGCATGGTTATGGTTATAATGTTCTGCACCGTTATGAAAACGCGCGAGAATATCATCTTGGTATGCGTGCGGAACGTGCCTCGCACCACCTCGATGGGCTTCACCCGTGACAGTATTGTGGCCGGAAGCACACCTGAGGCGAGGCTCACCAGCAGGATGAAAGCCGCCATAATGCCGACAGTAAGCGGACTTGCAAGCAGACTGAGGTCGAGTTTTGTGTCAAGCAGCTGGCTTGCGTATGGCGCGCACATACAGGCCAACGCCACGGCTATGAGCATGGAGATGACGCACATTACCAACGATTCGGTGAACATATTTACGCCTACGGTGCCTTTTGTACAGCCGAACAGGCGCCGTGTTGCCATTTCGCGTGCTCTGTATCCGCTCTGTGCCACGGTCAGATTGACGTAGTTCATTATGGAGAAGAGAAGTATCGCTATGCCTACGGCGAGCAGTATCTTTACCAATGTAAGGTTGCCCATCTGCATAAGAAAGGCATCAAGGCCTGAAAAATACAGTTTGTCAAGGCGTGTTATGATAGGGTGCTTATCTTCCCAGAATGTCTGGAAGTAGGCGTCCACGTCTTTTTGCTTTGCGGCAAAGTCGCAGCCCTCACGCACCTGCACGAACGATGCCGCGCCGGTCATGTTGACCATGTGCGGAAAATTCTCGTCCATGTTTGCCATGTTGATGGTGTAAGAGAAGTCGATAACGCCCTGTATATCCTTGTCAATGAATGTGTTGTCGAAGTCTTTAACCACGCCAGTAACGCGGAAATGATTGTTTTCGGCTGTTGTCAGCGTGCGGCCTATTACCGCAGTATTGCCGAACAGGCGGCGTGCAGCGCTCTCTGTCAGCACGATGTTGCCCTTTTGTTTGAGGCAGTTGGTGCGATTGCCCTGCAGTAAGGGGAAGTCGAACATAGAGAAGAATGTCGAGTCGGCCTCGAGGACATACAGATTTACAAAGTTGCCGTTATCCTTCAGTTTCAGACTCCATGCCGTAAAGCCGCACGTCTGTTCTATTTCAGGATACCGTGAGCGCAGGTATCGCAGCACAGCATGGTGGCAGTTGGCTGTTCGCCATGTGCCGTCGTCCATGTTGAGGCCTATGTTGTAGATGCGCTTTGCCTTGCTGTGTTGGCGGTCGATATAGAACTCTTGCCATGTGTACAGTCCAATGATGATGACAAACATCAGGCTGACCGCCAGTCCGAACACGTTAACTGCCGTGTAAGTCTTGTTCCTCGAGAGAAACGTGAAATAGCTTTTAAGGTTGAAGTTGCCCATATTTTATGCTGTTATTATGTTTCATTTTTAGTGAGTATTACAGCCCTTTTCAGTGCTGTTTGCCGTCTCTGATTTGCTTGTTTGTAAATGGCTGATAATCAGCTCTTTATATAATGCGTTGCAAAAGACCGTCTTTTAGCCTCTAAAAGGTGGCCTTTTACAGCCTGAAAGGCCGTGTTTTGCAGTGCGAAAGGCCACCTTTTGCATTATGCCTTCGCGGCTGTTGTATTGCGGCACTGTTGCCAACGCGAAATATATTTACATCTGGCGGCTGCCGTAATGTATCTTTTCCGGTGTCAGTCACGGCTCATTCTGCCGGCATGATAGGTTTGGCGTGACTATTCGAGTATGAGTATGTCGTTGTTCTTATACCCCTCATATCCGCTGACGATAACCTTCTCGCCAGGTTCAAGACCTTCAAGCACCTCGTAGTATTGCGGATTCTGCCGTCCTATGCGTATCTTGCGCTTGTATGCCTTGTGTCCGTCCTTGTCGAGAACGAATATCCATGAGCCTCCCGTCACGCTGTAAAACGTGCCTTTAGGTATAATTATTGCCTTTTTCGACTCGCCAAGTTGCAGGTCGACATAGTAGGTTTGTCCCGTGCGTATGTTCTTCGGGCGTGCGCCGCTGAAGGTGAAGTCTATCTTGAAGCGGCCCTCGCGCACCTCGGGATACACCTTGCGTACGGTCAGGCGGTATGTCTTGCCGTTCTGTTCGAATGTGGCCGACAGTCCGGCATGCACGCGGTCGATGTAGTGCTCGTCCACCTGTGCCTCCACCTTATAGTCGCTCAGGTCGTTGATGACGCCTATCTTCTGTCCCGGCGATATGCTCTGACCGAGCTCAACGTCCAGCAGACCTATCTCGCCGTCTATTGTAGAGCGCACATTCAGCCTTGCCTTGCGCTCGCGCACCAGTTCAACGTTCTTGCGCATCGACGCCAAGTCAGAGCCCATCTGCTCCACCTGCGAGCGGTTAAGCTCGTTGGTCTTCTTCAGTCGCTTCCTTATCAGTTTCTCCTTCTGCACCGCCAGTTCATATTCATCTTTGGCCTTCAGGTAGTCCTCGCGCGAGTTGAGTTCCTCTTTCTGCAGTGCCGCCTGATGGTTATAGGCCCTGAGCTTGGTCTTTACGTCCATGCTCAGCTGCAGCGCCTCGTTGCTGTTGTTAAGCTGATCCTGTTCCATCGAAAGACGCGTGCTGCGCAGCATGTTCTGTTTTTCGGCCAGTTCGCTCTCGGCATTGAGTATCTCAAGGTCAAGGTTAGAGTTGCTCAGGCGTATAATCACGTCGCCCTTGCTGACGTGAGCGCCTTCATCTTTCACCTTTTCCTGCACCACTCCGCCCTCTTCAGATGATATCTGCACCACCTGAATCGGCACCACGCTGCCGTCGACGCTCACATAGTCGTCAAACTGCGCGTTGCTTACCTGTCCTATGCTGAGGCCGCGGCGGTCGACGCGCAGCGTAGATGTGAAATTTGTCATGGCGAGCCATATCAGCAGCACTATTATCAGTACGCCTCCGCCTGCCCACGGCCAGTATTTCTTTGGCAATAAATATTTCTTCTGTTTCAGTTGGATGTCCATAACGGTTCGTTGTTTATATAGTATCTTACAAGTTTTTCTCTTATGGCGAGCAGCATGTTCAGCTGCAGCAGTTTTATGCTGCTTTCAAGATAAGTCTGCGCCGCCTCGTGTATGTCGAAAGTAGAGAGCATGCCCTCCTCATATTTGCGGTAAGACAGGCGGTAGGCCAGCGAGTCGGCAGCCACCTTCTTTCCCATCTGTCTCACTTCCTTCTGATAGCCCTCATAGTCGATGACGGCCTGCAGGGCAGCGTCGTTCAGCTTGCGTCTTGCGTCCTGTGCGTCGAGCTTTGCCAATATGTAGTCAGACTTGGCGCGCTTTACAGAGCTCCATGTGGAAGGAGAAAAGATGGGGATGGATAATGTCAGTGACACATATTCGCCGAGATTGTTGCGTAATTGCGAGCCAAACGGCATTCTGTCCTGACGTTGAGAGAGATTTATGTAATAGGTAGTCGATACGCCGGCGTACAGCGACAACTGCGGCAGTGCGTCGGCACGTCTTATTTTCCATTCTAATCTTGCCTTTTCGGCTTCGGCGTCTGCCATTATTATTTCGGGCTTGTTGTTGAGCGACATGCTGTCTATTGTCAGACTTGCAGGCAGTTGCGCCGCAATGTCGGCAATGGAACAGTCGGGATTAAGCGAGTCGGCCGAAGGATAGTTCATGGCAGTTTTCAGCGAGAGCAGGGCGGTGCGCGCCAGATTCTTTTGATGTAGCAGGTTGTAGTCGTCCTCTGCCACCTGGCTTTCCATCTGCGCTACGTCCGGCCGGCTCTTTTCGCCCAGTTCGTATAGCTTGCGCGTCTTTTCCAGCAGAGCCTTCGAGTCGGCAAGCTTTTGTTCAGTGAGTTCTATCGACTTTATGGCATACACGGCATCGACGAACTTCTGCATCACGTCAATGGCCTTGTTGTCCTGCGCCTTCTGCAGAGCCGTGGCAGCCGTATTCTTGGTCAGCCGTGCCTTGCGGAAAGCGTTCCACGTATGTCCCCAGTCTACAACAGGCAGCGACGCGTTGATCTGATAGCCGTTGTTGAATGTTGTAATGGTGTTATAAGTATTGGTTTCAGGGTCGATGTTTCGTCCCCAATTATATTGTCCGCCCACCTGAGCCGACACACTGGGAAGAAAGTCGAGCAGTGAGTTGCGGTACTCAGTCTGGGCCTGTTTCTGTTCAATGCGCTCGCGGCCCACTTCGGTTGCATGCTCAATGGCATAACTGACGCAGCGGTCGAGCGACCATTCTTGTTGCGCATCGGCAATTAAAGGGGCCGCGAGAGTGAGAGTAATTATGGCAATTTTTTTATTCATACGCTAAAGTAATTGCCAAAACCGTGCCAAAATACTTATGTTGCTGTATATCAGGTAGATACGGAAAATCCGTGATTTCGCGAGTGTCCAAAAATTAGACACCGGCGTATAAAAATTAGACAACAGGCATGATTACGACTGAAAAAACAGCTTATGCATATCGTCTTGTGGCTTTATGCTGTTCAGAGCGCTGTATGGTTAAGGATGATAAGGCGCGCGCGGGCGTCATATTATAATATTATTTGCGTATATCTGAAAATTAAGTGTCTAAAAACTTTACAGGCTCTTGCTTTTGTCGGCTATACGGACTATCTTTGCACGTAAATGAAACAGGGAACAATACTTATAGCAGACGACAACCGCAACATCCTTACTACAGTGAAGATGTTGCTCGAAAATACGTTTGAGCATATTGTAGCCATTGCTAATCCTAACAATATTCCTGCGCACCTGCGTGAAGACAAACCCGACGTGGTGCTGCTCGACATGAACTTTCAGAGCGGCATAAACAGCGGAAACGAGGGACTCTACTGGCTGGCGCAGATAAAGAAGATCAGGCCGCAGACTCAGGTGGTGCTGTTTACGGCTTATGCCGACATCGAACTTGCCGTTAACGGAATTAAGGCAGGTGCCACCGACTTTATCGTGAAGCCGTTTGACAACGACAAGCTGATAGCAACGCTTAAAGAGGCGTGCCGCAAAAGCGTGGGGAAGTCTGACGGCAGCAAAGGGGAAAGCAAAATGTACTGGGGCGTGGCTCCGTGTATGCAGGAACTGAGGAATATGGTAACAAAGGTGGCTGCAACCGACGCCAACATACTGATAACGGGCGAGAACGGCACGGGTAAGGAGGTGCTGACCAACGAGATTCACCGTCTGTCGAACAGAAGCGGCAAGAGCCTGATGACGATAGACATGGGAGCCGTGAGCGAAACGCTGTTTGAGAGCGAGCTGTTCGGCCATGTAAAGGGCGCGTTCACCGATGCCAAGACCGACAAGGCAGGCAAGTTTGAACTGGCTGAGGGCGGCACGCTGTTTCTCGACGAAATAGGAAACCTAAGCTATGCCTTGCAGGCAAAGTTGCTTACGGCACTTCAGCGCCGCAGCATTGTGCGTGTTGGCGGCAGCACTCCCATTCCTATTGACGTAAGACTGATATGCGCCACCAACCGCGACTTGCGCGATATGGTGGCTAAGGGCGAGTTTCGTGAGGACTTGCTCTACCGCATCAACACTATACACCTGCATCTGCCGTCGTTGCGTGAGCGCAGGGAGGATATACCGGCGCTGGCGCGCCTGTTTCTCGACAGATATGCAGCGATGTACAACAAGCCTGCCATGGAGCTTACTCCGGCTGCCGAACAGAAGATTAAGGGCATGCCGTGGTATGGCAACATACGCGAACTGCAGCACTCTATTGAGAAGGCTGTGATATTGAGCGACGGCCGGACGATAGACGAGCAGGACATAAGCGGCAGTGTGTCTGTTGCTGAAAAGCCTATGGACGGCGTTCAGACAATAGACGAGATGGAGAGCCGGCTGATAGAAAAGACTATACGCGAGTGTGACGGAAACCTGTCGCAGGTGGCGTCAAGGCTCGGTGTGTCGCGTCAGACATTATATAACAAAATAAAGAAGTATGGGCTTTGAGGTTGTTTTTCTGCTTGTCATTGCCGTCGTGGCTGTTGCGGGCTGTCTGTATTTCTGGCGGCGCTACAGGTCGACTGTGGGCAAGGTTACCTTCCTTTTCAACGCTATCGACAACGGCGACTACAACTTCCGCTTTGCCGAGGGCGACAAGGCTGCCGGAGACAAAGGGCTTAACAGGTCGCTGAACCGGGTGAAGGACATACTGATGCACGCGCGCGACGAGCAGATGGAGCGTGAAAAATACTTTGAACTTATACTTGACTCTGTCGATACGGGCATTATCGTGGTTGAGGACGGCCGTGGGGTGGTGCTTCGCTATAACCGTGCTGCACAGAAACTTTTGCAGCGAGAGGTGATAACTCACGTTGACCAGATAAAGGAGACGATGAAAAACTTCTCGTCGCGCGAGACCAACACTTTTCTGAAAGGACGCCGTGTCAGGATTGTTGCGTTCAGCGACATCAAGGGCGAGCTTGCCAATCAGGAGATTGACTCGTGGGTTAAACTTATACGTGTGCTTACTCACGAAATCATGAATACGGTTACGCCTATAGTATCGCTTAGCGACACGCTGCTGCGCCATTCGGAAGGTGAGCAGCATGAGGGACTTTCGGTAATCAACCGCACGGGCAAGGAACTTGTAAGGTTTGTTGAGAATTACCGCCGATTCACCCATGTTCCCACACCACAGCCTACGCTATTCTATGTCAAGCCGTTTCTTGAGCGCATGACGAGTCTTGCCCGTCAGCTTATGAAAGACGGCTGTGAGGTCGGTATAGATGTGCAGCCCAAGGATCTTCTTGTATATGCTGACGAGGGACTTATAAGCAGGGTGGTGTCCAATCTGCTTAAAAATGCCGCCGAAGCTGTACCATCCGGAGGGCATATATGGCTGAAGGCATACACCGGTGAGAACGACACTGTGGCAATAGATGTAATAGACGACGGTCCGATGATACCCGATGATGTGGCTTCTCATATATTTGTGCCTTTCTTCACGACAAAGAAAGACGGAAGCGGAATAGGTCTTTCAATATCCCGACAGATAATGCGCGTGAGCAACGGCTTTATCTCTCTTGTTACAGACAGAGCCAACCGCCTGACTATTTTCAGACTTATCTTCAACTAATTTCTGTTTTGTACCGATGTGACGAGTTTAACAAGGCAACTCGTCACGCTGTATTTGTCTATCATTCAGTATTTTAAAGACGAATGTGACGAGTGATGAGTTTATTCAAAAACTTTTATTGCATAAACTTATAGGTAGGATTTTTGCTTTACTCTCCATGTTTTTGTGTATATGTAACAAGACATAAAAAAAGCTGTCTCAAAAAATATTGAGACAGCTTTTGATTATTGTTTAACTTTCAATGATTATTCAGCACGGAGTGTGAAACGCTTGAAAGCAACCACTGTGAGCTCCTTGTCGGCAGCCTGCAGATACTGGGCTACAGTCTGCTTGCTGTCCTGAATGAACTCCTGGTTGAGAAGGCAAGACTCCTTGAAGAATTTAGCCATACGGCCTTTAGCGATGTTCTGAACCATCTGCTCCGGCATGTTGGCAGCCTTCTGCTCAGCAGTTTCCTTCTTGATCTTGCGGATCTCTTCAGCCTGAGCCTCTGTGATATTGCCTTTAGCAATACCCTCAGCGATGTGCTCCTCGTTCTCAGCGATGTAGAGGTTGAAGCCAGCCTTCTTCAGAGCTGCCTCTACAGCCTTGTTGATCTGCTCTTCCTTAGTCTTCTCGATAGCAACTGTCAGCTCTGTGTCCTTAACAGACTGAGGGACACTTGCTTCATCAAGAGCAACAGGATTCATGGCAGCTACCTGCATTGCGATGGCGTGAGCCTGCTCTTCAGCAGGCTTGTTTGTCTGAACCATTGTGCAGAGCAAGTGCTTGTTCATGTGGTCGTAAACAGATACGTTGTCGCCCTCGAGATAGAGATATCCGTCAAGCTCAGTCTTCTCGCCTGTGATACCAGAACGGGCAACAACCTCGTCCTGTACAGTGCTTCCGTTCAACGGCAGAGCCTTAACCTCGTCAAGAGTCTTAGCCTTAGCAGCAACGGCAGCGTCGAGAATGCTCTGTGTAAGAGCGATGAAGTCTTTTCCGTTAGCAACGAAGTCGGTTTCGCACTTCAGGGCGATCATGGCAGCAAAGCCATTCTCTGCCTTTACGAGTACACAACCGTTTGAAGTCTCGCGGTCGCTGCGCTTAGCGGCGATAGCTTGACCCTTCTCACGGATAATCTGTACGGCCTTGTCAAAGTCGCCTTCAGCGTCAGTGAGGGCCTTTTTGCAATCTGCAAGACCGGCACCGGTCATTTTGCGGATTTTCTGTATATCAGCTATTGATACAGCCATAATTAGTATTTTCTATTTTAAGTTAGTTAAATCAGATATTAAGCCTCAGCGGGAGCCTCTTCTGCTGTTTCAGCCTTAGGAGCCTCTTCCTCTTTAGCAGGAGCGTCCTTGCGAGCCTTGCGTGCACGCTTTGGTTTGTCCTCTATTGCATTAGCCTCAGCCTGCTCTTTAGCAGCTTTCTCGTCAGCCTTCTCTACCTTGCGCTCCTCAAGACCCTCAGCGATGGCTGCGCAGCAAGCGTTCAGGATAACCTCAACGCTGTCTTTTGCGTCGTCGTTGGCAGGAATCATGAAGTCAACGTCCTTAGGATTAGAGTTTGTGTCAACGATAGCGAATACAGGTATGCCCAGGCGGTTAGCCTCTTTAACGGCGATAGCCTCTTTCATTACGTCAACAACGAACAGAGCTGACGGCAGACGTGTAAGGTCAGCAATTGAGCCGAGGTTCTTCTCGAGCTTAGCGCGCTGACGTGTAATCTGCAGAATCTCGCGCTTAGACAGGTTAGAGTATGTTCCGTCGTTCATCAGTTTGTCGATGTTGGCCATCTTCTTTACAGCCTTGCGGATTGTAGGGAAGTTGGTGAGCATACCGCCCGGCCAACGCTCGATAACGTAAGGCATGTTGACAGACGCAGCCTTTTCAGCTACAACGTCCTTTGTTTGTTTTTTAGTAGCAACGAACAGGATTTTCTTTCCTGACTTGGCAATCTGCTTCAGTGCGTCTGCTGCCTCGTCGATTTTAGCAACAGTCTTGTGAAGATCTATAATGTGAATGCCGTTGCGCTCCATGAAGATATAAGGAGCCATTGCGGGATTCCATTTACGTTTGAGGTGGCCGAAGTGACAGCCAGCCTTCAATAACATATCAAAATTTGTTCTTGACATTTTTCTTTTCTTTTTAATTGTTTTGTTTACTTTCTTTTTAGTTTTGTTAGAACCAACCGACAGGTAACCGCTCTGCGGCATTTGCACCGCGGCACGAGCCATGAGCGCTTTCCGATTATCGCCGTTGCGGCGGGTCTTATCGGTTTAGATGCTAAACAATGTTCAGTCGGCAGACATCGGGCAACGCCGCGCACAAGAGCGATGATGCCTTGTGCTGACGCTTCCTTAAGCATGCCTTTATCTTTTGGATAAGGTTCCTCCAGATATTAACGCTTACTGAACTGGAAGCGACGGCGAGCCTTCGGACGACCCGGTTTCTTACGCTCAACGGCACGTGCGTCACGAGTAAGGAATCCGTGATCTTTCAGATTCTTCTTGTCTTCCTCGTTGATCTTAACGAGTGCGCGTGCAATGGCGAGGCGCAGAGCCTGGCTCTGACCTGTGAAACCACCACCATCGAGGTTCACCTTTATATCATATTTCTCAGCTGCGTCAAGGAGCTGCAGCGGCTGCTTAACAACATACTGCAGAATAGCTGATGGGAAATATTCTGTAATGTCTTTCTTGTTTATTGTAATTTTGCCTGTACCTTCGCTTACGTAAACACGTGCCACGGCACTTTTACGGCGACCTATTGCATTAACTACTTCCATTATTGCTTAATTATTTATACTGGTTAATATCAATTGCTTTTGGCTGCTGAGCCTGCATATCGTGCTCTGTGCCATCGAATATATAAAGATTGTTCAAGATATGACGTCCGAGACGGCCTTTGGGCAGCATGCCTTTAACTGCATGACGGATAATTTTGTCAGCACCGTCCTTACGCTTGCGCAGCTCGGCAGGAGTGTTGAAGCGCTGTCCGCCAGGATAACCAGTATAACGGGTATATACCTTGTCGGTCTCTTTCTTACCAGAGAATACCACCTTAGCGGCATTGATGATTATAACATTGTCACCACAATCTACGTGAGGAGTGAAGTTAGGTTTGTACTTTCCACGCAGAATCTTGGCAACCTTAGAGCAAAGACGGCCTACAATCTGGTCTGTGGCGTCGATAACAACCCACTCTTTCTTTGCTGTTTCCTTGTTTGCGGAAATAGTTTTGTAACTTAAAGTGTTCATTTTTAATTTTAAAATTACTACTAAAAAACGTTTTTAATTTCTCTTGTTGAACGGCGATTCACTAACCGTCGCACTCGGCCAAAAGTACGACTATTAACACTCCGTTCCGGGGTTCTAAGAGTTATCCCCTTAATAATCGGACTGCAAAGGTACATATTTTATTAATAAGAATGAATAGCTGTATGTTTTTAATACCTTTTAGTTATATTTATTTAACAGAATTTACGCATGTTTAGTTGTGCTGTGATGTCTGATTGATGCTTCTGATCCTTACTTCCATTTTATTTTGCGTATGGATAATGTGTTCTGATATGATGAAGCGTGTATTGTAAAAGATTATATTAAAATGTCGCAATATAATGAAATCTTACGTACATATCGTAATAAATCAGCTTTGCAATATAACTTTATGTGTCTGAAAAGTGAAATAATATATACAAAATGCTATGTATTTGGATATTTATTAGTACTTTTGAAAGCGAAATTCGTGATACAATAAATTACATTATCGTTTTAAAATAGTTTTTATGCTTGACACCATATCAAAAGTAATCGAGACATGCAGTAATTTTTTGTGGGGCTGGCCAATGATAATAATGTTGCTCGGCACCCACCTTTTTCTTACAATCAGATTAAAGTTTCCACAGCGAAAGATATTTACGGCCATACGCCTTTCGGTTACGCCCGATAAGGGCGCATCAGGCGATGTCAGTCAGTTTGGCGCTCTTGCCACTGCACTTGCCGCAACGATAGGCACAGGTAATATAATAGGTGTTGCCACGGCGATAACTCTCGGCGGTCCGGGGCTGTGCTGTGGTGCTGGCTCACGGGAGTGTTCGGCATTGCAACGAAGTATGCCGAGGGACTTGTTGCCGTGAAATACCGTATAAAGACTGCAAACGGGCAGATGCTCGGCGGTCCGATGTATGCTCTTGAGCGTGGTCTCGGCCTTAAATGGCTTGCCGTGCTGTTCTGTGTGTTCACTGCGCTTGCGTCGTTCGGCATCGGAAATCTGGTGCAGAGCAATGCCATCTCGTTGCTTTGCCACGAAACCTACAATGTGCCGGTAGAGCTTTCGGGTGCCGTTATAGCCATTGGCGTGGCTCTTGTGGTGATATTCGGCGTAAAGGGAATAGCGCGCGTGTGCAGCGCTTTTGTTCCGTTTATGGCGTTGCTTTACGTCATAGGTTGCGTGTGCATACTTATAATCAATCATGCATTTGTTGCCGACGCAATACATCTTATTGTCGTTTCAGCGTTTAATCCTGAAGCTGCCGGCGGCGGATTTGTCGGCGGAAGCATCATAATGACGGCACGCTACGGCATAGCCCGCGGACTGTTCAGCAACGAGAGCGGTATGGGCTCGGCTCCTATTGTGGCGGCAGCTGCCCGCACGCGCAATCCCGTAAGACAGGCTCTTGTTTCGTCGACAGGAACATTCTGGGACACGGTTGTTATATGTGCCCTTACCGGTCTTGTGCTTGTGTCGAGCATCTTGGCTTATCCCGACATTAGCTATAGCGACGGACCGGCACTGACAAAGGTGGCATTCGATAAAATTCCGTATATCGGTGCTCCGTTGCTCACCTTTGGCATTATCACTTTTGCCTTTTCTACAATTCTCGGCTGGTGTTATTATGGCGAGAAATCAATAGAGTATCTTGGAGGAAAGAGACTGACACTCGTCTATCGCGGCATCTTCATCGTGGCAACGTTCTTCGGCGCAGTGATAAAGCTGGCTGTAGTGTGGAATCTTGCCGATTTTACTAATGCTCTTATGGCAATACCCAACCTTGTGTCGCTGCTTATGCTGTCGGGTGTAATTGCTGCCGAGACAAAGAAATATCTTTGGAACAACAGACTTGACGCTGATGCCGACGCTGAGGACAATCCGCAATGATGCCTATGCCGGTGCTGGCAGAGAAATGCCGGTGAACTGTTTTGTGTAATAATCTTTTTAATGTGAAAGACGTGCTTTTGTTTTGTTATTCAGACGACAAACATTAATTTTGCAGAAAATAAAAAGACATAGAGTAATATGAAAACAGGCTATACTGACGAAGAACTTGACAAACTGCATCGCTGTTTATACGACATTCTGCGTGAGACTGTTAGAGTGTGCAATGAGATAAATGTCAAGTTCTTTATGGTTGGCGGAAGCATGATAGGTTGTCATTTTTGGGACGCCATTGTTCCCATTGACGATGATGTGGATGTGGGCATGCCGCGCAGTGACTATGAACGGTTTTTGAAAGAAGCTCCGTCAAGACTTCGTGACGGATACATATTGCAGTGGTTTGGCAACACGCCGGAGACTCCTTTTTATTTTGCAAAAGTGAGAAAGACCGGAACTTTGTTTGTTGAAGAAACCACACGCAATCTTGACATGCCTCAGGGTATATATGTTGATATATTTCCTTTCGACCATATTCCGGATGATATAAAGAAACAGCGCAGACAGCGCAAACTTGCCAATATGGTAAACTCTTGTTTTGTAAGCAAGAGCGTATGGACCTATAAGTATTGCGGCAAATGTGAGATTGCCGTACCCAACAAGCATGGCTTTCTTAATTGCCTTTTTGACAGAGTGGTGAATATGTTTGTGCCTAAGCGTACTCTTTATTGCCTGCTTAAACGTGTGCAGACTAGATATAATGATAAGGAGACAGTCTATTGCAGTAATGTGATGACAGACATGGATCAGGTAAGGGTGGAATATGTAAACGACCTGCAACCGGCAAAGTTTGGCGACATTGATGTCTTCCTGCCTAAGAATTATGAAGAATATCTTCATCATCATTATCCTAATCTTCGCAAGCATCTGCCAAAGGAGGAGGCTGAAAAATACAGTCATCGCCCCGTTAAACTTTCGTTCGGTGATGAGGCGCATGCCTCTGAAGCTTGAGGCATATAGGCTTGTCCTTGTTTGTTGACTGTGCAGTCAGAGCCTTGGCTGGCGTCGAATATGTTCAGACAGTATTATAGAGAATAATTATTAGATACAATTGTAATATTTTATTGATTGTCGTTTAAGTTATTTTATTCGATCTGTTTAGCTGATATTCTTATGATTGTCCTATGTGAATCATCTCTTTAACAAATACTGTCCGATATACAATCTTTTACGAGTTCTGGATAAAATAACACACATAATAATTGGCAATTATTGCTTATAGATTATTTGTAACTATTTGATTTTCAAAAAATACAAGATATTTATGAATTTGTCTATTCTTATGTGTGTTATTTTATTCGAAATTCCCATATATCCTTTAGCGGAGCTTTATAGATTTTTTTAAATATGGTTAGGCTGTGTTCTAATGATGTAATCTATATTAGACGAAGTTTAATGATTTCAAACTATATTATCCTTTTCTTCTTGGTCTAATGGGCAGAATCTTAATATGGCGCTAATTTGTCTCTGTGGTAAACAATCATAAAATAGGCTATAGTGCCATTGCTGCATCGCTTAATGTATTTTGCTTTCATATTGATTTCACTTGATGCTTTTAATGAGATATTTGATAATTAAAACCATTTAGCCGTAAGAATAGATCGTTCTTGCGTGCAAATGTAAATGCCATAATTATTGGATGTTACATTTTAATATGAAAAATGTGCAAAGGTTTTTGTCCGATTTAGGACAAAAACGCTATTATTTCAGTGTAAATACAGGTAGGTTTGCGGTGCAATAGTGTCTTACTTTTGTGTTAGGAATAGTCGGGTTGTTTGCCAAAAACATATCTTTGCATGATAATGATAAATATGTTTTACTATTCAGCCTTGTATTAGTTTTAGTAATTTCTATATCGACAGAAAATCCCGAAATATTTGTGATGATATATTGTCGTGTTAATCCCGTAGGCAATTACATGTTGGTTGCGTCTTTATGGTTTTGCCAAGAGCGTATATGTTGGGCATTTTTATGTATGCATGTCATGTGAAAGTTAAGAAAAATCCCTCTGTAGGTTAAAAAGTATGTTTAAGACTTTTATCTGCTGCTGTTTATGAGTATATTTGCAATCAGGAACACACTCTGCCGATGACAACTTCATCGAGCATGCATGTGATATTTAAAACCGAATAACGCGAGATAAAAATGAAAAAACTTTATCCTAAAGAATGGGCTAAATGGCATCCGTATAAAGAGATTGATGAGGTGGACCATTATTACACCGGAGTGGCCAATAAGATATATAAAATATTATATGATTCATACATCGACGAAGGCGATGACTTTCTTGTTGATATGGCGTTTATGCTTACGGCATGGTTTGAGGATGTCATCTCGGAAACACATGTTTGGGAGACCTTCACCGGGGAGTGTGAGCGGCGTTATGGCTCGCGTCTGCCTTTCTATAAGCTTGATGGCGAGTATTATCCCGACGAGATTAACCGTGAGGACGTAATGTTCCTGATATGGCATTATATGCAGACTGATTTCGGAGACGAAAGAGTTATCAATCCGGAGAACCCTGCTTTGGCAAGTGCCGCAAGGCAGATTTTCGACATGCTTTGCGATGAGTTTGAAGAGGCGCTGCAGAATGAGCGCATGCAGGAGTTTTACGGCAAGCAGACTTTCGGGCCGGAAGACTTTTTCGCGTATCGTAACAAGCTGATGTGGTTTCATCTTAACTGCTATTTTAATTTAATAAACACATACAGGCTGTCTGACGACATGGATATGCTGTGCCGTGAGTCGGGCGATGATGAGAAGCGGATTAAAATGATTTCACATTCTCTTGTTGTGAACTATTCATTCCAGTCTCGTCTTAACCTTCTGTCGCTGACATCGGCTGAATGGCTTGCGCTGATATTGAAAAATAACGGTAACGAAAACGGGCCGTGGGATAATATTGAAGCATGTGGCGACAATATATATAAGTGTGTACGACAAGACGAGGATTTCATTTATGCTGAAAGCCTCTGCGGCGAAAAGAAAGAGTATGCCATTAAAAAGGACTCTATCGACTTGCTGATGCTAAAGGCGTTTGTGTCGGGAGAGACTATGTTCAGAACCATGCTGGTAAAGTATGGCGGCGCGTATTGGCAGAACGGATTGATGCAAATCAAAGACGATAAAGACACAGATGAATGGAACACTGACATTAATGAGCTGGAGCATACGCTGACGCACGACAACCAGAAAGCTGTGTTTGAGAATTTTATGAAGGCCAGCGGAGGCAAGTTCTTTGTGTTTGTGAAGAGTCGTGAGGAAATGACTGATTTCTTATGCAATAAGATGAAGTATGAGTTAAATCCTAATATGATAATGCCTTATATAGGCAAGGAGGGAGCTATGCTGATGGCTTCGCCGCTGACAGGACTGCACATACAGATGAGACACGTCAATTGTATATGTTCGCCTGACAATCCTTTCTATGATAAAAAGGTGGCTAAGGAGAAAGCTTTTATGTTTGTGGTTAATCCTGACATGATTCCTTATGACCTGTATTGTGTTCTTTGGGATAAGGGCATGCTGCCGGATGCCGCACTCAAAAGTCTTAATGGGTATAATCACGGGCGCAGTCTGCTGCAGGACAATGTGGCTTTCTTTTCAGATTATTTCTATCATAAGTGTCGTGAGAAAGACTTCATTGACCCTCTGATGCAGAAGTGGCTTTAGATTAAAATTATGTCAGCGTGTCAGGCTGCTGTGAATGGTTGTATGCCTTGGCACTATACAAAATTATTGGTGTCCGCTAAAACTTTTTGCTGAACATTGCAATAAGGATTTTGTCTCTAAAAGTGATTAAATTGCCAATATAAGGGCTTAAGATTTACTTTTTTGTAATAGAAATCACATTAATGCTTTTGCTTATTCTTTCTAACAAAAAGTAAGCCCCGAAATGTTAAAATCCATATAAATATCTATTGTTTAGCAACTTATATGATTACTATCAATTTTTACCGGACAGCAATAATACAAAATAAGTCGGTCTGACTGAACCGAAACAATGACTTTGGAACGTCAGACCGACTTTTTATCTTCTAATCATATTAAATGTCAGGAGCTTTGACTGCAAGTAACGCGCTGTCTTTTTTATGTTGAAGAACAGGGCGTAATTAAATCAAAATGTTTATTTGTTTTGAAATAACAAGGAATATTGCTTTAACTACTTTTCAAAACAATGTATTTGACTCTAACTTCTTTAACTACTCTAACTCCTTTAACTCCTAATTTATAATTACATGTATCCCAGCCATCTGAGAATATCGTTCAGGTTGGCGACAACCATAAGGAGAATCAGTATTCCGAAGCCTACGTATTCAGCCCTTATAAGGAAATTCTCGCTCGGCTTGCGGCGTGTAATAATCTCGTAGAGCAAGAAAAGCACGTGTCCGCCATCGAGGGCAGGGATAGGCAGGATGTTCATGAACGCCAGGATGATGCTGAGGAATGCAGTCATACGCCAGAACATCATCCAGTCCCATGTAGGCGGGAACAGGCTGCCGATAGATCCGAAGCCTCCGAGCGACTTTGCGCCGTCGGCCGTGAACACATACTTCAGGTCGTCTACATATCCACGCAGCACGTCGATACCGTATTTTATTCCGGCAGGGAAACTCTCGAAGAATCCGTATTCAATCTTTTCGGGCTGATAGTAAGTGCCGAGGAAAGTGCGGCCTACTCCTAAGGTAAGGTCGGGGTTGAGCACCATCTTCACGGTGTCGCGCTTCTCTGGCGAAGCCTTATGGCAGAACACTACGGTTGTTGTGCGCACCTTCATGCTGTCCTTGTGAGTCTTGGCAACGCTTATCATGTCGTTCATTACGGCAATCTGGTCGTCAAATTCGTTCCATGAGTCAATGCTCTTGCCGTTGATGGCGAGCAGTTTGTCGCCCTTCAGCATGCCTGCCTTTGCCGCAGGCGAGTCAGGCATAATGCTGTCTATGTCGGCAGGAATGAACGGCTTAACGAATACGGGCTGCTCTTTGAGCATGGTTAGCAGGCTCATGTCCTCGGGCATGGTTAGCTTTATCTCCTTGCCCTGACGCAGCACGGTCACGGTCTGTGCGTTGGCTATGTCGCGATACATGTCAACATCAAATTCCTTCAGTGTGTTCTCGTTGGTGCGCAGCAGTATGTCGCCGTCCTTGAAACCAATCTTCTTGGCGGCGTCGTTAAACTTCATACCCATCGTCATCTTGTCCAGGCGATAGTAAGAGTCGCCCCATGTGTATAGCACCATTGAATAGATAAACAGCGCGAGGAGGAAGTTTACGAGCACTCCGCCCACCATAATCAGCAGTCGCTGCCATGCCGGTTTGGAGCGGAACTCCCACGGCTGCGCCGGCTTTTTCATCTGTTCGGTATCGAACGATTCGTCTATCATTCCCGCAATCTTGCAGTAGCCGCCTAACGGAAGCCAGCCCACGCCGTATGTGGTGTCGCTCTTCTTTGGCTTAAATTCAAAGAGGTGGAACCAAGGGTCGAAGAACAAGTAAAACTTTTCAACCCTTACGCCGAAAAGTTTTGCAAAGAAGAAATGGCCGCCTTCGTGGAGCAGCACCAAAATAGAGATTGCCAGCATAAACTGGAGCAGTCTTATCAGAAATATTTCCATGTCTTTGTTTACTTAAATATCCCTTTTGCGGCATGGCTGCCGCAGGGGAATTGTTTTGCTTTTAGATATAATTATGTTGTCAGTCTTATTAAATTATTCCGTCTCAGTGAGCTTCCAGCAGTTCTGTTGCCACGCGCCTTGCTTCGGCGTCAGTGTTTATGTAGGTGTCATAGTCGGGCGTGCTGCTGAAACTTACTTGGTTCATAGTCTTCTCTATGATATCGCTCATCTGCATGAAACCGCACTTATCCTCGAGGAATCCGCGGTTGACAATCTCGTTGGCAGCGTTGACAATGCACGGCATGTTGCCGCCCTTCTTTATAGCCTCGAAGGCAAGCGCCAGGCAGCGGAACTTGTCTAAGTCAGGCTCAAAGAACTCAAGAGGCTGTTTGAACAGGTCGAGACGGCCTTCGCTGAGATGAATTCGGTCGGGATAAGTCAAAGCATATTGTATGGGCAGGCGCATGTCGGGCACTCCGAGCTGTGCCTTCACGGCTCCGTCGACAAACTGCACGGCGCTGTGGACGATGCTCTGCGGATGGATAAGCACCTGAATCTTGTCGGCAGGAACGCCGAAAAGCCATTTAGCCTCGATAACCTCAAAGCCTTTGTTCATCATCGTAGCACTGTCAATGGTTATCTTTGCTCCCATGTGCCATGTGGGATGCTTCAGGGCGTCTGCCTTGGTGACGGTGGCAAGCTGCTCCTTTGTGAAGTTGCGGAACGGGCCGCCTGAAGCCGTGAGCAATATCTTCTCTATCTCGTTGTCGCCTTCACCGACAAGGCTCTGGAATATTGCCGAGTGTTCGCTGTCAACCGGGATGATTGGCGCGCGGTATTTCTTTGAAAGCTCGCATATCAGCTCTCCTGCAACAACAAGAGTCTCCTTGTTGGCAAGGCATATCTTTTTATGAGCCTTGATGGCATGTATCGTGGGGCTTAGTCCGGCAAAGCCAACCATGGCCGTAAGCACCATGTCTATCGGACCTGCTTCCACTATTTCGTCAATGGCCTGTTTTCCGGCGTACACCTTGATGTCGGGCATATCGCTGAGCAGGCTTTTAAGTTCCTCGTATTTATCTTCGTTGGCAATAACCACAGCCGCGGGATTGTATCGGCGCGCCTGTTCTGCCAGTTCTTTCACTCTGTTGTTGGCCGTCAGGCAGTAAGCCTCGAAAAGGTCAGGATGCTCGTCGATAACCTGAAGAGCCTGTGTGCCTATCGAGCCTGTTGAACCGAGAATGGCTATTTGTTTCTTCATATAATCTTAAAATCTCACAACTTCTAAATATGTTTCTCTTGTCTTTCGCCGTTTCTTATCGTGTGTCGTGTCCGTTCCGGCCGTATAGCCGCGGCGTTATGTCAGTCAAGGTCGAGAAGTCCTTCGGGCAGGTCGACAACGATAAAATGCTTTTCGGTGTCGATGTCTACGATGAAGTCTTCAGATGCCGGTATCATAATCTCCTTGCCGTCGGGCGTCTCTACGTTGAAGAGAGTGTTGACCGTAGAATAGTCAACCGACTTGACGGTGCCTATAAGGCTGTTGTCGTTGTTGGCATCAAGCAGTTTGAAGTTTTCGGCTTCGTTGAGCGACATGTCCTCACGGCCATCTTCAGAGAGCTTGCGACTGAAATAGACGTCGCAGCCCGTAAGCTCCTGTGCCTGCTCCTTGGTGTCGATGTCGCAAAACTTCACCAGTGCCGTCTCGTCGCTCTTGAATCTGTATTCCTCAAAAAAGAAAGGAACAAGTATACCGTCGATGAGCAGCACAAGATAGTCGGCGTCAACTCTGTCGAACACATCGTCCTCAAACATCAGCGACACTTCGCCTTTCACTCCGTGTGGCTTGCCTATCTTGCCAATCTTGAAAACTTCTTCTTGTCTTATCATTGCTGTTGATGTTTTGCTGTTATTGTCCGCTTATGCGCTCAATCTTTGCTCCGAGCTTGTTGAGTCGTGCCTCAATGTCCTCGTATCCGCGGTCAATCTGCGCAATGTTGTCTATGCGGCTTGTGCCGTTGGCGCTCATTGCGGCTATGAGCAGCGCAATGCCGGCGCGGATGTCAGGACTCGTCATACGTCCTGCGCGCAGTCTTATCTTGTGGTCGTGTCCTACGACAACGGCTCTGTGCGGGTCGCAAAGTATTATCTGCGCTCCCATGTCAATAAGCTTGTCGACAAAGAACAGTCGGCTCTCGAACATCTTCTGATGGAACAGCACGCTGCCCCTTGCCTGAGTAGCCACGACGAGCAGCACCGACAGCAGGTCGGGCGTGAGTCCGGGCCACGGCGCGTCAGACAGTGTCATTATTGAGCCGTCGATGAACGAGTCGATTTCGTAGTGATCCATGTGCGGTATAATGAGGTCGTCGTTCTCAGTGTCAATCTTTACGCCGAGACGTCTGAACGAGTCGGGTATGATGCCGAGGTTGCGCAGCGACACGTTCTTTATGCGTATGCCGTTGCCCACCATGGCAGCCATGCCAATGAACGAGCCAACTTCAATCATGTCGGGCAGAATCTTGTGCTCGGCTCCGTGGAGCGACTTTACGCCAACGATGGTGAGCAGGTTAGACGCTATGCCGCTGATGCGTGCTCCCATGCGGTTGAGCAGGTGGCACAGCTGCTGTATGTAAGGCTCACATGCAGCATTGTATATTGTTGTTGTGCCTTCGGCCAAAACCGAAGCCATGATGATGTTTGCAGTACCTGTAACAGAAGCCTCGTCGAGCAGCATGTAGCATCCCTTGAGCTTCTTGCCGGTTATCTCGAATGTCTTTCGCTCGTCGTTATGCTTGAATTTTGCTCCCAGGTTCTTGAATCCCAGGAAGTGAGTGTCGAGTCTGCGGCGTCCTATCTTGTCTCCTCCCGGCTTAGTCACAACTGCTTTGCCGAATCGTGCCAGCAGCGGTCCGATCATGAGCACGCTGCCCCTGAGCGACGCACACTTGCGTATAAATTCGTCGCTCTCGAGATATCCGAGATTAATATTCTCCGCCTTGAACGAATATTCGTTTCTGCTGATGCGTTCCACCGTAACCCCGATGTCAGTCAGCAGTTTTATCAGGTTGTTGACGTCGAGAATGTCCGGAATGTTCTTAATCCTCACCTCTTCGGGTGTCAGCAGCGCGGCGCAGATCACTTCGAGTGCCTCGTTCTTAGCACCTTGCGGGGTTATAGTTCCGCTCAGCGCGTGTCCGCCTTCTATGATGAAAGATTCCATTTTTCAGTGGTTTGGTTAGTGGTTTTGTTGCATTATCTTCTCTTGCGCCTTCTCTCTCCAGGCTCTTTCAGACTGCCCACGTTAAACTTGAACGTGTCGAGGTCGAGCTGTATCTTCCCATCGGTGAAGCGTGCCAGGTCAGAAGCTATCTTTTCGTCATCGCTTGAGCCGTGGCTCCATTGTATAAGATTGCGCTTCATCTGGTTTGCGGTGAGTCTTGTCAGCTCGTCGCGCTCCGGTCCCGGTTCCATGTTCATCAGCTTGTCAAACAGTTCGAACACCATGCTGCCATAGTGCTTTATCGGATTTTTCTGTTTGGGATAGTCCATGGGATGAGGCTTTGTGGTAATGCTCTTGGCCTCGTTGATGTCCACCGGATAATCGATGTCGAGCTTAAAGTCGCTCATTATGGCCAGATGGTCCCACAGCTTCTGCTTGTAGTCAATGTTCTCTCTGTTCTGCGGGAACATGCGCTCCATGATGCATATAATGGTCTCGGCGCATTTCTGTCGCTCGTCTCTGTCTTTGAGCGTCATGGCGTAGTCAACCATCTTCTGCACCTCGCGTCCGTATTCGGGCAGAGTGAGCTTCTTGCGCTGTGTATTGTAGTCTAATCCGTCGATTTCCATTTCTTTCTTGATTAATTTGAATTTTAAAAGTAGTGTTCTTGTCTTGCTCTGTCTTCCACGGCAGTGCGCTTTGTCACTGTAGCCGTCGTTGCCGACTTAAAGCAGTTTCTTTGGCGTCTTGGCCACAAAGTCCTTCAGATAGAAGGGCACGAAGTAGGCCACGTCTTCAAAATTTTCGAGCGCCATGCGCTTTTCGGCCAGCGGGAACATGTTTTTAGCCAGCGGCTCAATGCCTTTTAACAGCACGGCGTTGGGGTGGTTGATGGCCTCGATGCACTTGCATGCTCCGTTTCCGAAGAAATACACCTTGCCTTTGTCGAGAAACTCTTTGTATGTGTCGGCGTCAACCACGTCGGCCTGCACGCCCCTTACCTCCTTGAGCGAGCGGTCGTATATGGCCGAATACACCTCCATGCGGCGTGCGTCGAGCATAGGGCAGAGCAGCGCTCCGGGTTCTGGCTCGTGAGTAAGCAGCACCGGTACGGTGAGCAGCTCGAGCGTAGGCACAGCAATGAGCTTTATGTTGCGTCCGTAGCATATTCCCTTTGCCATCGACACGCCGATGCGCAGTCCGGTGTAAGAGCCCGGTCCGCAGCTTACTGCCACTGCGTCGAGCGGTATGGCATGGCTGTCAGCGAATGAAATAGCTTCGTCTACAAATATTCCGAGTTTTACTGCATGATTGGGGCCGCTATGGTCTTCTTTACTGAATATGCAGGCGCCGTCCTGGCTTACTGCCACCGAACACACGTTGGTGCTCGTCTCAATATTTAAAATACACGACATAATTAAAAATATCTTCTTAAATAAAGTGCAAAAATACTCTTTTTTCCGAAGAAATATGTACTTTTGCATAAATTTAACTACAAAAGTGTTATGATACAATCTATGACGGGTTATGGCAAGTCGGTCGTAACCTTCAATGAGAAGAAGATTAATGTAGAGATAAAATCTTTAAACAGTAAGGCCTTAGACCTGTCCACGCGCATTGCGCCGCTATACCGTGAGAAGGAAATGGAGATGCGCCAGATGATATCAAAGGCGCTCATAAGAGGAAAGGTAGACTTTTCTATCTGGATTGAGAAAGACGCTGCCGTCGACGCCACGCCAGTGAACAGTGCGCTGGTTGAAAACTACTATCATCAGATTAAGGATATAGCCGCAAAGACCGGCATGCCTGAGCCTCAGGACTGGTTCAGCGTTATTATGCGCATGCCCGATGTTATGAGCAAGACTGAGGCCGAGGTGCTCACCGACGAGGAGTGGGCCGTTGCCCGCACTGGTGTTGAGCAGGCCCTGCAGGCTCTTGTGGAGTTCCGCAAGCAGGAGGGTGCAGCCTTATATAACAAGTTCAGCGAGAAACTCGACAACATAACAGCCCTGCTGGCATCGATAGAGCCGTATGAGAAGTCGCGCGTTGAGAAGATACGCGGCCGCATAATAGAGGGCCTGAAGAGTATTCCTGAAATAGAATACGACAAGAACCGTCTTGAGCAGGAGCTTATCTATTACATAGAGAAACTCGACATCAACGAGGAAAAACAGCGCCTTGCCAACCATCTGAAATATTTCCGCGAGACCATGAACGACGGCATAGGCCAGGGCAAGAAGCTCGGCTTCATAGCTCAGGAGATGGGACGCGAAATCAACACCACAGGCAGCAAGAGCAATCAGGCCGAGATGCAGAACATCGTGGTGAAGATGAAGGATGAACTGGAACAGATAAAGGAACAGGTGCTTAATGTACTTTAATTTGTAGGAGTTAAAGTAGTTAGAGAAGTTAAAGTAGTTAGAGGAGTTAAAGTAGTTAAAGTCATTACCATTGTATGTTCTTTTCATGAAGAAAGTTTTGGTATGGGACTTTAAAAGATAGAGAAAGTTAAAGTATATGACTCTAACATCTTTAACTACTCTAACTCCTTTAACCCCTAAGAATAAAATCATTTGACTTTAACTCCTTTAACTACTCTAACTTCTTTAACTACTTTTTAAAACCATGCCCGGAAAACTTATAATCTTCTCTGCTCCCAGTGGAAGCGGAAAGAGCACAATCATCAACTGGCTGATGTCGCACGAAGAGTTGCGCATGGCCTTCAGTATATCATGCACAAGCCGTCCGCCAAGAGGCACTGAACGCAACGGCGTTGAATATTTCTTCGTTACGCCCGAAGAGTTCAGACGCAGAATAGACAACGACGAGTTCCTCGAGTATGAGGAAGTGTATAAAGACCGCTATTACGGCACGCTGAAACAGCAGGTTGAGGCGCAGCTCGAAAAGGGCGAGAACGTTGTCTTTGACGTAGACGTGAAGGGCGGATGCAACATAAAGAACTATTATGGCGACCGCGCTCTCAGCGTGTTTATACAGCCGCCGTCGATAGAGGAGCTGCGCAACCGTCTGACAGGACGCGGTACCGACGCTCCCGAAGTGATAGAAGACCGCATAGCCCGTGCGTCGTTCGAGCTTACCTTTGCTCCCAAGTTCGACAAGGTGGTTGTCAACGACGACCTCGACAAGGCTAAGGCTGAGGCGCTGAAGATAGTTAAAGACTTTCTGTTCGGTTAAGCAAATAACGTCTTACGAAAGTGAAAAAATAAAAGTTAAAAGTGAAAAATCCAAATGCAGAGTGGCTGATTAGAATCCACAAGGCATTTGACTTTAACTTCTTTAACTACTCTAACTCCTTTAACTCCTAAAATAATAAATGATCTCCACCGGCATCTTCGGGGGCTCTTTCAACCCCATACACAACGGACACGTAGAGTTGGCGCGCCAGCTGTTGGCAAGTGCGGGGCTCGATGAAGTATGGTTTGTCGTGTCGCCGCAGAACCCGTTTAAGCGTGCTGCCGACCTGCTTGACGATGAGCTGCGCCTAAAGATGGTTGAGCTTGCGCTCGAAGGCGAGCAGCGCATGCACGCATCCGACTATGAATTTCGCATGCCCCGTCCGTCGTATATGTGGCACACCCTTCAGTCGATGAGCCGCGACTATCCCGACCGCCGGTTCGTATTGCTCATAGGTGCCGACAACTGGGAGCGCTTCAATGAGTGGTATGCCTGGCGCGACATACTCAGCCATTATCGCATTGTGATATATCCCCGCGGCGGTTCTGCCGTAGACGCAGCGTCGCTGCCCGAAGGAGTCAGCCTCGTAGACACCCGTCTGATAGACATCAGCAGCACGCAGGTAAGGCAGCTCCTTGCCGAACGTCGCTCCATAAGCGGCCTTGTGCCCGACAGCGTGGCCCGATATATAAGCGACAACGGCCTGTATGCTCCTAATGTTTAAGTCGGTAGATAACATATCGGAGCTATTTTTCCGTAAATCAGATATTGTTCTTATTGCATTGCTAATTGTTAAAACACAGTATGAAATAGGTAAAAACTCAGGACAAAAATATTTTTCATTCTAGAAAATCAACTTATAACGTATGTTAAAGATAACGGCATTGATAATCAGTTTCTTTAACATACGTTTATTTTTATACCTGTTTTCAACCTCAAAATCACCCCTTTTTGGCTCACAAACGCCTGCTTTTAATGTCGTAAACGTATGCTTTTGTGATGCTAAACCTATCGTTTACGGGTGGAAAGTGGCCGAGTAATGTTTGTTAACACTTGCGATTTTTAATTGAAAGGTACGTAAAACGCATCATATCAGTAACTTAACAAAAATACCCATTTTTTGAGATTTTTCGGCCAAAATCCCAAATTGTCATGAGCACCGCTATTCTGAGGGCGTTAATTGAATGTTAATTTAGGAGTTAAGGAGTTATGAAGTTAAGGAGAAATTCCTTGAGCATAGTGAAAAAAGACAAATGACTTGTTGTGTTTAGGAGTTAAAGTCAAATGCCTTGTGGATTAATAACAACGACATGTAGCAACAAGAGTAATGTGCCGGCTGATTTGCAATCTGCCGGAATGGAGTATAAGAACCAACGGTCAGCGAAGCTAATTTGCAATCCGATTGCTTCCTATTTTTAATTAATAGGTATGAATTTCGGATCAAAGATCCTTATACTTAATGCTGTCAAATTTTTCGCTGCGCTCAACAACACGTGCATATCCGACAGAACAATAGCCTTGTTGCTTCCGTGCTTATGTGCGCTCTTAATCTTTTGATTTACGTCCCGCAAAATTGCGCATTATCAAAACAAAGTTGTTGTTATTCGTTTTTAGGCTTGCCGTATTTTTTCTGAAACAGCTCGGTGTTCTTGTTGCCCCATTCAATCATGGCGTCGATAATCGGAATTAAGGTTGCTCCGAGTGGCGTTATGGCATATTCAGAACGCGGAGGCAGTTCGGGGTATATGGTCTTTGACACCAGTCCGTCTTCAACAAGTTCTTTAAGCTGCAAGTCGAGCACGCGCGGCGTGGCTTCGGGAAATATCTTATGAAGCTCGCTCGGCCTGAGCGTCTTGTCGCGCAGCTCGTCCAAGATGCACGACTTCCATTTTGAACCTATCAGACTCATCGTAAGGCGTAGCGGACAGTCGAGGTTAACGGGTATCTTTCTTTCATACATGGTATTGTTCGTCTTAATGTTTGTGCAAAAGTAAACATAATAATCCGAAAAGTGAATATACTGATATATTTTTCAGTATCTGAATAATTTTTCGGTACTTGCAAAAATGTTTACTATCTCGTATCTTTGCACACGATAAGTTGCATTCCGGCCGGTTAGACGCCCTTGCGTCTTGTTTGCGCTTTCATTATAAAATGAACCTTTAAATTATGAAAACATTATGAGAGCAAGTATTGAAGAATACAAGGCTGTTGAGGCAGCAGCCATGAAGTTTGTCAGAAGTGTTGCCGAAGGCGACAGCAGTTATGCCAAAGAACTGTTTATAGACGAGGCCGTACTGTTTGGCTATCTTGACGGAAAACTTGAGCACGGAAGCATAAATCAGTTTTATAACAATGTCGACTCGGTTGGCGGAGGCGCAGACTTCAAGGCTCGCGTAGACGTTATTGCCGTTGAAGAAACGCTTGCCGTGGTGCGCGTTCTTGAAGAAAAATGGGGCGGACGCATTGATTTCACCGATTATCTGCTGATGCTGAAAATCAACGGTGAGTGGAAATGCGTGGCCAAGGCATATAATCAGAATTCAGACACAATACAGAAATAAATAGAAATTTAGGTTATGAATATAGTTGTAGTTACAGGAAGTCCGCGTAAAAACGGCAACAGCTTTGCCATGACAGAAGCTTTTATAAAGGAGGCTGAGAAGTGCGGATACAAGATAGAGCGCTTTGATGCGGCAATGATGAAGATTGGCGGATGCCATGCGTGCATGACATGCTATAAGACAGGAAAGGCATGCTCGTTTGACGATGATTTCAATATAATCGCCCCGGCAATATTAAATGCCGATGCCGTGGTGTTTACAAAGCCAACTTACTGGTATTCTATACCTGCACAGATAAAAGGCGTTATAGACCGCCTGTTCTCTCTTGTTGTAGGCGGAAAGGATATTGCAGGCAAGAAATTCGGTTTGATTGCCTGCTGCGAGGAAGACGACATGACGGTTATGGACGGCGTGCGCATTCCGATTGAGCGTTCGGCTGCTTTGTTGAAATGGGACGTTGTAGGCGAAGTGCTTGTTCCTGCCGTGCTTAACGAGGGAGACATAAACAAGACCGACGGCTGTGCAAAGGCTGCCGAGCTGGCACATAAATTCTGAATACAATGAAAGTGTTGCTTATTAACGGCAGCCCTAACAAGGAGGGCTGCACTTACACCGCCTTGCATGAGGTTGAAACGGCTTTGAGAGCCGACGGAATAGACACAGAACTGCTTTATCTCGGCAAGAAACCGCTGGCAGGATGTATAGCGTGCGGAAGCTGCATGCGCACGGGCCACTGCTTCAGAGACGATATAGTAAAAGACATACAGGCAAGGCTTGATGAGTTTGATGGCATAGTCATCGGTTCGCCGGTTTATTACAGCGGTCCGTCGGGTCAGCTTGTGTCGTTTCTTAACCGTCTGTTCTATTCTTCCGAAAGCCGCATGGCCGGTAAGGTGGGCGCCTCGGTGGTGTCGTGCCGCAGGGGAGGAGCGTCTGCCACTTTTGAACAGCTTAACCAGTATTTTACTATATGCAATATGCCCGTTGTGTCTTCTCAATATTGGAATTCTGTGCATGGCTTCACGCCTGACGATGTGATGAAGGATAAAGAAGGACTGCAGACCATGCGTGTGTTAGGTCATAATATGGCGTGGCTGTTGAAATGTATTGAGTGCGGGCGCAACAACGGCATTGACAAACCGCAGTATGAGCAAAGATTGCGCACACATTTCATTCAGGCTTAAGTATTAAGCCCGATGAGGCCGGTTATACCGGCATGTCTTGTGTTTTTATGCCTTCAGTAGCTTTTCATTTTCTATTGAGAGGCTGAATCTTAAAGCATGATTTGGCTTAAATTGTAATATAAACAAAGATGATGGCGCGTCAGTAAAAACGCATCATCATCTTTCTTTTCTTATGCTTGACAGAAGAATGTCCTTCTAAAAATATAGTGCCGTCAGATTAAATATTCTTATTTTCACTTCGGCACGGCAATTTAGAATAAAAACAAATTTCTTAATTTGTCTTTTCAATTATCATTTTGTATATTTGCGGTTAATGATTTTAGCTTATCAGTTGTAAGCTGTATATTTAAATCAAACATCTGACAAAAATATAATCCGTTGTTTTCCTGCTTTTTTACTAAAGGTGGTGGCCTGTTGTAGAATAGTAGACAAAGATAGGCAGTACATAGTTAAAATTAAGTATCTTATTATTTGTAATGTTAATTCTAAAAGGTCTAACTAGAAAAATACTAATTTCATCTAAATTTATGATTTTCAAATTTTAATACTATAATAGCATCTTCAAATTTATGAAAATAGATAACATTTTATTAAATGTTTGTAATCTTTTTTATCTTCTCAATGAGTTTCTCTTTTACAACTATGTCTAATAAATCAGAAATAACTTTTATTATTTTACCATTTGTCATATCTTTTAAAGTTTCTATATTGTCCCATCTATACCATTTTTTGTTTTTATATTCGTCACTATGTAGATAATCCCAACCGAAAGGAAAATCTTTATCTTGTTTATTTCCGAATACGTTAGGCAATGAATTTAATTTCTCTTTTGATATTCTTGTTGGAGCTTTTTGTGTAATCCAACTTATTCCGTAAGATGTACCGCATAAATCTTCATTTCCTTTATATTTGTTCCATCCAATACAAAATCCCCATGTATTTGAAATTGAAGGCTTATAAAATGAAATCCATTGTGCTTCTTCTAAACTGCAAATTTCTTTATCGAAAATAAATTCAAATCCTTTTAGAACAGCTAAGTTGGCTAATTGATTTATAAAGTTTTGTCTTATGTTTTCTTCTATGCTGAAACTATTTTCTATAATGGCAAAATAAGATTCTACAAATTCTTTTGATGATGCAAGTCTTATTAATTCGTCTTCATTTTCGGTTTCCATAATATGTAATATTTCTGATTTTAAATTGATGATGTATTGTCTAATAGTTTCTCTTATTAGTGGGTAGCATGCTGCAATGCCGAGACATTTATTTAGCCACGGTAGAATATTTTCACGATAAGAAATTGTTATACAGTGCCTGTTATTTGTTCTTATGGTTTTCGGTGCAACACCTTCTGGTGTTAAGTACAGTAAATAGTAATCTTTAAATTGTGAACTTTTTGCAAAGTTGTTATATCTTATCAATTGGTTTACTTGTTCAGATGCATCTATTTTATTTTCTATAATAATTGCGTTTCCGCTATTGTCTTTCAATAAAATGTCTATTATTCCTCCTTGTGTCGCGTCTTCATTCTTTTGTCCAATATTATATTCTACAAAAACTTCCGTTTCTTTCGGATTTATTTTGGATTTTGGAATGATATTTTTTAAAAATTCTATTAAAAATTTATCTTTTAGTCCGTGTGATCCTTTTGTATTTAATAATTCAGCTAAAAAAGCGGAATGTAGTTTTGTTTCGTTTCTCGAAAGGCCAAGAATTTTAAACATATTGAAATTTTCGCCACGTTTATTCTTTTCGTATTGTGTAGTCTTATCTCTTTCTACAATTAAGCGAATTTTTGTCAGAAATTCATTTAATTTATCCATAATAATGATTGTATATTGATTTTAAATGCAAAATTAATAAAATTTAGATATAACAATAGTTTTCTTGTCCTTTAGCTCATATTTATATTAATATTTTGACATCTTTATTGCTTTATATTCATTGTTCTTTCAATGGATATCGTGTATAATATAAAGAATTACAAATGTATGGCTGAAAAATGAATTACTTTTATCCTGTTGAGTTCGATTTGCCCCGTATTTGCATTGTGGATACAATAAAAAGATGTAATTTTGCCAAAAATATTAGAATTTGATGAAAATATTGAATCAGGCAGGACGTGTGTTCACCAATATCTTCAAGCCGATAAGAGGCAATGCCGCTTTTTTTGTATTCATGTATGTGCTTGGCATCGTGTGCACCTACGCCGTAGTGCCCGACAAGCGCGGCTATCACGCATGGCCGCTGGCGCCCTATGAGCTGTTTTTCGATGTCAGCATATTGTGCGTGGTGCTGTGGCTGTTGCCTTATAAGATAAGTCTTTGGGCTAAACGCGTCATTTATTTCTTATTCTATCTGCTTGTGGTGGTCGACGTCTATTGCTTTGTTAAGTTCGACACAACCATCACCCCGACCATGCTTCTGCTGGTGGGCGAGACCGACAGCCGCGAGGCTACGGAGTTTCTTGAGTCGTATCTCACGCCCGACGTGGTGTTCAGCCGTTTAGGCTGGGTGCTGCTCGTTATGATTGTTCACATAATATGGGCGCAGGTGTGGCGCAACCGCAAGAAATGTCTGGCGTGGATAAAGACGAAATGGAACTTCGATTTGCAAAACGCCGTCAGATGGTATCTGGCTGAGCCGTGGCTCGGCCTGATAATGCTTGTGCTGTTTGTAGTAAGTGCTGCCAACTGTATAGCCGACAAGGCGGCATTCTTGCGCCTTATGTCTTACGACAATATCGGACAGGTGGAGCATGAACTGACAAAGAAGGAGAAGGCACAACTCTATCTGCCGGGCTACAGACTGATGTTCAGCATTTATGCCAACGAACTTACGGCCAAACAGGTGAATAAACTTGTTGACAACATCGACAAGGCCAAGGTGGACAGCTGCTCGTTCCGCAGCCGTAACATCGTGCTGATAATAGGCGAGAGCTATAACCGCCATCACGCCGGACTCTACGGATATGACAAGAACACCACGCCGCGACAGGCACGCCGCGCGCAGAAAGGCGAGCTGATACCGTTCAGCGACGTTGTGGCACCGTGGAACCTTACCAGTTTTGTGTTCAAGTATCTCTTCTCGCTCTACACTGTTGGCGACAAGGGCGAATGGTGCGACTATCCGCTCTTCCCCGAATTGTTCCGTAAGGCCGGCTATCATGTAACGTTCCTTACCAATCAGTTCTTGCCGCAGGCAAAGGAGGCTGTCTACGACTTCAGCGGAGGCTTCTTCCTGAACAATCCGCTGCTCAGCAGCGCAATGTTCGACACACGCAACACGCGCCTTTACCGCTATGACGCCGGACTGCTGGCCGACTATGACCGTCTGCGTAATCAGAACAGGGATAACAACCTGATAATATTCCATCTGAAGGGACAGCATGTTGACTACCGCACGCGATTCCCGCTCGACCGCCGCCACTTTAATCCCGAAGACTACGACCGTCCGGACTTGAAGGAAAAAGAATTGAGGGTTCTGGCCGACTATGACAACGCCATATTGTATAACGACTCTATCGTTGACCAGATAATAAAGCGATTCGAGGATGAAGACGCTATCGTGGTGTATGTGCCCGACCATGGCGAGGAATGCTATGAGGGCGACGTACATTTCTACGGACGAATGCACTCAACTGAGATAACGGCAAGACTTGCGCGCGAGGAGTTTGACATCCCGTTTTGGATATGGTGTTCGCATAAGTATATGGTGGGACATCCGTCGCTGTTCAATGACATAGTGAAGTCGAAGAACCGCCGCTACATGACCGACGCGCTGCCGCATCTGCTGCTGTATCTTGCCGGAATACAGACACCTTACTATCGCAGCGACCTGAATGTGATAGGCGACGAATATAACGAAAACCGCCCGAGAATATTAAAGAATACCACAGACTACGACAAGCTCGACGTGAAAGACTGACGCGCGCTGCCGTCTTTATGGACAGAGAACAGCGCGCCTGAGCATGCCGGGACAATAAATAACTTAACATCAAATGAAAAAAGAACTGCTGAGTATGGCTGAATCGAAAGCCCTTAGGGGAATAGCCATACTGGGAATATTTCTTCACAACTACTGCCATTTTCTTGGCTTCGCCGTAAAGGAAAACGAATACACCTTCACGGCATCAAAGCCGAGGCAGCTGCTTGAGCGTCTGCTTACGCTCGACGACAACCTGTTTATACACATCATGTCGTTCTTCGGACACTACGGTGTGCCCGTGTTTCTGTTTATAAGCGGCTTCGGCCTTGTGTGCAAGTATGAGCGCAGCACGCCAAACCGCGTCAAGGCGCTGCCCTTTATCGGATTTCATTATGCCAAGCTGCTGCGCCTTATGTTCCTCGGATACATAGGCTTTGCCGTGGTGAGCTATCTTCATCCACATGGATATCACGGCTACACCGTGGGCCGCGTCATTGCGCAGCTGCTCATGTATATCAATCTGCTGCCCGATCCCGACCACATTATCAAGCCCGGTCCTTACTGGTATTTCGGCCTAATGATTCAGCTTTACATCGTCTACCGCCTTGTGCTCTATCGCCGCAGTTCGGCGCTTACGCTGGCTCTTATTGTGGTGTGTACGGCAGTGCAGGCAATGTTTCCGCCGTCGGTTGACGAGGGCGGCGAAATACTCAACCGCATACGCTACAACTTTATAGGCGGAATGCTGCCGTTCGGTGCCGGCATTCTATATGCCCGCCACGGGCGCAACCTGCCGTTGCCCCTTAATCTCACCGTCATCGTGGTGTCGGCATTCTTCGTGTTCATTGGCAGTTTCTACTTCTGGTCGTGGCTGTTTGTGCCATTGTTCATAGTTACAGGAGCCGTGGCCACAATGAAAATCATACCCGAAAAGGCTCTTGCGCCGTGCGTATGGATGGGCGCAATATCCTCGGCGCTGTTCGTCATGCACCCTATAACGCGCGAGATAATAATAAAGATGTCTTATCGCGGATATGTCTACACAGGACTTATAACCTATATCGTGGCATCGATAGTATTGGCATGGCTGTTCAAGCTGGCGTTCCGCTATATACCTAAACCAAAACTGAAAATATGATAAAGCCCATAAACTTTTCGGACATAAGCCGATACCGGAGCGAACTTATGGGACTGGCAATGATTTTTGTCATGCTGTTCCATGTGTGGATGCCAAAGAGCAATCCTATGTACGGTTTTGTGAGGTGTGGCAATGTGGGCGTTGACATGTTCCTTCTGCTCAGCGGAATAGGCCTTTGGTATGCGTGGAGCAAGAAACCTACACTGAAAAACTTTTTCTGGCGCCGCTACATACGCATCTATCCGGCGTGGATAATCATGGCATGTCTGTTTTATATCCCGTCGTTCATCAACACTCCCGGCGGAGGATACAGCCGCAACGTGCCCGACCTGATTGCCAACATACTTATTAACTGGAGCTTCTGGCGAATAGACGACCTCACGTTTTGGTTTATTCCGGCCATAATGATGATGTACACCTTTGCCCCGGCATACATGAAGCTCATAGAGAAGCATCCCGAATACAGATGGCTGCCCGTGGCAGCTATGGTGCTTGCCGTGATGGTGCAGTATTATCCGCCGATACACAAGAGCGTGGGCCATGTGGAGATATTCTTCAGTCGCATACCTATATTCCTTATCGGCATCAACTGCGGTGCGCTGGTAAAGGGCGGGCGAAGCATGGACGGTTCGTCATTGTGGCTCGTTCTGCTGCTCTTTGTCATGAGTCTGGCCATGTGCGTTGAGTTCGAGGAGTCATGGCGCGGACGTTTTCCGCTGTTCCTTGAGCGCATGGTTTATATTCCGCTCACAGTGTCGATGATATTGCTTTTGGTTAAGATTCTGTGCCATACGCCCGCTTTTATATGCCGCGGACTTGCTTTCGTGGGCACAGTGAGCCTTGAACTTTATCTTATCCACATACAGTTTGTGCTGAAATATGTAAGGACTTACAATCTTGGCTATTGTCTTACGGCTCTCATCATGATAGCCGTCTCTCTTGTGCTTGCGTGGCTGTTGCACCGCCTTGTGGCATGGGCCATAGGATTTCTGCCCAAAAACATATAGCCGTGGCTGCTCCGTCCGGTGCGTGATGATATAAAGTCAGCCGGTGGCGGAGCAGATTCTGTGGCATGAAACGGCACGTCTTGCGCCTTATGGCATTATATTATAAAATGTAGTAGAACATAAAACGAGAAGAGATGAAAAGTAACCTGTTTAAACTGATACGTCCGCACCAGTGGCTCAAAAACGTATTCGTGATGATACCTATGTTCTTCGGCGGCAGTCTGCTCGATCCGTCGGATATAAGAGCGTCGGTGATAACGTTTTTTGCGTTCAGTTTTATAGCCTCGTCGGTTTATTGCTTCAACGACATCATCGACGTTGATGCCGACCGCCGTCATCCGGTCAAGTGCAAACGGCCCATTGCCTCGGGTGCCATAAGCGTTAAGAGTGCCTGGGCTCTTATGGCTCTCATGTTTCTGCTCTCGGCCGGAATGGTGTGTCTGCTCGACACATACACCCATGTAATACAGGTCGGACTGGTTATTCTCGTTTATTATCTTCTGAACATTCTTTATTGTTCTAAGCTCAAGCAATATGCCATTGTGGATGTCTGCATCATAGCCTTTGGATTTGTGCTGCGCGTGCTTGCCGGAGGCTTTGCCACGGACATTGTGCTCAGCAACTGGCTTGTGCTTATGACTTTCTTGCTCACTCTGTTCCTTTCGTTCGCCAAGCGCCGCGATGACGTGTTGCGCATGAACGAGACTGGAGAGCCGCCGAGAAAGAACACGATAAGATATAACCTTACGTTTATCAATCAGGCCATAACCATCACGGCGTCGGTTACACTTGTGTGCTACATCATGTATACCGTTTCGCCAGAGGTAGTAAACCGCTTCCATTCCGACTTGCTTTATCTCACTTCGGTGTTTGTATTGCTCGGTCTTCTGCGCTACATACAGATAACTGTTGTCGACAAGAAGAGCGGCGACCCAACCAAGATGATGCTCCGTGACAGGTTTACGCAGTGCGTGGTGCTGGTGTGGGCACTCACATTCCTTGTCCTGATATATGTGATAAAGTGATGACGGAAGAACTTTGATGACTGAAATACGTTTTTTGAAATAAATATTATGAGCTATCCTTTAGGAAAGATATATGCCTTTGATTTTGACGGTACGCTGACTAACCGCGACACGCTCCTTGAGTTTATCCGCTTTGTCAGGGGCGACAAGGCTTTCTTGCTTTGCATATTATACTATTTTCCGTTGCTGGTGCTGATGAAGCTCGGCCTTTATGCCAACTGGAAAGTTAAGGAGAAGGTGTTTACACATTGTTTCGGCGGAATGAAAATTGCCGATTTCAACAAGTGGTGCGCCCGTTTCGCAAGCGAAAGAATGTCGTTGCTGCGTCCTCAGGGCGTGCAGAAAATCAACGAAGTGCTTGAGGCCGGCAACAAGGTGGTTATTGTAAGCGCAAGTATAAACAACTGGGTTGAGCCGTTCTTCTTTGGACTTGACGGCGTGAGCGTCATCGGCACGATGATTGAAGACCGCGACGGGGTTATTACAGGCCGTTTCCTGACAAAGAACTGTTACGGCGAGGAGAAGGTAAGGCGCCTGCTTAAACTTTATCCCGACCGTCAGGACTATTGGCTTGTGGCTTATGGCGACAGTCGCGGCGACTTTGAAATGCTCGATTTTGCTAACGAGAGCTATTATAAGCCTTTCAGAAACTGATGTTCAGACAGCGTGTTTCGTGTCAAACGCTTGGCTGTTGCCTGTGTCGGAATGATTTGATCTATAATTCATGCTGTTATATTCTATGTTTGTCATATAGAAATTCCGGTCGGCAATGTCTTATTGAAAGTAATATGGACTGACATTAAATATTCAGACAGCCGTGTTGAATACGCTTGATTATTATCGTAGAAAATAAAAATAAACTATATGAAGAAGTTTTTTGGAATGTTTAAAATAAGGCGCGAAGAGAAGGCTGTGGCCATAAGCGCGCTTTGTGTGCTTATCTGCTTGCATGCTGTAATGATAAGCAAGACTTTCAGCACGTTCTTGCATACGGGCGGTGCGCGCTGGACGATATTTATAAAAAACTTTGTTATGTCGGGCTTCGACCCCATAACTTATTCCGTGGTAACCCACTGGGAAGCCAATTATAATGTTTATCGCCATCCGTTCCTGTCGTTCATGGTGTGGCCTCTTTCGGTTCTCGACGACTGGATTATGGAGCTTACAGGCCTTAACCTGGTGCAGTTTATTGTTGCTGTGCCGCTTTTGTTCTTTGGATTCTATACGTTTATATTTATTTTCCGCATATTCAGAGACATTGTCAAGATTCAGCGCTTTGAGGCTACGGTGCTGTCAGCCATGCTGTTCTCGTTTGCCTATGTTATGGTAGCGGTCATTGTGCCCGACCATTTCTGCGTGTCTCTGTTCCTGCTCGTGTTTGCGTTGTATGTGTCGGGACTGAAAATACAGAACGGAACAAAGTTCAGTATAGGTCAGACATGGCTGCTGTTCTTCGTTACGGCAGGAGTTACGCTTAGCAACGGAATAAAGATCTTTATCTATTCATTGTTTACAAATGGAAAGAAGTTTTTCCGCCTGAAGTATTTTTTGCTTGCAGTTATCCTTCCATCAGCATTGATATGGGTGTTTGCCCGTTGGGAGTACCGCACTTTCGTGCTGCCAAAGGAGAAGGCACGCAAGGAGGCACGACTGAAGAAGAGCGAGGAGTCGCGCAAGAAGTTGCTTGAGGCATTTAAGGACACTACGTCTTTGAAGGATTCTTCTGCTATAAATAAAGCTTTTGCGCAGGAGATGAACAAGCGTGTGAAGGCAAAATATGTTAGCGATCATAAAAAGCCCTGGAACAAGCATACCGGCAAACCTATGGCTAAGGGTGAGTTTATGAATTGGACTGATATTTCAACGTCGCGCTCTGAGACGGCTGTAGAGAATCTTTTCGGCGAATCTATACAGCTTCATGATCAGCATCTGCTGCAGGACACGTTGCGCAGTCGTCCTGTCATTGTGCCTTACAGCTGGATAATCAATTATGTTGTTGAGGCTGTGTTGGTCTTGCTGTTTGTCATTGGAATATGGTATGGCCGACGTTCGCGTTTCTTGTGGATGTCATTGTGCGGATTTGCATTTGACATGGCGCTGCACATGGGACTCGGTTTCGGTATAAACGAAGTTTATATCATGGGTGCCCACTGGCTGTTTGTCATGCCTTTGGCAATGGCATTTATGGTTAAACAGACTGAGAACAGCAAGTTTAGGCCATGGCTGCGCGGACTTCTCGTTGTGCTTACATTGTGGCTGTGGGCTTATAACGGCACACTGCTTGTTGGTTATCTGGTAGGATAACAGGCATTTGGATTACGGGAGACGTCTTGGTAATAAAGTTGTTTTAAAGTTAAAGGTCATTGTTGTTATGAAGGTATCTGTGCTTGTGCCCGTGTACGGGGTGGAGAAATATATTGAGCGTTGCGCTGTATCGCTGTTTGAACAGACGCACCGCGACATGGAATATGTGTTTGTAAACGACTGTACTCCCGACCGAAGCATAGATATCTTGCGCTCAGTAATTAAACGTTATCCTGACCGTGCGCCACAGATACGCATAATAGACAACGAAGTTAACCGTGGAGTGGGGGCCACGCGTGCCGTGGCTATTGCCGCCGCTACGGGCGACTGTATAATGCACGCCGACAGCGATGACTATATGCCGCCACGGGCTGTAGAAATGTTGTGCGCCGAAATGGAGCGCAGCGGTGCCGATGTGGTCGACGGAGCCTGGCAACGTTTCACCTCGGCAGGGTTATCAGAGCCAATGTTTCCGTGCCAAACACATGATACAAAGCGTTATCTCTCACTCATGCTTTGCCAGAATATTGTTTCTAATCGTATGTGGGGAAGGCTCTTTCGACGGAGTCTCTATACTGACCATGGCATAACTCTTGTGCCCGGTGTTGACTATAGCGAAGACTATTCAATAATGACGCGTCTGATGTTTTATGCAAGTCGTTCGTTTATCAACGATGTCGTTTATTTCTATAGCGATGAAAACGCGGCGTCTTACACACATACCCGTTCAGAGCGTCATTTGCGTTCATATCTGAAAGCAAACCGCATTGTGCTTGATTTCTTCAAGGAGAATGATTCACATTGCATATATAACGTTCCTTTGCAACTCGGAATGATAAATGCTTTGCGCTGTGTGCGCATTGACGGCTACAGCTTTGCCGAAGCCGACAAACTCTTGCCTTATCGTCCGTCGGGGGTATTATTTCGCATTCTTGCCGCAATGTTCCGCGGAACTTGTCCTTTCCGTCTTGCAAATTTAGCATATCTCACAGTGCGCAAGATATATAGCCGCTTGTTTTAGCCGGTATCAATTCTTTGTGTCGGTATTATGTATATGAAAAAGACCGGCGATACATGCAGCACGCATAGTGCCACTTGTATCGTCGGCCTTTATATTTTATCATGGAGTATCGAACTCTGTCTGTGTCAATGCTTTTTCCTGTTCTTGATATATTCTATTCCTTCATTCAGAATTTCAGCATGAGCCAGTCGCATTATGACAAGATAAAGTACGGCGGCAAGGATGCAACGGCATATCAGAAGCAGCCATAAGTTGGATATCGGAGCCGTAACAGGCCATACAACAGCCATTACTGCAGCAGCTGAAATCATGAAAGGACAGATGTCACACATAATTTCCAAGGTCTTTATACCCGTAAGTTTGTTAAGAAAATACTGCCATATACCGATGAACAGAATGTTGCCAGCTGTATATGCCCATACCATTGCCTCCATGTCGAACTTTGCAAAAGCTATGACTATGGCTATCTGTATCACAATCTGTATAACAGTACACCAAAGATATATGTCGCTTCTTCCACGGCTTATCATCATGTTCTGATACAGAGTGTAGAGCGGCATGAACGCTCCGCCTATGCACAGAATGCGGAGCAATGGTACGCTGCTGAGCCACTGTTCGTGTATTGTGAGCAGAATGAATTCTTTAGAAACCATTGCCAGACCGAACATTGCCGGGAACGACAACATTGCAGTGAGTCGCATCATCTTGCGGAATACGCGGCGCTCACGGTCGTCGTCTCCTGTTATCTGAGCCATTACCGGCTGTGCCACCTGAGCCATAGTTCCGCTTAGAAATGAATAGGCCATGGTGTTCCACTTGTTTGCCTGGGTGAAGCTTCCAACGGCTTTTATAGGATAAAGTCGTCCGAAGATAAACACAAGAATGTTGCTGTTGAGAGTGTTGATTATTGACGTCAGCAAAATTTTCATGCTGAAGTTTATCATTTTCTTTATAGGCCGCAGGTCAATGCGCAGCGACGGATGCCATGGCGTGTAGAAATAGCGTCCGATGTTCACTATTGTGATATAAATTATTTGCTGCCACGCCAGACTCCAGTATGAATAACCGTTGATGGCAAGCAACACGCCTGACAGACCTGATATGGCGAGGGCGGCAAAGCCCGTTACGGTGTTTTCTTTCACCATAAGGTTCTTGAACATATATGCTCCGTGAGCAATGCCGAATGATGATATCACAAAACTGAGGAAGACAAAACGCGACAACTTTGTGAGTGCAGGCTGATGAAAGAACAGCGATATTAGTGGGGCGCAAAAGAAAAGAATTACATATATGCTGATGCTTACGATAACATTAAACCAGAACACAGCATTATAGTCACGGCCTTCAGGATGTTTCATGTTAGTCAGCGCTTGTGTGAATCCGCTGCTCTGCAGGTTTCCGGCTATTGCGGTGAATATTGTCAACACTCCGACCATGCCATAGTCGGCCGGTGTAAGCAGTCTACCTAGAAATATGCCGAATACAAGGTTTAAGATCTGCGTGGAGCCATTGTTCATAAGCCCCCATATCAGCCCTTTAGCTGTTTTCTCTTTTAGCGTGTCCATCAGTCACTTACAGATTTGCTATCTCTTCTGCCGATAATCCGATTACTTGTTCTATGATGTCGGTCTGCAGTCCCAGCGCTTTCATCCTTGTAGCATTTTCAATGTTCTTTTTCTTTTCGCCTTCGGCCATTCCTTCTGCAAGTCCTTCAGCCCTTCCCTCTGCTCTACCTTCAGCCCTACCTTCAGCTCTACCTTCAGCTCTACCTTCAGCCCTTTCAGTAAATATATTGTCTCTTAGAATTACAATATTATCCAAATGTCTGTAATATGCTTTCAGTTCATCTTTTGTCATGCGGTCGAGTTTTAGTCTTTCTCTGACTTGGTCAAGTCCTGGAGCTGATGCGCCGTCAGGCAGTTCGCCGGTATTTAAATAATATATCCATTCTTCGAGCGGGCTTTTTGCCACTTTGTTAAATTCGTTCACTTTCAGGATATAATATTCGGGATATAGCTGGCTCACTGTGTCAGCCTTGAATGTCTGCTTTTGGAACGGAGTCAGTTCAAGGATGTCGCCATTGTGTATTCCTCTGAATTCCGTCTTTCCCTGATACACAGTGTCCTTTCCGCTTCCAAGTGAGAAGTATACGATGTTTACGCTATACACCTTGCGCACATTTCCGTATCCTTCGCCGCGGTTGATATATTCTGTTACAAGTTTAGACGCGCCGAAGAGCATTCTCTGAAAATAAGCATACTCGTTGTTGTTCTGCACTTCAATGAGTATCAGTTCGCCTTTAGAGTCTTCGGCCAGCATGTCAACTCTATTATATTTGTCAAACTCGTCCTCCTGATTGCTCTCGCTTTCAAGAAGTCTGTTTATTGTTATCTTTTCTCCGAGCAATGTTGTCAGGAGTCCTTCGAGAACTCCAAAGTCTGCCTTGTTTCTCAAAAGCCTTTTCATGGCCCAGTCGAATCTTATGTATTTATTGCTGCTTTCCATATCAAACACGTTTTATTTTTGTTATAAAAATACATGTCAGCATACACCGCCTAATGCAAAGATAGTGCAAACAGAGTGAATTTCAAAATAAATGCCGATGAAATGAAACTTTATTTTATATTAAGTATAGAGCATCATCTGAAATTTATTATGAAGCCTCTAAAAACTCTGTCGAATTATTGTGGAGTCGTCATTATTTTGATAGAGTTAGTCATTAGTGTCCAATAAAAATGAATGAGTTAAAGAATTAATCAAATGGTCCTTCAAAAAGTGGACAATCAAGTTCTTTGACACCATTGAAATTAGTCTTATTGAACAGGTCACATAATTTTGTTTTTTCCGTCAGAGAGATGCCTAGAATATGCAAACTTCATGAGTTGAGCGTTTCAATTACATATCATGTTTGGCAATAGCCACTAGACAGTATTTTATTATCTCCACACTGATTTGAATGCGGACAGCATTTTTCCGTTGTGCTTCAGAATCTTTTTATTTTAATGTGCTGCTTTAGCCATTTGAAGAATAGTTTAATCAAACATCTCTTCTTGTAAAGATTGGCAACATCCAAAGCAGAAAGTTGTTTCGCATTCGTCAGAAAAGTGAACTCACGGTCATCTCCTTCATTGTAATATCGGACGAATCTGAATGACTAGGGAGATTTCTTCTCGGAGATATATCCAGTCAGTTTTACTTCCGCATCTGTCATTATGTTCTTTGGTAATCTTCGACTCCATTTGACTGTCTTATACTTTAAGTTCATTTTGGCTCTGACAACAAAGAAAGAGTCTGTAAGATGTATCCTATAGAGTTCTTTAAAAGAGTCATAAGCCCTGTCGAATATATAATAAGCATTTGGTTCATAATGGATTGAAGACATTGCTGTGGAATCATGCTTTGATGCAGTGGTTACAGTATAGAAGGCAGGAACTTGTGCTTCAATGTCGTATAAGACATGAGCTTTCACTCCTCCTTTCTTGCTTCGGAACTTTGCCCATGGGAATGTTGTTAGACACAACGGAATGTTTGTTGAATCAAAAGCATACTTATTTCCTGGAATTTTCAAGATATTGGCCGCTCGCTTTTCGCAAGCTTCCTTCATCATATAGAATGCAAAGTCTTCAAAGATTCTGTAGCCACGATTCTGATTAGCATAAGAGAGGGTGGCTTTAGCTCTTGGATTGTGTCCCAATCCAAGATGATATTGCTTGGATTGATGTGCTTCAAAAGCAACAATTGGATCACGGAGACTCTCACGATTACTCAGTTGTCCGAACATCATAGCAAGTAACTGATTTCCAACAAGTGAATAGCTTTACGTAGCGATTGCCATTATACTTGCGAACGAAATTGTTGAACTGGGTTCTGTTCAGTAAAGCGGTAAGTTGAGCGAATACATATTTATTTTGGTTCATAAGCGGCCTTAGATTTGACCGCTAAGCTACGAATTCAAATCCGTTTCATTCTAAAAGGGGGCAGTAGAAATTTAATGGGGATATCCGTAGAGCTTTGCGATTCTAAAGAGGA
>ENA-ORRI01000072-ORRI01000072.1-human-gut-metagenome-genome-assembly--contig:-NODE-72-length-60513-cov-13.5977_pt1 | contig 60513 bp, 53 predicted proteins | sample MGYA00242172_ERZ509128 | MGnify/ENA primary metagenome ERZ509128 (study PRJEB26280, sample SAMEA2338623) | human gut metagenome | biome: human gut; feature: human-associated habitat; material: faeces... | reverse complement strand
ATTGAGGCTATATGCACTGCATGATTGCCGCATCACGCGAAATGTCGGATGAACCTTTTTACTAAAAACCAACCTAAAGCCTAAACGATAATTATTACGACAAAAGTAACTGAAAAAAAGTTTTTTAAAAACTCATCACTCGTCACATTTGCATATAACGCGCTGTATATCAAGCTATTAAAGAGTGACGAGTTGGTTTTGCAACTCATCACAGACGCTTAAAATCAACCAAAATCAGTATAAAAAAATGCAGGAAAAGTGCATGTGTGATGAGTTGCAGAATCAACTCATCACAGCGTAAATCATTGTAAATCAATAAATTAAGGATAGATGTGACGAGTGATGAGTTTCTAAAAAAACTTTTTCACTTTAATATACACCTGATAATTCCTGATTTAGGTTGCCACAGAACAGGTATTTACCAAATTCAGTTGACTCAAGCGCATAAGACCATAAGACACCATAAATATAAACTTAAAACTATAATAAACCAAAACACAAAACGTTATATAAGAAAAACATAAATAACATGAAAAAACTGGTAATAATAATGCTCGCACTGTTGGCAATATCACAAAACTCAACAGCACAAACATTTGGAGGCGAAACAAAGATTTTCCCGATGGTCGGACTCACCTTGTCTAAGATGAACAACGACATAATCCTCACTGACGCAGGAAACGGACAGGCCGGAGAGATTAAGCCAAAATATAAATTTGGCATAACGGCAGGAGCCGAAGTAAGACACAGATTTAACAATAACGACTTTGGCTTCAGCTTAGGTCTGCTCTACGCGATGTACGGCACCAAATATTCAGACTATACTTATAGCAATGAGCAATACTATAACAAGATAACCGATTCGAAGCAGACACTCCACTATCTCACAATACCCGTAACGGTCATCTACTACTTCGGCAACAGCGGCTTCTCGATAAAAGCCGGAGTGCAGGCAGGATATCTTCTATCGGCAAAAGGAAGCGGTGACTACGAGAACGGAACTGTTGAAAATGGCCAATATATACCTGACGCGGAACAATCGGGAGAGGATAGCAACACTACAACCGATTTCTTCAAACGTTTTGACATCGGCATTCCTGTAGGAGTTACTTACGAATACAAAAATATAAGCATCGACCTGAGATATTTGTTCGGCCTGAAGAATCTATATAAATATTATGACGAGAGAATACGCAACCGCAGTTTCTCTCTGACAATAGGCTACGGTTTCACTATATAATGCCCACAATAGCTCTATAAACAGCCAAAAGATAAACACGAATCATAAAACTCTTAATCAATCATCATCCATAATATAACATGCAGAAAGGCATATTGCTGTGCCATTTTTGCATGTTATATTTGTTTATGCGGGCTTAATTTCCAAAAATAAGTTAAAAAGAGCGTTTTTATCGTGTAAGGAATCTTTTATTTTAAAACTTTTGCGTACCTTTGCAACGCAAAAAAGAAACATGGTGCCATAGCTCAGTTGGTAGAGCAAAGGACTGAAAATCCTTGTGTCCCCGGTTCGATTCCTGGTGGCACCACAAAGAAACGATTGAAAATCATGAAATCCGCTGAAATACAGGCTATTTCAGCGGATTTTTTTGTATTCTTAAACACAAAAAGCCGCAGATTTATGAAATAAGAAGTTGCCGGTTCGGTGGCTTTTACAGAGTCCCATGAAAAAGCCACCGAAAACAAGATACTTCACTTATTTTCAGGTATTTACAGAATTGTCTATCAGGTAAAACCGGTTAACTTTGCCGACCTGGCCGGGTGATATGCAAATATATAATTTGTAAATCCTCCGCTTGACGAAAAAGGATGTCAAACCCATTAAAATTAATGTCATGAGACAAGGAACTATGAACATTCTGTTTTTCGTGTTGAAGACGAAACTCCTGAAAAACGGCGAGGCGCCAATCCTTATGCGCGTCACAATCAACGGCCAATACGATGAAATCCGCATACAGCGCAGTGTACCGCTGAAGCAATGGAATGCGGCAAAGTGCCGAAGCAAAGGTAAGGACCGCGCAGCTAATGAGCTGAACGAATACCTTGCCGAACTTAATTCCCTTGCATTGGAAAAGCACAGGGAGCTGATGCTTGAACAGGCGTACATCACACCACGTTTGATATTGAAACGCGTGTTCGGCAAGGACACAGAGCTGCGCACCCTGCTGAAAACCATGCAGGAGGAAATAGAAAGTATGAGGAAAGTTGTCGGTATAGACTATTCACCGATAACCATAAACAGGTACGTCAATGTATTGAACAAACTGAAAGCCGCCGTGCCGAGGTTTTACGGCAAGGAAGACATAACGTTTTTCGAGCTTACCCCGGATTTCATAAAGTCCTTCGACACGTTCCTGAAAACAGAGGCCGGCCTGTGCCGCAACACCATCGTCCGCTACATGAAATGCCTGAAGCGCATCGTCAACATGGCCTTGGCCAAGGAATGGATGCGCAAAGACCCTTTTTATGGATACAAGATGCAACAGGACGAGACCGACCCGGTATTTCTGACATACGGCGAACTGAAAGCAATCATGAACAAGGACTTCAAGATACCGAGGCTTGAACTCGTGCGTGACGTATTCGTCTTTGCCTGCCATACCGGTCTGGCGTTCTCGGACATTTCAACCCTGACGAGGGAACACCTCGTGCAGGACAACAACGGCGACTGGTGGATAAGGAAAGGCCGAGTGAAGCTGGAGCGCCGCCGCAAGGCTTCGTCCATCAGCAACGTTCCGCTGCTGCCCGTTCCTCTTGCCATATTGAAGAAATACGAGAACCATCCACTTTGCGTAAAGACAAGCCGTTGTCTGCCCGTGATGTGCAATCAGAGAATGAACAGCTACCTTAAAGAAATAGCCGACCTGTGCGGGATAAACAAGAACTTGACAACCCACACAGCCCGCCATACCTTCGCAACGACCATCGCGCTTGCCAACAGCGTGCCGCTTGAGGATGTCGCCGCCATGCTCGGACACTCCACTACACGAATGACACAGCACTACGCCCGGGTGCTTAACCCGAACATCAAGGCCGCCATGAACAATGTTAAAATGCGGCTTGCAATGCAAGGCTGAAAATGCCAAGACATATTCTTTTACTTTTAACAGGAGGTTGTGCATAAAAACGGAACTGCACAGCCTCTTTTTTGTCCGTACCGCCATTCCTGTTTCCGCTTGCAAAGTTAGCCGTCCGCCATGCGGCACTTGCAAGGCCGCCCTGCGGGCTTGGTCGGCAGGAGAAAAACCGTCCTCGCTACGCTGCGGTGTTTTTCCCCGCCAAGCCTTGCCTTGCCGCGGCGTCCGTCAGCAATGCAAGCGGGAAACAAGTATGGCGGCCTGTTGAGTCGCCAATGTCTAATCTAAAAACAAGCGACTATGGAAAAGAACTTAGCATTGGAATGTACCAAGCAAACCGACAAACGCCAAAGGATGTGGTTGTCGTTGAAAGCGGACATCGAGAGCAGCCTCGGCGTGATACGCGCCATCGACACAGGCAAGGCGAAAGGTTACAACCGCCCGTTGTTCGTAGGCAGCATAATAAACAAGGTGGAAACTCTCGCCAACAAAGGCGACGTAGAGATGGTGAGAAAAGCCGTCGGTCTTGTAACCGAGTATAACAACATCTCGGAGAAACCGGCGGTGACCGGACGCAACAGGCTGTTCCGAATGGAAGAAAAAGCTATTTCCGTACGTTCAAGGATTGAGTCGGACTACGGGAACAGGAACAAGGAAATTCATTTTGACGGCGGAAAACTTATCCTGAACCGCGAAACTGACAGGCTCCAGATTGTGTATGACCAAATACCCGACGATGAAACGAGGAAACGGCTGAAGTCGTCCGGTTTCCGATGGTCGCCGACCAACAGGGCGTGGCAACGCCACCTGACGCAGAATTCCATACGTGCCGCAGAACGTTTGCTCGGCATAGATACGGAACTTGCAGAAGGGCAAGTGGCACATTCATAAATATATAAGCCATGAACACAAGTAAAAATCATAAAACAAAAGGGATGTTCCGACACAAGGGGCATCCCTTTTTTCTTGCGGCAAAGGTAGCCGTCCGTGCACGCGTGGCGCAAGGCGGCCTTACGGCCCGTTGCCCGTGGAAAAATCATCCTCGCTCCGCTGCGGTATTTTTCCACGTCAAGCCTTGCCGCACGGTACGCCGTGACGGCTGCACCATGCAGCAAGAAAAAAGGCAAGCCCCTTGCCGGGCGGCACCTGACAAAATACAAACGACATGGAAAGGATAGATTACAAGACGATGCTTGACATCGCACGGTGGCATCACAACCACCATCCGAGTGAAGGACTCACTTCCGGGCTTTTCACGGAAACTTTCGGCGAAGACCTCGGACGGCACTTCCACGGAAAGTGGACGGCGTATTTCAACGGCAACCTCTGGGACATGCTGGCGTATTTCGATGGCGAAAGCGCAAACGGACAGAAGTTCTGCGACATGCTGCTTCGGCAGGTGTCGCTGTACAAAAAGAACAGGCAAAGGCCTGTGTCCCAAAACAATGAAGAAATAAGCAAGGACATTACTGACAATCTAAAACCACTGAACCATGACACGTTATGAAACACCGATGGAAGTAAGGCCTCTCGAAAGGCTGATACTCGGTTTCTCGTCTGAATGCGGACGAAGCCCAATGACAGTGTTCGAGGACTTCCTCACATACGTAATCCACGGCTTTTCACCCGGAGCGCCTCCACTGAAAAGCTGGAAATACAAAGGGAAACAGAACGAGGCATTCATGCGTATGTTCCGCGAATGGCTGTCGCTGATGAAGTCTGCGCTTGACGGCGAAAAGGAATGGTACGACGCCTTGGGCGAGCTTTACATGGCCTTCTCCTCGACAAATGGACGTAGCGCACAGGGGCAGTTCTTCACTCCGCCGCCGGTATGCGACCTTATGGTTGCTTGTACGGCAAACAATGGCGGTCAACAAGGCTTAAAAGTAAGCGACCCCACATGCGGAAGCGGACGGCTGTTGCTGGCCTACCACGTCAGGAACCTCGGCTGTTATCTCGTCGGGGAGGACATCGACCGCACCTGCTGTATGATGTCCGTGTGCAATATGTTCGTACACGGATGCGTCGGGGAGGTGGTCTGGCACGACAGCCTGCGGCCCGGCACATTCGCCGGAGGCTGGTACGTCAACCCGTTTCTTACCAGCACGGGCATACCGTCAATAAGGATTATGACGGAAAACGAATACAAAAACAAGGACAAGATACCGTCGCCGACATTATGTCAGAACGGAATAAGAACAGAAAAACAAACCCTTTAAAACAAACGATTATGAAACTGAATGCAAGTATCGAACTGAAGTCGCGACTCACCCACGCGGCGGAGAACGGCAGCGTCATCGCAGCCGACATCCTTACGGAAATCAAACGCAATGCCGACGTTGCGGAGATAATCCGCGGCTCGTACAACTTTTTCTCGACGAAGCGTAAGCGGTCGAACATGGAGAGCTACCAGAGGATAAGGATAATGGTGACGGCGTGCAACAAGGACCTCGCAAACGAGAACTTTCCCGACCGCAACAATCCGCAGGCGCCGTGGTTCCCGGAGAACAGGACCGACCTCGAACCGTCCAAGTTCGTCCGCCTGTTCAAGAACCTGCCGGAATATTCCGACACGGACATGGCCTACTTCGCCAGCGCAATCTGCATCGACAGCAAGGTCACGGTAAAGCTGCTCGAAGGCGTGCAGGACTTCTTCGAGGCGTATAACGGCGAGAATTACGGTCATACAGCGGACTCGTCCGAATCATGCCTGCACAACTCCTGTATGCGCCATGAGAGCATGGCGCGCAACGCCGCCGACTTCTACGTAAACTTCGCGGGCGCGAAGATACTCGTGGCGAGGGACTCCGGCAACAACGTCCTGGGGCGCGCCGTGGTATGGGAAAACGTGAAGTCGCTTTCAGAAGACACCCCCGCAGCAGGCCTGACAATGCTCGACCGCGTGTACTTCACCCACTCGTTCGTTGCGGAAATGATGAAAGAACACGCACGCAACCTCGGCATAACCTTCAGGAAGACATGCAACGACTACTCCCACACGAAGGAAGTAACGGCCTTGAACGATGACGTGGACTCAGAAATCAGGCGTGGCAATCCGTATTACCTCAGGCTCGCCGTGGAAGTGCCGGCCCACAAGTGGCACAAGAAGGGTGCGCCGTACATGGACACGTTCTTCAGCGTGCACCTCGACAGGGACGGCATGGAACTCAGGAACTTCGATTCGGTAGAGGCGATAGCCACACTCCGCAACACAAGCGGCAATGCCACGCAGACGAGGAGCGTGTGCCCCAACTGCGGCTCGCTGCACAACCTCACCGACAACGCGTTCTGTCCGTCCTGCCGACAGCTGCTATACCAGCACACGGAGTTCGGCGACGTGATGCGCAGCGGTGTCGTGGAATACGGCGGACGGGCGTACCCTTCCGTGCTTTTCAAGAAGAAAAGGCCAAAGCCGGCCATGCGGCTTTATCTTCAAGTGAACAAACTCTATATGGCATGAACATGGAAAGACTGCTCGCACTATACAACACGGCCTCTCCCTCAGGCAGGGAGGGGTCTATCGCCCGGCTCATTATGGCGGAGCTTGACAGAATGGGCGTAAGGCACAAACGCGACCGAATGGGCAACATATACGCCGTGAAGGGACAGGCGGAGACTTACCCGTGCGTTGTGGCCCACATGGACGAGGTGCACAACAGGCGCACGGGGTCTTACTCCGCGCACATAGTGGCCGGCTCGATAATAGTCGGCTACGACCACAGAAAAAAGCGCGTCACGGGCATTGGAGCCGACGACAAGAACGGCGTATGGATGTGCCTTGAATGCCTAAGGGACTTCAAGGTGATGAAGAGCGCCTTCTTCGTGCAGGAGGAAACCGGCTGCAATGGCAGCGGAGCGGCCGACATGGACTTCTTCGCCGACTGCCGCTTCGTAATCGAATGCGACCGCAAGGGCGACTCCGATATGGTGACCGACATCAACGGCACAGCCCTATGTTCGCGCGACTTCATAACGAAAGCGCAACTGCGCAGGCACGGATACAAGACGGCGCACGGCCTGTTCACCGATGTTTACGCGCTGAAGAGGAAAGGCCTCGGAGTGTCGTGCGTAAACCTGTCGTGCGGATATTACGAGCCGCACACCGACCACGAGTACACCGTGATAGCCGACCTGTTGAAATGCCAGCGCTTGGTGAAGCACGTAATACGCACCCACAAGACCGTAAGCCGCCACGAACACATAGAACATGGATGGCTGCCATCCGGAAGCTGGGACGACTTTGACGACTGCAACGGTTACGGTTGGCTCTATCCGCATTTGTTAGAAAGGCGTGGATACGGCGCAAGGATGCTTGAAAGCACTACAAACAACGACAAAACAAAACATAAAGGGAGGACAGGAAAATGATACATACTGAAACGACTGCACCTTGTTTCGCAATCGAAACACCGGAGAGAGGGAAAGAGACAATAATGCTTATGGACGCAAAGGCGCTTGCACGGCACATCATGCGGATGGACTTCGGCACAGAGACGGAGCTTTACCTTTACGCCGACGCTGACGGAAAGTGGGTAGAATGCGCAGCGGCACTGCGCAAGGAAAGGTGGAAAGACACGGAATACTGCCTGCTCGGAGGCTACGGCCTGCCTGTAAAAGGCATCAACATCGAACGCGGATGCAGCCTTGCCGACCTGACTTTGGCCGTCGGCGATGCGCTGGACTTCTTCGGTTACGGACCTGATGTCGGCCTCGTCGTCGGCTACGGGTAAATGGTTCTCGCTGTTTTTTCACAACCAAGACAGCTGCATTACGGAAGAAAATGGTTACTTTTGCATCGGCTCGGCAAGTACCTGCAAGCCAAAGGCCAAACAACCTTTTTACAAAAGTCCTTTAGACACTGCAGTATACCGGATTTCATTATAATCTGACCTACATGATAATTGTTATCTATCTTGTAGATGCGGAAAATCAAGACTTGTTTTTTGTTGGCAAGGAAGTCTTTAAACACAGTATTGAATTTTTCGGAAGTGACATAATTCTTCTCCATGTTGTAGTCGGCTATCGCTCCCGTAACCACATCTGCAATGCGGTTGAAATCATCGAAGAATGGCTCCACTCTATCGTCATGAGTGAAAGTACAGAATCGAAATTGACGACCACCAAGCATATTGTGCTGATAGTAGTTAAATATCGGCACAATGATGTTGTCTTTACCCGAGATAACCTTATCACGGTCGCTGAACCAACCGAATATCTCTATTGGTAATTTCTCCAGAACTTTTGCTGATACGTATGCTCCAAGGAATGCTGTAATCAATATATCATTGAGTAACTTGATGTTAGGATTCTTTCCGCTAAGCGATTCAAGTTGCTGGTTTATTTTCTTCACCCCCTCATCATAATACTTTATGACCTCTTCATTATCAGCTGTTAACTTCCATGCTTCATAACATCTGCTAATTGCCTGCAAAGTTTCTTTGACACACTGCAAACATTGGTCGTACGATGGAGCTAAGAAATGTTTCCTATCATCAAACACGAATGAAAAGATTAATATGCTCTCGCTTTTTAAATAAGACAGGAAGTCTCCATTTACCGTGTTTGACTTCTTGATATCATATGGTTGCATATCATGAATCTTCTGCTGCATTTCAACATACTTCGCTTCGTCCACGAATGGCATGAGTACAAAAGTCATCACATTATTAGCCTTGGTCTTGTCATCAAGACAATAGTCACTATACATCATCCACTTACTATAACTTGAGTTCTTGCACTGAAACTCAGCAATTACATCACTAATCTCCGATTTTTCGAAGAATTCATCTAATAAAGCATGTACAGGATGCTTGGGAGCTATTGAATTATTCATAATCTTAAAAATTTTTCCATTAGAGTTTATTAGCATAAGTGATAAATTCCCCATTTTGTTCCCAGCTTTCTATTGAGGCAGAGCTTTCAACAGAGACATTATCTTATTGCAGGTATTCTTACGTTGCGGCAATGGCGCATATTTCGTAACGTTCCATGTTTTTCCCCGCAAGCCGTACACCCTGTATTTTCCCTTGGGCACAATAAATTCGAACCAAATGTGCAGATAGTCTGTCTGCCTCCGTATATTCTTTTGCAAAGATAAAATCAATATCCATCGGCACAGAGTTTCTAATTTTAAGGCAAAAATAGCTATTTTTGCCGATAATGGCATAAAACGAAGAATATTTAACCATTCAATGTTTTTTTCAAAGGTTTCCTTATACTGAACTCACGACGTTGAATTAAATAAATATATGATGATAACACTAAAAAATAATGATGAACGTGTAGACATCATCAGGCAGGTTGTCCCAAAGTTCGCATAGAACATGAAATAGCTAAATGGTATTATGAAGTTGATAAAAAGGTAATGGCTTAGTGGTTGAGATTTGTTAAGGAAATTTTATGGATAATAAGTGCAAAATCGCAATATCAATAAGATTAAGACACATGATTTGCAATTGAAAGATGCAACTTGTAATGTGTGATATACATAAAAAGATGATGAGGTTTAAGTTATATACCCCGTCATCTTCTTTTATACTATATTGGTATAGAACTTTATAAAAAATAAATTCCATATGCTGTCAGCAAAAGGCTAAAGCCTTTTGCTGACAGCATATATAAACTCATAACCACGATACACATTTTTAGGCGTAGACTTTGGACGGAACGGCCAATCAATGTCCAACACGAGCGTCTTATGAGACACTTTCTCATATTTTATCATAAGCTGATAAGATTCCATTTTAGCCTGTTTTTTGCCATTTGAGGTTTCAATTGTGTATAGACTGTATCCCCTCTCTGTATACCCTGATTTTGTTGCAGGAGCAAGAGCGCATAGCGGTGAAGGTCTTGATGCAATCTGTTCATCAGTTCCAAGATTATAGGAAGTGGAAAAAAGTCTCCATTCACATACATATGTTTTACTAGTGCTAATTCTATAGTCCGAAGAAACGACTCTATTTATAGAGTCTACCATTGAGCGACTGAATTTAGCATTAAAATTCGCATAGACAGAAGGGTCTGAATAGTCATCAACCGAGTAATTTGTCACATATACAGTATCAGTTCTCACTGATCTTGCTCTAAGTATTGACCTAGTTGCAGACTCGTCTGTATTTTCTTTAACCCATCCATGCTGTAACAAATAATTTTCATGTCTTTCGGCTATTGGAGCCAAAGCCTGCTGTAAATCTCTGTCAGAGCCTATAAAAGCTATAGTTGTATCGTTACTTTCTTCAGGAATGATATACTTATGTATACCGTCAGCTTTTTCGTTGTCCTGTATTAGCGCTGTTTCATCGTTGTCACATGCTGTTAAACTCATAAGAGGAATAAAAGCAATTAAGGACAACTTACCTAAAATGTTATAATTCATAATTACTGCTGTGCTGAAATACTATAAATCCATTCAATTTTATCAGGAGTACATGGGTCATACTTGTCCAGTCTTCTTCCAGATAAATCGCTTACAACATGTAGAAGAAATGTCTTGAGTTCCTTTGCATTACTTGCTGGTTCCTCATAACCACGCTCCTTTGTCATTGCAATATCACTGTTGCCAAGTACAAAATCGTTTGCTGGTTTATATCCACAATTTTCTGATTTTTCAGACCAGATGTCGTATCCCGGCTTGTATACATTTTTATAGCATAAGACATACTCAACAACATAAACCCCTTGTGGCAATCCGAATTTGGAGGCAGAAGTACTGTTCAAGGCAATCTTTGCATTCTTTTTTACTTCAGACCTATCACAACCATACACGGTAATAATTTCGTCATCCACAATTACATCATTTGCAGCTCTTGTCCGTATTTCAGAACTTGAAGATGGTGGAGAGAATAAATCTTCATACTCTATGACAGGAGTGTCATTAAGTAATTCTTGGGAAGAACAATTTTTCAAGTCTTGTTCTTCAATGTCGCTACTGCATGAAAATAAGACAGCAGAAACGAAAGCAATTCCGATTAACTGTTTAAACATACTATTAAAAAAATATTTGGTAAATATATTCTTTTGCCGATGGTTTATATTTCCTGTCAAAAGCGTGCATGGTATTTACCGTATCTAAGCACAAGACGTTATCAATATATCCTTTCACATCGATTCTCAAATCATCCGATTGTGATGGTGAATCCATACGTTTTCTGTAAGTTACCGAAACGTCAATCCACGAGGAGTTCCTTTGTTTGGAAAGTAATGTTATCTGATTTATTTTTCCCATTTCTCCTCTATCTATTTTAAACAATCCGTCACGCATCATCATTGTATCGTTGCCTACTACGGCATATAATACTTCGCGATTCTCCGTATATGCAGAAAATGACATCCAAGGATTTATTCTTTCAAAATCACCATTGAAAGTAACGGTTATCCGTTTGTCAATCTTTTCTTCTTCCAAAAAGTCATTTTTGTCACATCCTTGTAAGAAACCAACACAAATTAGCGACAGAATAGTATATAATAATTGTTTCATAAGTAAGTTATAAGACTAAATTATACTACGCTATACATGAAAAATTGATATGAAGTCCCTTTCCAACTGTCATCAAAGCTTTCTTGTCTGCATCCAGCATGAGGTTGTAGAATTTAGCAGGTCTGAACCATTTGCCTAACTACAATGGTCGAATATAAATGGCTCTAGCTTATAGATCATCATACTACTGACACGCCATTTTATGTCACCAATCAAGCATTGGCGACTATGGGGAACGGTCTGGTCATAAAATTCAAAAACCATATCACTTAATTTTGTTGACTAACTTATTAAAAAGTTTATGTTTACTATTGCAAATGTACAAATATTTTTATCATTACAATAATACTCATCGGTATTTATTTTCTTTTTAACATTTATTGTATACATTTGTCATTTCAACTATTTTATATTAAAAATATTATTTGATAAGTTCCGTAAAAATAGTATACGTTCGTTCAGGTCCTTAAAATTTCCGTACAAGGATGACATATCTTCCGCATTGCCGTTCAATGCCTTGTAAAGCGAGGCAAACGCATTGCGGCCTGCCGCATCGTTGTCAAGCAGGCATACAGTTTTGTCGTATTCCCGCAACAAAGGCAACGCCTTGCATATATTTGAAACGGAGTTTAGGACGATGAAATCACTTTCCATTGCATCAAAGCATGACAAACTACCGTACTTTCTCAATGTCAAGAAAGACAGATAATCCATAAACCCCTCGAAAACAAGGCAGGTAGCATTCGCCTTATCACCGCCAGGCTTTATGTAAGATATGTCTTTCGGTGCGATGCAACCCTTGAACCAGCGGTTGCGGAGCTCATAACCGTCCGACCGATTGCGAAACCCTATGGCGTAATACCGCTTGCAGTTACAGACGTAATGCACCTCCACGCACTCATTCCTTGCAACATTCGTGTCTATCTTCCTTTCACGTAAATACGCCAACAAGGCAGGGGATTTTAAAGGGACAACATCAATGTCGGCAAACGCGGGCGGCAGTTCTCGTTTCTTAACGTCTGGAATAAAATGGCGGACTGAGCCTGGCGCGGACCTACCGATGCATTCCAAAAGGTATGTTATGTCGTTGGAGCGGTACAGTTCCCTTGCCAACGTTATTATCCCTCCGCCCCGGCCAAGCCCGAAATCGTACCAGCAATTAAGCCCGATGTCAACCTTGAACGATGCAGTGCGCTCCTCGTGCAGCGGCGACAAGTACCAAAGAACATTACCCTTGCGTCTTACAGGACTGTGCCCAAGGCTTTCAAGGAAATCGTCAAGAGCAATATGTCTTACAGTTTCAATATCCATAATGATGGGAACGTATATAATAAGGTAAGGAAAATCCCCCGAAACAGCCTTCGGAGGATTTGGAATTGTGGGCAGGAGCCTGCCTACGGCACGAACAGCAGGGCGAACTCAACCTTGCGCCTTGTCTCAAGTCCTTTGAGGACTTTGCCGCGATACATCCTGAACGACACATATTCGCGGTAGATGTCCCTGTCGCCGGCCTCCAGCTTGCGTACCAGGCGGCTTTTCTTCAGGCGCCCGCCGCCAAGCAGGCGGTACACCCCGACATTGTAAGAGAGGGCGGCGAGCAATACCGAGTCCTTGCCGAAGCGGCTAAACACGGCGCAACGCTCCATGAGGTCTTTCCTCAACAACGCCTCGGCCTGCCGTTTCGTCATGCGGTGGCTGTACCTCTCTCCGGGCCGGAGTCTGTGCCCGTAGCCGACGTAAGGGTGGTGGCGCGGCCCGTGCCAGCCCTCGAAATGCCTTACAACGGCCACAGCCCTCTCGAACAACGGCAGCCTTGCAATAGACGGCGGCAGTTCCGCCTTTGAAACAGGACACGCGAGCATCAGCGACATGATAACCATAAAACATTTCACCATAGTGCTGTTCCTTTCAATGCAAGACATTTCACGGCGCGTCCTCCACAGCCGTAAGTATCGGCCTTATTATCAGCCCTCCGTCTTCTTCATCATCCCCGTCGTCTGCGTTGAAGTCGAACGTCAGCTTCTCCACTCCGCCCCAGTTGTTCTCGACGTACAGGTCGATTGACTGCGCGTCGCCGACGCTCAAAGAGGTATAATACAGGCGGAACTCCTTTTTGCCCAGCAGGTAGCGGTCGTTGGGCTTCATCACCGTGCCGTCCTCCATCTCCAGCCTGCCCTTGCCGTCCGTCTGGAAGTAGCGCAGGGTGTACACCGTGCCGTCGAAGCCGCCGTCCTCCACGATGGAGAGGCGCAACTCGACGGTTTCGCCGTAGGCCACTTCGTCCTGCACGGGCATGGCCTCCACCGTGAACGGATACTCTTGCGTGACGTCAAGCCCGTCATCGCATGACATTGTGGATAACAATGCTGTAATTACACAACAACAGATAAATAAAAACTTCGCTTTTCTTTTCATGTAAATACTCGTTTGCGGTTAGAAAACATACTTCAATGAAACGCCGTAAAGGCAATGGAACACTCCCGAAGCACCGCCCCACAGGGCACGCCCGCGCAGCCTTGCCGCAGCTGCGATGTTGTCCGTAATGAACACCTCGGCCTCCAACGTGGCGGCGCATCCGTATATGAAAGCGCTGCATTTGGAGAGCGACGCCCCATCGTCAAGCGTCCTCCTGCCGCCGTTCACCTCCTCGTAGCCAACCACGCCCGACAGCCCTGCGTTAAGGAAGAACACCTTGACGGGCGATGACAGCAGGTTGAGAAAATATCCGGCATCGGCGGTATATTGTTCAAGCGGCACACCGACGGTGCGGTAACGGCAATCCTTCATCATGTATTCCACGCCGTAAACCCATTTATTGCCTCCTTTCACGTAATTGAAAAAGGACAGCGAGAATGCGTAACCTGTGCCGTCACCGGCTTTGGTCGAATAAAAACCGTCAACCATGTCGGCCGAGAACTGCACGCCCTTCATGCCGGGCAGACAGCGTTGCGCCACCGTCCTGCCAACCGTTACGGCAAGCAGTAACGTCAATAACAAAAACCTGAATACTGTCATAGTACGCGCACCTCGTCAATGGTTTCGGCATTGGCCATGTCCTCTCCCTGCACCTCGAACCGCTGGTGACGTCCTCCCTGCTTCTCGCTCATCTCCACAACGAGCATCTTGCCGTCGGGAATGGTGAACTTGGGCAGGGCGAACACCGTGCGTTCGGCCTTTCCGCCGTCAACGCGCGTGGCGTAGTTGTACGCCCTGAGCGGATAAATCACCTGTTCCTGCATGGCAGTGCGCTTGACGACCTTCTTGTCGACAATCTTGAACGTGACGAAGTCCACGTCGAAAGGTACGTTGCCCTTGTTCCTCGTCTCGGTGTGAAAGTAAAGCAGGTCACCGTGGGCGTAAAGCCCTTTCAGCAGGAACTGCACTCCGAAACGGCGGCTCCCGATGTGGCGCACGCGCCTCTTGTCCTCCTTGTGGATTGACTTCATAATCATCCTCACCAAGCGCGGCGACTCGCCGTCAAGTTCCTTCAGGTAAATCTCCATAGCGTTGTTGGGGCGGTTCACCGCCTCGCCGTCGTGTATGAAGTCGCACATCTCGACATTGAGCAGCAGCGGTTCGTCGGCGTACTTCACGTTGAAACTGTAAAAGTCGCCGCTCTCCGTTATTACGCTCATGTTCGTCTCACCGCGGAAATTCTTTTTCACGGCCTTCACGCGGATTACGTTCTCCGCCCCGTCGGCCTTCCCTGCAATCAGGTTTTCAGAGCCGAGGTCTACGTATCTTACGGGCGACGGAAAAATCACGTGTACGGTCTTGTCATACGTTATTTCAAGTCCGTGCGGCGGAATCATGCGGCTGAAACCGATTTTCCGCGTCAGTCCCTCGAACCTGTCGCCGCTGCTTGGCTGCGCCATGGCGGCGACTGCACCTATAAGCAGGGTGCAAAATAAAAACATCTTCTTTTCCATAAACTTCATTTTCTTGCTCGTTTTTTGCATTGTTCCATTCGTTTTCTTTTCTGTTATTTGCTTATTCATCTTCACATTAATTGACTGTCATAAGTCCGTATCAAATATCCAAGTTTGCAAAAGACGCCCTTTCACGTTCCAAAACACGGCTTTTTACATTCCAAAAGACGGCAAATCGGAAGCTGAAAGGCCATATTTTGCGAGTTGTTCCGTAGCACCTTGATTTACAAGTATTTATATTCGTGCTAAAATTTAAGGTTCTTACGCTTTTAGCTCCGCCGTCGTTCGCTTCTCCGGCGAATGCAACAGCAGCCGGTACCCGGCCTTTACGGTTATCTTTACGGTGCGCGCCTTTTTCGTGAAATACTGCGACCCGCCGCGTATCAGTCCGCGTCCCACGTCGGAAACTATCTGCGCCCCGGCGTCGGTGGATATGCTAATGCCGCTTTCCACGGCACCGCCCATGCCTGCGGCAATCTCTTTTACAGCGTCGTTTTCAAGGGAGTTGGGCACGAGTATACCTTTCTGCCCGTCGGTGGAGTACACCTCAAGCTCCACTGGCAGCACGCTGCCGTTGTGGCTTACGGCCTCGATTTCCACCTCCATGCGTTCGCCCTGAAGACGCGTCAAGCCTGTTATCACCGTCCCTTCCGGCACGAGGCGGCCGCCTACGCGCATCGGTTCGAGCAGCCTTAAACGCAACGCCTGTCCGTCGGTAACAGTCTGCGTGCCGTGTACGCACGCAGCAATGGTCTTCTTTTCCACGGTCTCCTGCGTTCCGACTGCGGTGTTGAAGCGGTCTTCAACAATGCTGTCCGCACCTTCCTTTTGTCCGAGCCGCGACACCACACGTGGCCGTTCAGCCGCCACTGGCTCGGCTTTCGGCTTTTCAGAAGCATTGCTTGTTTCCGTCGTTTTTGTTGTCGCATTACCGCCAAAGCGGGCCGCCAGTTCGTACGACTTCTCCATCAGTGCTACTTTCTCGTCAAAGGAACTTACCTTTTTGGGCTCGCTGTCCAGCCGCCGTTCTATCTCCGCTATCCTGCGTGATACCTCATCGTCCTGCGACACTTCCGCAGGCGAGTAAAAACCGGCCAGCGTCCTGTTCATATCCTGATACGCCGCAACGGATGACTGTGGAGTGCCTTCCTCGTTTTCATTTTCCGCAGCAGGTTTGCCCGTCAGTGGAACGTCCGGCAAAGCCACCTTTCCTGTTGTATCAGTGTCGAGCATTTCCGCTATCTCTATCAGCGAGCCTTTGCGCCGCTCGGCCTTCTCCGCCATTTCTCCGTCGCGGTAAGCGTCCACCTTGCTGCCCGGAAGTCCCTTGCTTTCAGGCGAGGGCATTTCGGTGTTGAAGCCTCCGCTTCCGCCTACGGTTTCCGTTCCGTCTTCTGACGGACGGAAAATCAGCCACAGGCTTCCGGCGAACAACAACACCATTAGCGGATATACCAGCAATTTGGAAAGTCCGCGCCTGCGTCTTTCGGGCGCGTTACCGTCAGTCTGCGGTTTTGCCTTCAGGCGTTCCGCCATCTTCATTATGTCCATTTCCGTAAAGTTCGATGTATTTTCCGTTAGTCTTTCCGTAACTAATCTCCATAGGTTCTATGTGCCTTATCCGTATGTCTTCGCCGTCACGCTTGCCGAAACCGGCCAATGCCGACACCATGACGTAGATGCAACAGGCCAAGAACGGCACGCTGAAAGCCAGTACCGCAGCCAGACTCTGCCTCGGCGTCAGCCTCCGGCAGCGCAGCCACAGGCCGTATCTTAGCTTTCTCGCAAATGTGATTATCAGTTTCATCTTTCCGTTGTCATTATGTCCTTGTTCTCAAGTATCGCCAGATGTTCGATTATAAAGCCGTTGGGGTTGCCGTCGGAGCGTCCCGTGTTGCGCAGCGAACAGCTTGTCACGAGCGAGCGTTCGGTAACGTTGCTCTGGCGTATGATTATGAGCCGCGCGTATGTCACGGCCTTGTAGGGATGGCGCGAGAAGTCGCACACCACGCTGTCAACGCGCACCGTCTGGTTGACGTTGCCCGATATTACGCGGTTGTAGTAGCCCTTTTCGGCGAAGTCGGCGTAGTAGTGGTACGCGCTCTTGTCCGCAAGGAGCAGCGCGCGGTTGATGTTCGTCTCGATGGCCTCCTTCTGCGGCGACAGCCCGAAGAACAGCTCGTGGAAACGCCTTACGTGTTCGCGCGCCTCGGCGGGGCGGTTCTGCGAGAGGTCCTGCGACAGGGCGAGCATGAGCGACTTGCCTCCGTCGAGTACGTAGATTTTCTCGCGCTGTTTCTCGGCGAAGCGGAACGCGCCCCAGAGGGCGAAGCCCGTAACCAATGTGCAGCAACATACGAAGGCCACAAGCATGGCCCTGATGCGGCGGAAGCCGCTCTCGATGTTTGTAAGTGACTTGAATTCCATTGTCTTTCGTCATTTCATGTTTCTTGTCTTCATTACTTTCCGCGCAGCCTACCGCCGACGTTGCCGAGCAGCGAGCCCGCGCTTCCGGCGGCGAGTCCTCCGCCCTTGACGGCGCTGCGGTTGATGTTACGGCTGTAGTTGCCGGCTCCTCCGGCCTGCACTATCCAGTTCGCCACGGTCGGGACGGTGAAGTAGCCGATTATACCGATGAGCATGAACACTATGTACACGCTGTTGGAGTTGTCGATTGAATACTCCGGGTTGCTCTGTAGCTCGGCAATGTCGCTCTGCAACATGAGTACCTGGATTTTCGCAAGCATACAGCTGAACAGGTCGCTCACGGGCAGCCACAGGTAGACGGAGATGTAGCGTGCGAACCATTGGGTGAGGGTTGACTGGAAACCGTCCCACACGCTGAAGGCGAAGGCTAGCGGCCCGAGGATTGACAGCACGACGAGGAAGAACGTCCTCACGGTGTCTATGAGCAGCGAGGCGGCCGCGAAGAGCAGCTCAAGCAGGCTGCGGAAGGCGTCGCGGATTTTCTTCTCCATGTTGTACATCCCCACTTCGACGTACATCCCGAGCCTCGTCGCCATGTCGCCGGGCGTCCATCCAAGCTCGTCGAGCTGGCGGTCGAACTCCTCGTCGCTGACGAGGAAGGCCGTCTCGGGGCTCCGCATCATGGCCTCGCGCTCCAGCTCGTCCTTCTGCGTGCGGTAACGCTCCATGTCGAGGGTCTGTTCCTCCACCATGCTATGCGTGCCCTGGACTATCAGGCCGAGCCCCTCGTTGAGCGTGCCCAGCACAAGCGTCGGGAACAGCAGTATGCAGATGCCTATGGCGAAGGGGCGCAACAGCGGGTAGACGTCTATCGGCTCCGCCCTCGCCAGCGACTGCCACACCCTCGACGCGACGTAGAACAGCGCACCGAGGCCGGCAAGCCCCTTGCCGATTTCGAGTATATCCTCGCAGAGCGGCATCATCTCGTCGTACAGACCCTCCAGCACGGTGTGGAGGTTGGTGAAGTCTATTGCAAGCAGCAGTTCCATAGGCTACCAGTATCTTGACGCCGCGTCGCCGTAAAGGGCCATCACGCGGTCTGTGTCGGCCTTCTTCCTCGCGCGCAGGAAGCTCACGGCGATGTTCTTGTTCGTATAATAACCCACGAGGTTGCGGTAGCGGCGCATACTGCGGTGGCAGGCGTCAACAACGTCCATGCGGTCCTTGTCGGTCATGGACAGGGTGCTTACGTTGATTACCTGCCTCAAGTCCTGAAGTATGCCGTTGCTCTCCTGCATCAGCTTGGCGTAGCCCGTGGCTATTACGTCAAGCTCCCTGGCGGAGAAACTGGCGTCGCCGAGCATCTTGCGGAAGTTGGTCACGTAGATTTCGGACACCTCGCCGACCATGAGCAGCACCTCCTGCACCTTGCGCGCCTCACGGACGAGGTTGTTGACGCTCTTCAGGGCGTCGTAATAACGCTTGGCTTGCTCGTAAATCTTCACCGTCTCGGCGAAGTTCTGCGCCGTGTTCACGGCGGTCTTCGACGTGTGGGCGATGTTGTCGGACATGTTTATTATGCCCTGTGCAAGGTTGCCGGGGTCGGACACGACCCATTGCGCGCTTGCCTGTGCGAGGCAGAACGTCGCAGCGGCGGCAAGTAAAAGAATCCTTTTCCTCATTGCACAGCCCCCTTCCTCTTATAGTCGCCGTATGGCGAGAATGTCAGCACGTCCGTATTTTCGTCGTACGACACACTCACGCGGTAGCCCGTGTCGATGAACAGGTTGCCGCCGTCCTCCATGAGTACGAACGTCTGCGGCTTCAGCTTGCGCTGCCTGCCGCCCTTCGACATAAGCGTCACCTTGTGGGTGCCGCCGTCATTGCGGATAACAACATCAGGCTTACCTTCCGTGCTTTCCCAATGTCCGCACAACCTTTCCATGTCCGCCTGCGGCCATGCCGTGCAACCTTGCAGTGTCAACGCCGCAACGGCGACGGCCAAGGCGGCCTTGAACCGTTTTCTTTTCATTGTCTTGACTTGTCTTTTCATTTTTCCTTTGTTTTTGGTTTCATGTGTCGTTGAATTTTCATTTAGCCTCGCGCCTTTGCGCGGCCAGCCGCCTGACGGCTTGTTCGATGTCGCCGCCGAGTTCGCCGGCAAGGCGCATGAGTTCCGTCTTTTCAGTTTCCTCCGCCGTGTAGACCAAATATTCCTCGTCGCTTACCTCGGTGGCGTAGACGGCCGAGTGTGTGCCGCCGAGTCCTATCCACACCTCGCGGTAGGGCGCGCCGGGGCGGTTGGCCTGGTTGATGGAGAGTATCTGGTCCTTCTCCTTGTCGCTGAGTCCGAGCAGCTGCTGTATTTGGGAGAACTTGTTGAGGTATTTCCTCTGGTCGAGGAGTATCTTGCAGTCGGAGTTGTTGATGATGGCTTCCTTGACAATCGGCGACGATATGATGTCGTCAACCTCCTGCGTCACAACCACGGCCTCGCCGAAATACTTGCGCACCGTCTTGAACAGGTAGAGTATGTAACCGCTCATGTTGGCCGACATGAGGGCCTTCCAGCACTCCTCTATGAGTATCATCTTGCGCACTCCCTTCAGCCGGCGCATCTTGGCGACGAACGTCTCCATTATGACGAGCGTCACCACCGGCAGCAGCACCTTGTTGTTGGAGATGTTGTCAAGCTCGAAGACGACGAAGCGTTTTGACGAGAGGTCGAGCCCCTTGTCGGAGTTGAGCAGGTAGTCGTAGTCGCCGCCCTGGTAGAACGGTTCGAGGACATTGAGGAAGCCGTCTATGTCAAAGTCCTTCTCGCGCACGTTCTTTTCCTTTATTATATTCCGGTACTCGTCGCGCACGAACTCGTAGAAGCCGTTGAAGTCGCCAGTCTGCGGGTTCTCGGTTATCCTGCGGATGTAGGCGTTCACCGCCCCTGACAGCGCGACCTCCTCCGAACGTCTCGGCGGCTCGTCCTCGCGTTTCCACAAGGTGAGGATAAGAGTCTTTATGCTCTCGCGCTTCTCCACGTCAAACTCGCCGGTGTCGGTGTAGAACGGATTGAACGAAACGGGGTCGTCCTCCTTGTAGGTCACGTATATGCCGTCTTCGCCGCGCGTCCTCGCGTTTATCAGGCTGCAAAGCCCCTGGTAGCTGTTGCCCGTATCCACGAGCAGCACGTGCGCGCCCTGCTCGTAGTAGTTGCGCACGAGGTGGTTGGTGAAGAACGACTTGCCGCTGCCGGACGGGCCGAGCACGAACTTGTTGCGGTTGGTGGTTATACCGCGCCGCATCGGCTCGTCGCTGATGTCAACGTGCACCGGCACTCCACTGCGGCGGTCGGACAGGCGTATGCCGAACGGACTGGGTGAGCTGCGGTAGTTCGTCTCGGCTGTGAACAGGCAGACGGCCTGTTCCAAGAACGTGTGGAAACTTTCCTCCGCCGGGAAGTCGGCGGCGTTACCGGGTATGCCCGCCCAGAAGAGCGTGGGGCTGTCGACGGTGTTGTGCCTCGGCGTGCATCCCATCTGCGCGAGCTGCCCTGCGGTGTCGTTTCCCACCGTGCGAAGCTCCGCCTCGTCCTCCGCCCACGCCATCACGTTGCAGTGGCAGCGCACGGGCATTAAGCCTTTTGTGTGGGCATCGTCGAGGAACATCTCCGTCCATTCGCGGTTCACGGCGTTGGCGCGGCTGTAGCGCGAAAGCGACAGCAGGTTGCGCGACGTGCGTTCCATCGTCTGCAGCGTCTCCCTAACGTCATCGATGAATACGTACTGGGAATAGACGTGGTTGCAGGAAAGCAGAAGGCCGACAGGCGCGGCGAACGACAGGCGGCAGTCACTGCGGTCGGTCGACATTCGTCCGTATTTCATGTCGGTGCCCACCGTGCCGGGCAGAACGTCGGCCGACGACATGGTGTACAGGCATACGTGCTTGTCGCCGACGCGCATCATGGCCGGGTCGAGGCGGATGTCCTCAAGCACGGCGGTGCCACTTTCGCCTGCCAGGGACAGGTAGCGTTCTATAATCCCCCGGCGTTCGGCCGTGCCGACAATTTCATCCCTTCCGAGCCTGCGAAGGGAGACGCGCCCGGAGTCGTTCACTATGCGCTCGAACTGCTCCACGGCTTCGATGAAACGCGCCGCCGTCTCCTTGTCGGTGATTTCCTTGGGCAGGATGCGGCCGCGGCACAGCGTGCTGAAATCGCTCCTTCCGCGGTTGCGCTCCTTTGTCGTCTTCGTCAGGAAAAGGTAGCAGCGGTGGTTGAGGTAAGGGCGTTCATTGAAGTGGCGCTCGTAGCTCTTCGACAGGAAGCCGTCCTTGCCATAGTCGGCCCTGTACGTATCCTTCGTGAACCAGTCCTGCTTGCATACCACGGAATGTTCCGGCAAGACTTTTATGGCCTTCACCCACGAGGAGTGCACGGCCTCGTATTCCTCCGCAGTGACGGTGAAAATCTCGGGCAACGCCACCTCGAAGGCTACCGTTATGTCCGCGTCCTTGCTGACGATGCATCCGCGCTCGAAAGCGAGCAACGGGAACCTGCGTTCCAGCGTGTCGGCTTTCATAACATTCCTCATGGCATCCTCCTTTCCCACACCATGCAGCGTACCCTCTTGCGGCTTATGAGGTAGCGCGGATGGCGGCTGTGTGCCAGCCTCTTAATGAGTCCGTGTTCGCCGAACCTCGCGTTCATGCGGAACACGACAAATGCAAAAACACTTCCCGCAATCAAGCCGTATGCCACGCACGCCCACGGTGACGCACCGATGAAGTATAGCAGGATGACTGACAGCAGTACGGCTGCGAGTCCGACAGCAAGGACGAACAGGAACATCGTGGTAAGCCCCTTGAACTCCACGTCCTTGCCGGCTCCCTTGTTTACGGTGTACTCCATAGGCTCAAAGGAAGAATGAACGGAGGATTGTCGCCGCCACAATCAGGAAGATGCAGGCGAAGAACCACGAGGCGGCTGTCTTCGACGTGTCGGGGTCGCCGCTTGAGAACTTGCTGTAGGTCTTTATGCCGCCTACAAGGCCGAGCACCGCGCCTATGGCGTAGCACAGCTTCGTTGCCGGGTCGAAGTACGAGGTCATGAGGCTGGTTGCTTCGTTTATACCGGCCAACCCCTGGCCTTGGGCGGAAGCCGCAACGGCGGCCGACGCTCCGATAAATGCCAATAGAATCCTTTTTCTCATTGTCAAGTCTTTTTGGTGAAACATCGCTTTTCTTTAACTCGGCGGCAAAGATATGTAGGATGTTTCCATGCAAAAAGTTCATGGCTGGACGTGGCTGCAAATGACATAAGATGTCGGTATATTATATAAGAAACGTCAAAGTATCGAAAATATAATATTAAGGTACTGAACATATGAGTTCGTTCGCAGAATTAATTTAATGCATACTTAATTCTGGCAATGAGTCTATTGTTGATATAGTTAATATATTACAAGATGGATAGCGAACTAATTTCCAATAAGCCATGCAAACAATCTTATTCCTGAAGAAATGTTTCAGGCTACGATAGTGGGAATCGTAAGACTGTATTATGATTAGTATAATTTCTGCCTTCTACATGGTTGACTCGCTGTGACAACGTCGCTTTTTATCCAAATCGGCATATATTTCTCGATTATGCATCAAAAAAATTACGAAAGTCATATGCTATACCAAAAAAATCCATAACTTTGTCCTCGGCGATTATAGTAAATTATTTGTAATACATTGTATTTCTGTACTAAATTACGACAATCTTTGCTAATCAGACAAATTACTAATGTCTGTAATTTGTCTGATTCACGTTATTTAATTAGTTATAAACAACACATTACGAGCATGAATAATCTAAAAGGATTTGTTTTCTATGTGGATATACTAGGATTTACAGCTTTGACTCAAAATAAAATCCAGCTTACAGAAGACGATTTTAACATTTGGCAGGTCTCTAAACATTTTCAGACTTCAGGAAATCAGGAATTTGCGGCTAATATATTGATACTATTTCGTAAAATCTTGACAAACTGCCAAATTAAGTACCCTAAAGTGAATTTCACCCAGTTGTCCGATTGTGCTTTCGTCTGGTCTGAAAATATGAAGGATGTCATACTGTCGTGTCATACTATCATGTGGGATTGTTTGCAGAATGGTATTTTATGTCGGGGTGGAATTGCTTACGGAGATATTATCGAAGACCATAACAGCAACTTAGGACAAATGCTGCTGGGCAATGCCGTAAGCAAGGCTGTCAAGTTGGAACAGGCCGGAGCCAAAGGCTGCCGTGTCTTAATGGATCAGGAAATTCCAATATCCTTACATGATTATGACTCATCTTTTTATTTAGAAATTTACCTGCTGTTCCAACCTTTTGAAAATCCTTTGGATTACCAAATTTATGACGAATTCAAATGGTATTACTCCCAAAGTCTGAAAGGTTTAAATACGGCTAAAGGTATAATTCAGGCAACAGTCGAAAGATTATGCCTTGCAGCAAGGTTACAATATCATCCCAGATTTAATTGGAATGTTCGAACGAAGGAAGGTTATATTCATGTAAAATCATCCATGCGATTTACTTCAGCAAATGAGCGGAATGTTTTTAATATAGACCATACCTTTGATTGGAAAGAATTACCAGCTTCAGAGTTACGAACAGAAATAAACTGCAACCGTGTCGCTAAACAAATTCAAGATGAAGCTTCATCTTGTATCATAGCAAAGGGAAAACACATAAAGTTTCCTCCGGTACCATAAAAATAACAAAACACTCTTTACATTATGGATATTTTTTCTAAAGACATTATTATACCTATAACGGTGGCCATACTTGGTATTGCCGTTCCTTTGTTAATTGGAATCATCCAACGGATAGACGACAAGTACAAGTCAACCCGTCTGATACAACTTTTTATGAATGAAAAAAGCACAAAGTGCTTTATTGGTCTGCTGATTATTACCCTATTTTTACTGTTCTATCAACTGGTTGCCCCACCTAATAGTTATGATTTCGGAATTTTTAAAAAGTACATAGACTATTCTGCCATTATACTCGCAACAATATTCTGTGCACTGCTTACATTCAGCATATTTATGATTTTCAGGCTAATCTATATCTATAATGTGCCTGAAAAATTGCAAAAGCATCTGATTAAAAGAAATAATGTACCACAAGATACCAGAAAAGCGTGGTTCGAGCTTTTTATTGCCATGCTTAAACAGAACAATGTGGATGTATTGCGCGATTGCTATCAGGAATTGTATGACTGGATCATATCTTTACGTGTAGGTAAACAATGGACGTTAATGGAATATCCGCCGGAGTTATACGAAGGCATTGTCTCCATTAATGAGCAGCTGTGCATGCAACAAAAGGAAGCGGTTTCCATCAAAAACGGAAATGATATAGTCAATGCAATGCTGGATGATTTTCAGTTCACCATAATGCATCAGAATACCTACCGTACGATTTGGACTTGTTTGAACCAGCAATTGTTCTACAAGCGCAGTGAATGGATTCTTAAATATTGGGGTGCAGCCCATTCACACTTGTTTCTTCATCTTACATCTTTCCAACTTGATGAACGTATAAACGTTCCCTATACTTCATCTGGACAAATTGTTGCAAACAGCCAAATGGTAGAGCTTAGGCAGAAAGAACGGAAAGAATTTAAGGAGTTTCATATCGCATTAGGTGGACTTTTGTTATATAGAAAAGAATATGAACTTTTAAATCAAATATTGTATTACACTAATAGCCAACCCCCTCATTATGTACTGATTCCAAGTTCACTGGCTGAAATTATTCCACTGTATATGGACTTGCTCTCATTCAGTCCCGATTCAATGTACAAATACGAGCAAAAATATCCATTTTTTGGTCTTCAGGCTGGCGTACGCAATAATAGCATCATCAACGGTTGGATTCAAAAATATCTGTATATTCTTATGTTACGTTTGGCTACACTTGACCGTACCTATATTTACGAAGACTTCTATTCTCTGCCGGCTTTTCCCGAATCCTTGTGTGAAAAGAACGAATGGTTGAAGAATGTTCCGATTATTCTGAAACAGCTTGAACTATATGCCATTCCTTTGGAAGAAATTACAACAATATTGCCATTGGACCAGTCACGTATAGATGAAGCTAAATCTAAACTGAATGAGATACTGAGAACCCTTTCCAATTCGCTTACTTCAGCAATACAACATCAAAAAGTTACTCAACAACTGTCTGAAAATGAAATTCGGGATTTTTACAGGATAGCATCAGATAGTATTGACCGGGAAATGGAGGGGATTACAAAAATATCTGTCATGACTGATGATGAGGGCAAAAGCTGTAACAAGTTCGATTGTGTCGGAAGAATACGTCAGCTGATGCCGGCAGAGGCATTCTGTACGGATAAAACAATAGGATATGTCAATTTTAAGGAGTCTTTCAGTGCTGCTACATTATACTCTTTCAGAAACTGTTGGCTCCGAAGCTTCCAGTATCAGCCTAAAAGTGAATACAGAGTTTTTCCGGAGAATCTTGACAAGGCCTTCCAGACTTTAAGATTGACCGACAAACAGATAATCATCGGATTCCACTTCAACTGGTACAATGCTTATCCTCAGAATTTACGGAAAGAAAACGAGTATAAGTTCAAATCCCCTGACAACAGATTGTTGTATAATCTGCCTGGAGACCACACAATCGAATTTACAAATACTGTGATTATTCTCAACAAGTCAGACCTTCCCAAACTGAAATTACTTGATCCGCCTTCCACACTAAAAGACAAGTTTCATTTGGAATGTATCAATGAACACTACAAACTATATGCCTCAGTAATCAAACTATCAGAAAATGAACCCCTTCTGAATGAATATATCAGTTCGGGAGCATACTTGAAAGAAGAATTGAAACAGATGGCATTGGTTTGTACAGAGCTGGACGCACAGATACTGTGGAAGCAGAATATATCTGTTGTCATGATTAAGGTGCTTGACCGCTTTATTGACAGCGGTAATGAAAACCTCTCCGAAATCCGTCCATTCAATGTTGGCTAACATCCATCTATCGACCTTTTTGCTTTTTGGGGCATCAAGTTGGTATATCTGATTTTTCCATAAAATCAATCATATTGTGGACAGAAAAGCATATCCCGGGAAATTGGAAAGGTATTGAAACTGTATCTATGTTCAAGGGCAATAAAACTCGTTTTCGATTAGGTCGTCTCATTTAGAAATATTATCTTTGCAGAAGTCTATATAGTAATAGTAAATATATGAGTAAAATTAAAATTAAAAATTTCGGTCCGATAAAAGCAACAACATCCGCAAAGAATGGATGGATAGATATAAAAAAGGTAACTGTCTTTACTGGTAACCAAGGTAGCGGTAAAAGCACAGTTGCCAAACTGGTTTCCACTTTTACATGGATGGAGAAGGTTCTGACACGTGGCGACTTCAAGGAGAAGGAATTTACTGCTGCTAAATTTAAGAACAAATATTGTGGCTATCACCGCATCTCAAATTATTTCATAAAGGAACGTACCGAGATTGTCTATGATGGGAACGCTTACAAGTTTACCTATACCAGGCAAGGTGAATTTATCATTGAAAAAAAAATCAATGCATTAAATAAATACGTGCTTCCTCAAATCATGTATGTTCCGGCAGAACGTAATTTCATCAGTATGGTCAACAAACCGAACCTGATAAAGGATCTGCCAGACGCCTTGCTTGTTTTCTTAACGGAATACAACAATGCCAAGCAACGTATCAAGGGAGGTCTGGAACTGCCGATCAATAAGGCACAACTGGAATATAACAAGCAGAATGACACCGTATCCGTCAAAGGTGAAGACTACAAAGTGAAGCTCATGGAAGCCTCCAGCGGATTTCAGTCAGTCGTACCGCTTTATTTGGTATCCTTGCATCTGTCCGAGGCTGTAAAAAGTCAGGCAAATAATGCGCAGAAAATGAGCAGTGACGAAGCAAAACGGTTCGAGGCGGAAGTAGCCAATATCTGGAACATGCCGGACTTGACGGACGAGCAGCGGAGAATAGCCCTCTCAGCCGTGTCGGCAAGATTCAACAAGGCGGCATTCGTCAATATTGTGGAGGAGCCTGAACAGAACCTCTATCCCGAATCGCAGTGGATGATTATGAAACAGTTGCTGGCTTTCAACAACTCATTGGACGCAAACCGCTTGATTGTCACCACGCACAGCCCGTACCTTATAAACGGCCTGACGGTTGCCGTCAAGGCAGGCATGCTCCTAGCATCCTGTTCTTCGTCTGACGGGATGAGGAAAAGGATAAATTCCGTTTTTCCCGCAGAATCGGCCATACAGCCCAAAGATATAGCCATTTATGAGTTCAATGAGGTCAAAGGGACTGTAACCGTATTGGATACATGTCACGGGTTGCCTTCCGATGACAACTTCCTCAACAATATGCTGGAGAGAATGAACGAAGATTTTGCGGATTTATTGGAAATACAACAGGAGCAATGATAGATTTTTTCCCGAAAGAGTATATCGTTTCGTCAAGCAGACGCAAGTTCGGTATATGCGACCGTCCGGCTCCTGTCACAGAAAAGGCATACATTGCAGAAAAACAGGGGCAGGACTGGATTGCGGCAGTGGACAATTATCCCCAGATAAAGGTGAATTTCGTACCGGTTGACCATTGCATCGAGCTGCGCAGGGCGGACGGAAGTATGGACAACCGCTGCGATGGTTGTTTGTTTTATAAAGATACAATCATATTTGTGGAATTGAAACAGAGGAAAGGTAAGGGCAGTCAATGGATAAAGGATGGTGAACAGCAGTTACGTTCTACCATCGGTTATTTTGAGCGGCAGGAAGAGGCACGCAATTTTTCTGTAAAGAAAGCCTACATAGCCAATAGCGAAAAACCGTTGTTCCGGACAGGACAGGCAGTACGTATGGATCGTTTCTTTTCAGATACAAACTATATATTGAGAATAGAAAACAGAATAAAAATTGAATAACCGATTAAATTTCAATACACTCAGCGAATTTTGGAACTCTGATATGGGAATCGATTACTATATCGCATTGTTAAAAATATGTATCACTCATATTGCATTAGTTCGGTAGGTAGAAAGCTATGGAAAAGTTATAGTAACCCGTTGGCGGAATTACTTGATGCTTCCTTGTGACAGATGCTTACGGTTTGCTATTTTTCGGAAGATTTTGCTTACGGTTTTCACTTGCTTCCTGCAAGTTTGCAAGAGGCATCCTTTTACCGCATAAAAGATTGTCTTTCAAAAGACAAAAAGCCATGTATTGCATACTGAAAGGACACCATTGGGAACTGTAAGCATGGTCGTGCCTCCCTAAACAATTCCGCCAACTGGTTATAGTAATATTTTTTAGGACCTTTATATAATTAGAAAATCTAAATGTTACACAAAATATCCATTTCCATGACAAGTGTAATTTAATAGAAAAATTCAAATTCTTGACTAGTTATTCAAATCTTTTTACAAAATTGAAAAACATGTTGATACGTCTGGTAAGCGTCGCTTAAACCGTCAGATTTCATGTCTGACAGCGAAGAATGATCGTCTTTACGCTTTTCTACATCATGCGTCACAGCAATCTCAAGTCATTCTATCTCAACTATAGCATACAATCATATGCGTAAAGAATTCCACTAACTGCTTGCTATATAATAATTTCGTCAAGAGAATAGCGGGTCAAATAAAATAACACTCCAAAGTTATAGATAACAACATTTAAAAGAACCGTATCAAACTTATTTTAACGTGAGTTCGGTATATAATCACCTTATGCTATAAGCCTACTTTTATCAATGATGTCAATATTGAGTGACGGTTTCTTTGGTAGCAGGTTGTATGCGATAAGCCCTGCAATCAGGTTGGAAGCAAAGCCGTCAATGCTGCGGTGCCTGGTATGTTACATTAAGTACATAAGGCACTAGTGTATTGACAACTTGCCTTCCAGGCTAGTAGTCGGACTCATTTGCATATAATCTTTTACAAAAATGGGTTCATCCGCAGTTCAGTTGGATGAATGCTGACGCCGCAGGGGGCGTCGAAGACGTCCAATTATGCTTAACCGTCGGTATGCGTATGGCAGGTAACATCGCCCTCTTCGAGGACGATACTGTATGTCCGGACATACCGCAAGTTCCGTTCCCTTCGGTCACTCCACATGCGGTTTAGCATAGTTCACCCCCTTCGGGGACGGGATTGATACCGGCATTCCATCCAACAGAACTGTGGATGAACCAAAATGTTTTTGAATATGGATATAATTGATAAAAACAAACTAATCACATGATTTCTTATACCGAACCCACGTTTAAATAAGAACAATTGTGTCATAAATTCGTGATTTCATTCTTCGTTTTACATTAATGACAATTAAAAAGTCACGTGTTACAGCACATTTCGCCAATCTTTATCCGCAACGAGTTTAGCCTTGTCATTCCTGTTTGTCGGCAGCGGATTGCCGTCCTCGTCAAGGTATTTGTCCATAAGCTCGGTGATGAAGTCCTTGTTCTCAACCTGCGAGGAGATGACGGTAAACATCTCGGTCTCCCTTATGGCGTACAACGTCTTGGCGGCGCGGAGCGACTTTTCATCGTCCGTGGCTGCGCCGTCGATACGGAATAGCACGTCGCCCATGTTCTCAAGGTCGGCCTGCGTGACGGCTTCGCTTATTGTCTCCACTTCGGGAGAGTCCGCATCAAGCCGTTCCTGCTCCTCTTTCAACAGCTTCATTTCCTCCAATGGGAGGTTGCACTCAACGTCATCCGCCTCGATGATGTCGCCAGCTTCCTCGATAGCCGCGCTTTCAAGTGGCTGGCTCATGTACGGAACAACAGCCGTTCCGGCATTCTCGTCAAGATAGACGAACTTCGTTTCGCCAATTACTGCGCCGTTGTTAATCTGCACACTCTCCTCATTTTTAACTTCACCTTGCCTCGCACTGTCGCAAAACAGATCGCATACTTGGCGGACTTCCGCCTTAAAACCCCACACCTTTCTTAATATATATGCGGCACAAAGCAGGCGTACCGACACGTAAACTATTTCTTCCATTGCAGTTGTCTTTTTAAAGCCGTTTCGTTATACATCCTGTTTATCGTCTCTCCGTAGCGTTCAAGGTGGTCGGAAAGGACATTGTTCACGAATGTCGGCACCGACATTTCCGGGGCGATGACCGGCAATATGCCCGCTATGGCGCGGTAAAGCGAATCATGGATGTACGTCTGCCGCCGCGTGCCGGTAAGCCGATGGGTAAGGAAACGGGCCTTGTAATCTTCATCTTTTGTGCCTGTCTCCTTTATTGCAGTCGACCTTTCCATGGCTCCTTTCTTTTCATCCGCCTTTCCGTCAAGCTCGTTCAATGCCGACGTGTCGCCCGCAACTACGCGCCGGAACACGTCCTCGTCAACGTTGTATATTTTCCTTTTGCCGTCAGCCATAGTCATTGGTTTTCAAGGTTAAGCGTTTCGAGGATTTCGTCGGCCAGCAAGTCGATGTTGCTGTCCTTAAGCAGGGATGGCGAAGGGGCGAACAGCGTGCTGCGGAACACCCGTCCGTCACGGCATATCCCCTTGTTGAAACGTTCGGCCTTCGGCAGTACAGTCTTGAATACGGGAATTTTCAAATGCCCCAAAATCTCGCTATAAGCGTTGTAAAGCTCCTTCGATGCGCGGCGGTCCATGCAGTTCCAGAGCAGGCGGACGTCACGCAACGGAAACTCTGGGTTGCGCCCAAGCAGTTCGCGGACGGCCAAAACAAAACTCATGCTGCTCTGCATTACCATACGGTTCTGCGTCACGGGCACGACAAGACAGTCCATGTTCACTATCGAACTGAACACTCCCGTGGCGTTCACCGTGCCGGGCAGGTCTGTGAAAACAACTTCGTAACACAGGTCGGAGCGGTCGATGAAGCCGTATGCCGCCTGCTTCGCCTCCTCCGGCTTGGCCGTAAGCACGGTGTAGGCCTTCCGTCTGCTGTCGCCGAACTGACTTACGAGGCGTTGCTGCAACACCCCGTCCTTCTCTACTGTCTTGATGTCCCAGTCGCGTATGTCGCGGACACTGTGCTGCGGATAGTCGCAGTCCACAACGAGGACATTCAGACCTTTCACGTAATGGAAATAACTTGCGAGGAGTATCGTCAGCGTTGATTTTCCCACTCCTCCTTTCTGGTTACCCAAGGCAACAAATACCGGTTCTTTTTTCATAATCGTCGTTTATGTTTGCATCGTTACATTCCGTGCCGCATTGCAACATACCGTGCATTGCGTCATTGCATTGCAGGACGCATCAAGCCATTGCAAAACGTGACGCATTGCATCGTTGCATCAGGTGACGCGCTGCGTCAGTGCATTAAATGTCGCATTGCGTCAATACATTGCGTGACGCATTACAATGTTTGCATCATTGTAGCAGTGCAAAAATAGGCAACTTTGCATACATCGCAATACCTAAGAAGCCGTTTGGCGGCACATGTCGCAAGATGTCGCAAGACGTCACGCACCGGGCTATTCCGTATAAGTGCGGAAGCCAATAACTTTGCAAAACCGGGACGGCCGACCGTAAAGCGCTCCGCCGGAACACCGCACGTCGCACGCTCCGCACGGCAATCCGACGGAAGGAAGGATTTTCTGTCCACAAGAACAGAGCAAGTTGTGTTTTCGTCCGACGTCATGGCTTCCGTCCGACGAAAACGGCTTGCCCCTCCCTCACGGTCGGGCAGGCGCGCTCCAAAGTCGCCGACAAGGAAAGAAGAAACACAAACCACAAAACAAGACGTATGGAAAAAGACAAAAGAAACATGAAAGAAAGGAAACGGAAAACCATTGACGGCGGCTGCAAACTCAGCTTCCGCCTTAACGCAGAGGAAAAGGAAAAGTTCGACAAGATGATGGCCGAGACGGAGGCGCGCGACCGCACGCTGCTCATAAAGAAGTCGCTGTTCGGAGGAACGCTGAGGGTCGTCAAGACGGACAAGGCCACGCTTGACTACTACGTCTGCCTGACCGACTTTTACAGGCAGTTCCAGGCCGTGGGCAACAACTACAACCAGACTGTGAAGGCCGTGAAAAAGAACTTTGACGAGAAGCGCGCCCGTACGCTGCTTTACCGTCTTGAAAAGTGCAGCCTAGAACTTATGCTAGTATGCAAGAAGATTGTCGCACTCACGCAGGAATACGAACGGAAATGGTTGCAAAGATAAGCCGCGGCGCGAGCCTTTACGGCGCGCTGGCATACAATTATGACAAGGTGGAGAAAGGCGTGGCCGAAATACTGTCGGGCAACCGCATTATATCCGACCGCCTCGGACAGCCAAGCGCGGACATCCGCCTCGCGTTGCTCTCGTTCGACGACTATCTTTCGGCAAACCGCAACACAAAGAAGCCCGTGCTGCACATCGCGATAAGCCCCGCGCCAGAGGACAGGCTCACCGACGGACAGCTTGAAGAGCTTGCGGCAAAGTACATGGAGATGATGGGCTACGGCGGACAGCCTTACATCGTATTCAAGCACGGCGACTCGCACAACACGCACATTCACATTGTGAGCGTCTGTGTTGACGGCGAGGGCAGGAAGATAAGCGACCGCTACGAGCACCGCCGCTCTATGGCCGCCTGCCGCGATATAGAACGGACGTTCGGACTGCGCAACGGAGCGGAGCTACACGACAGTCCGAAAACGGAGTTAAAGAAGGTCAACGTGTCGGAAGACGACGTGCGCCACCAGGTCGCAAACACCCTGAAAGCCGTATTAGAGAGCTACCGTTTCCAGTCGTTCGGAGAGTACAGCGCGGTGCTTTCCACGTTGAACGTCGAGGCGCGGCAGGTAAAAGGCGAGTATGGCGGACGGCCATACGTGGGCGTTGTCTATACAGCCACCGACGATATGGGCAAGCCTGTGGGCGCAACCTACAAAAGCTCGCGCTTCGGCAAGCGTTTCGGCGACGAGGGACTGAAGAAACTGATGCAGCGGCACACGGCGGACTTCAAGGCCGGCAAGTGGCGACCTTCCGTGCAGAGGCAAATTGAGGAGGCTATGCGCAGCGCACGTTCGCGCGGCGAGTTCACGGCAATGCTTGCCGCGCAAGGCGTCTGCGTAGTGTTCCACGAGAACGAGGACGGGCGCATCTACGGCGTGACTTTCATCGACCACGGCAGGCGCGAGGCGTTCAACGGCTCACGTCTCGGCAAGGAATACTCCGCCAACGTGTTCGACAGACTGTTCAAATCGTGGGAGAACGGCAAAGGCATGGACGTTGGAACGGATGTCTTTGCAAAGGATTGGCATGGACGGCAAGAGCGGAACGTTAATGGAAACATCATCGAACAAGCCGCAGGAGCGTTGTCTTTGGAGACGAACCCGGCAACTGACTACGAGGAAGATATGTTCCGCCGGCGCATGAACCGCAAGAAAAAGCCGGGCAAGCGTAGGTCGCGCGGAATATGAAATGTAACCGACCGTGAACCGTATCAAAATCTACGGTTTTGCAAGACATGGCCTTTGAGCCTGTAAAACACGGCAAATCGCAACGTAAAAGGTGGTCTTTGGGAAGCCGAAAGGATACCTTTTGAAGAGGGCAAGGTAACAAGCTGGAAATCAAAACGTTACCAACATAGCAAAAATCAATGCCATTTAAGCAAACAAATATCAAAGAAAGGAATACAAACCGGAAGTCTGCCGCAACGTGCCCGGACTTCCACAAAACAAGGGAAACGTATGCAACAGGAAGACGATTTGAGGGCGTTGGCCAAGATAATGGAATTCGGCCGCGCGGTGAGCATATTCATAATGGTGGTGCACGTCTACGTGTTCTGCCACGAAAGCATGAGGGAATGGAACCTTGACATCGACGTAATCGACCGAATAATACTTAACTTCAACCGCACTACGGGATTTTTCGGCAACACGCTGTGGAGCAAGCTGGCCGCCGTGTTGCTGTTAGCCATATCCTGCATGGGCACAATCGGCGTGAAGGGCGAGGGCATGACGTGGCGCAAGATACTCGCCGCGCTGTCCGTCGGCTCGGCGTTGTTCTTCTTCAACTGGTGGCTGCTCGACCTGCGCCTGCCGCACGCGGCGGCCACGGCACTGTATGTTTCCACCCTGACCTGCGGCTATCTCTGCCTCTTGATGTCCGGGCTGTGGATGAGCCGCCTGTTCAGGCACGGGCTGATGAAGGACGTGTTCAACACCGAAAACGAGAGTTTCATGCAGGAAACGCGCCTCATGGAGAACGAGTATTCCGTAAACCTGCCCACGCGCTTCATGTACGGCGGCAGGATGAACGACGGCTGGATAAACGTGGTAAACCCCTTCCGCGCCACCATAGTGCTGGGCACGCCCGGCTCGGGCAAGTCATACGCCGTGGTGAACAACTACATCCGCCAGATGATTTCAAAGGGTTACAGCGCCTACATCTACGACTACAAGTTCGACGACCTGTCCGTCATAGCATACAACACGCTGCTGCGCAACATGGACAAGTACGCCGCCGCGCCGAAGTTCTACGTCATCAACTTCGACGACCCGCGCCGCTCGCACCGCTGCAACCCCATCAATCCCGACTTCATGACCGACATATCCGACGCTTACGAGGCGAGCTACACCATAATGCTCAACCTCAACCGCACGTGGATTGAAAAGCAGGGCGACTTCTTCGTTGAGTCGCCGATTATCCTGCTGGCGGCCATAATCTGGTACCTCAAAATATACAAGGGCGGCATATACTGCACCTTTCCGCACGCCGTGGAGCTGCTCAACAAGCCGTATGCCGACCTGTTCGTCATCCTCACGTCGTACCCCGAACTTGAGAACTACCTCTCGCCGTTCATGGACGCATGGAAAGGTGGGGCGCAAGACCAGTTGCAGGGCCAGATAGCATCAGCGAAAATCCCCTTGACGCGCATGATTTCACCGCAGCTTTACTGGGTGATGACGGGTGACGACTTCTCGCTCGACATCAACAATCCGCAGGAACCGAAGATACTTTGCGTCGGCAACAATCCCGACAGGCAGAACATCTATTCCGCCGCGCTCGGCCTTTACAACTCGCGGATAGTGAAGCTCGTGAACAAGAAGGGAAAACTGAAGAGCGCGATAATAATCGACGAGCTGCCGACAATATACTTCCGCGGCCTCGACAACCTCATAGCCACGGCGCGCAGCAACAAGGTGGCGGTGTGCCTCGGCTTCCAGGACTTCTCGCAGCTCAACCGCGATTACGGCGAAAAGGAGTCGAAGGTAATACAGAACACCGTCGGAAACATCTTCAGCGGCCAGGTGGTGGGCGAGACGGCGAAGACACTTTCCGAGCGTTTCGGCAAAATCCTGCAACAGCGGCAGTCTGTCTCGATAAACAGGCAGGACGTGTCGACCTCGATAAACACCCAGCTCGACCAACTCATACCGGCCTCGAAAATATCAAACCTGTCGCAAGGCACGTTCGTAGGCGCCGTTTCTGACAACATCAGCGAGAAGATATGCCAAAAGATTTTCCACGCCGAAATCGTGGTTGACCACGACAAGGTCGGCGCGGAGGAACGGGCTTACATGAAAATCCCGGTAATCAACGAGTTCCGTGACAAGGACGGCAACGACGTAATGGCACAGCAAATCCAGCGCAACTACGACCGCATAAAGGCCGACGCGCAGGCCATCGTCAACGACGAGATGGAACGCATCAAAAGCGACCCGGAGCTGTGTAGGCGGTTGGGACTTGGAAACAACAATGCTAACGGAGAAGAACAGTCATAAAAACGGGCTTTTATGAAAAACTGAACGATATTTATTGCGCTTTCGACAATAATCTTTATCTTTGCAAATAACACTAAACAGAATTAGCGTTAAGCCCTTATTTAGTTGTTAAGAATACCCGTTGGCGGAATTAATTTAGTGCGTACTTAATTCTGCCGATAGGTTTATTATTGATAAAATTGATGAATTGTAATACGGTCAGCGCACTAATCTTGCCGATGATTCTGGCAAACAGGCCGTCTGTTATTTTTGCGTAATTCCTAATGACCATGAACTGTTCTGTAAGTTGCGAGAAGAGCGTTTCAATCCTCTTGCGCGATTTGGCAAGAGGAATGAATGTCGGCTTCCAATCCTTTTGGTTGACACGGTAAGGACATTCCAAACGTATATGCGCCGTTTCAAAGAGGTCGAGCCTGACATCCTTCCCAACATAACCCTTGTCCCCGTAAATGCTGCAATCGTGATACTCCTGTTTGACGTCTTTCATATAGTCGGGGTCGTATACGCTCGCCTTCGACAGGTCGTAAGAATGTATCACGCCGCTTAACCCGCACAGGGCGTGAAGTTTATAACCGAAGTAATAGGTGTTTTGGGATGCACAGTATCCGAAATCGGGAGCTTTTGAGAAATCACCTGTCCGCCCCATCCTGCAGCGTTTGCCACGTGCAACCCTGCATACCTCTATCGGCTTGGAGTCCACGAAGAACAAGTCCTCGCCTCCGTCCATTTCCATTGCAATCCGCTTGCGTATCTTCTCACACAAGCCGGCAGTCTTCTTCCGGCGATCGTTGAACTGCCTGCGTGAAATCAGGTTTGGGAACTTCTCCTTGTACTCTTGAAGCTTGTAATCAAAAAGCCATTTTTCGATGTCTATGCTTTCAGACTCTGCAGCCAGGGACAATGCGACAACTTCAAGGTCGGAGAATTTGGGTATTGCACCACGACGGGGAACATTGCCCTGCTCATTTACTATATTATTGGAAAATTGCTTGCATATTCCAAGTATTTTGACGAACTTTGTATATAGGTTGTGCATACGATGATTTGAACTTAATGATTTAAGCACCACTAAGTTACTAAAAATCAGCGATATGCGCAACTTTTTACGGTTCATCCGCAGTTCAGTTGGATAAAGATAAGATGCTGATATTCAAGTATTTGTATTATCTTGTATGCTCATAAGTCCCTGATAATCAGTACCTGTATATTGATTAAATTGAAATTTAGGGCTATAAAACTATCCGGCTTATCCATACTTCAAATTATATAACAAAACTATTGATTTTTAATCTTTTAAAAGAAAAACTCGATGTGCTCAATTTTATGTTGCTGAAAGGCCATCCAACAAAACTGCGGAAGAACCCTTTTTACTTGTGTTTGTCATTCCAATTTAATTCCGCCAACGGGTTAAGAATAAATATAATTATTGTTATTATGGAAGATTTGAAAGGCTAATTCTGAATGTTTCATAGGAATGTTTACGGATTTAGACTGAAGAATTCATCTTTTATGAATCAAGAGTGAGTCGTAATCTTCAATGTTTTTCAATATCTCTACACAATGGCTTTTCATACTTAAATTGGGAATAATGTGAAATTTGGCAGAAAAACAAGGCGGATTATGTGAAAAATCCACCGTTTTAATCATCTGATTATGTGAAAAGCATTATCTTTGCACATATAAAAATCACTGGACGCATGGAGAAACTGCTAAAAAGAAAGATTGACACTTTCCTTTTGGACTGGAAAGACAGAAAGGACAAGAAGCCACTGATAGTCAAGGGGGCAAGGCAGGTCGGCAAGACACGCTCTATAGAATGGTTCGCCTACAACAATTACAAAAGCGTGGTGCAGATAAATTTTGTCGAACAGCCCAAGTATAAAAGCATTTTCGACAACGGGTTCGAGGTCGGCGAAATACTGAAGAACATTTCCCTCCTGAATCCCGACTATGTTTTCCTTCCGCATGAAACCATCTTCTTTTTCGATGAGTTGCAGGCTTGCCCAAATTGTGCCACGGCATTAAAGTTCTTCAAGTTGGACGGACGTTTTGATGTCATTTGCTCCGGTTCATTGATGGGTATCAACTATCGTGAAATAGAATCGAACAGCGTCGGTTACAAGGAGGATTATGAAATGCATTCAATGGACTTCGAGGAGTTTCTTTGGGCGAAAGGCTATCCTGACGGTTTCATTGAAGACATTTACGCCAATATGCTTGCCGTAAATCCGTTCAGCGGGTTGCAGATGGATGTCCTGTCGGGGCTTTTCCGCGATTATGTGACATTGGGAGGTATGCCGGAAGTTGTCAATACTTATATAAAGAACGGTAATTTCAGCGGCACCCTTGCCATCCAACGCCAGTTGCTTCTCGATTACGAGGAAGACATAACAAAGTATGCTGTCGGTATGGACAAGGCGAAGATAAAAGCCGTGTACAACCACATATCTGTATTCTTGGCCAAGGAGAACAAACGGTTTCAGGTGACGAAGATTGCCCGCAACGCCCGCAACCGTGACTACATAGGCAGCGTGGAATGGCTTGCAGACGCCGGTGTGGTGAACATCTGCTATTGCCTTGACTACCCCGAATTGCCGTTGAAAGGGAACTATGACCCAAAACTGTACAAGATTTACTTCAAGGATACCGGGCTGCTGATAGCGTCACTGGACGAAGAGGCCCAAGAGGACCTTAGGGCCAACAAGAACTTTGGCACATACAAGGGTGCCATTTATGAGAACATCGTTGGCGACATGCTCGTGAAGCAAGGCTACAGCCTGTATTATTACCATACGGACAAACCGTCATTGGAGATGGATTTCTTCTTGAGAAATGCGGACTCACTGATTCCTGTCGAGGTGAAAGCTACTGACGGGGCTACAGCTTCGCTCAATAACCTGCTCCGTGACGACAAATACCCAGACGTGAAATACGGCATCAAGCTCTGTAACAAAAACATCGGCTTTAACGGAAAGATTTATACGTTTCCGTATTTCCTGACTTTTCTTCTTAAAAGGTTCATTTCAGATAACATAAAGTGAAACGTGAAAAAACGAAAAGTGAAAAATCCAAGTGCAATATGAACGTTTCTAAGCAAATGGATTCTTCACTTTTCGCTTTTCACGTTTCATTTCTCATCATTCCGTAAATTCTTAATTTCTTATACAGCGTAGGCCGGCTGCAACCGAGGAGTTCGGCGGCACGGCTTATGTTTCCGTTGCATTCTTCCAATATTGTAGTTATCCGTCTTTTCTCGTTTTCGTTCCCAATCAACTTCAGACTTGAAGCAGGACAGGCGCACAGCTCCCCGTCAAGGCCGAGGCTTTCGGCGGAGAGATGTCCGCCGAAAGCAAGCAGCACGCCGCGCCTCACCCTGTTGGCAAGCTCGCGGATGTTGCCCGGCCAATGCCACGAGAGCAACGCCATCTTGGCTCCCTCGGTGAAACCGGCGCAGCCAAGACGCATCTCCGCCGAATACTTATTCAGAAAAAACTCTGCCAGCGAGAGTACGTCTTCCGGGCATTCCCTCAATGGGGGCTGCCTGATTTCAAACTCACAGAGGCGGTGATACAAGTCTTCACGAAAACTGCCGTCGCATATCGCCGAAGCCATGTCTGCATTTGTTGCCGACACAACGCGAGCATCGGCCTTGCACGGCTTGCGGCTACCAACGGGACAATATTCTTTCTCCTGTAACACCCTAAGCAACAAAGATTGGGTCTCGTAGTGCATATTGCCTATCTCGTCGAGAAACAAAGTACCACCATGCGCCGCCTTGAAATACCCGTCCTTGTCACTGTCCGCCCCGGTGAACGCGCCTTTCACATGGCCGAAGAACTCCGAGGCGGCAAGCTCTTTAGGAACGGCACCGCAGTTTACCGCCACAAACGGCTTGTCCTTGCGGCGACTGTGCCTGTGGACGGTATGTGCGACAGCCTCCTTACCGCTGCCATTAGGTCCAAGTATCATAACCGACCAGTCGGTGCCGGCTACGCGCTTCGCCATATCCTCCGCAGCTAATGCTTGCGGGCTACGCCTTCTTAAAAGACTCCGTCCATCTCCGAAAGCCTTGCCGGCATTTCCGAGAATGTTGCCGAGGAGTTCCACCAGGCATTCCTCATGCACCGGCTTTGGCAGATAGTCCTCCGCGCCCATCTTCACGGCACGCACGGCGTCTGGCACCGAGGCATAGTCGGTCATCACGACGAACGGCACGCCGTGACGTTCAGCCATGCTCCACCCCAACAGACTGAGACCGTCACCTTTTGGCAGTCGCACATCCGTAAGCACAAGGGAGTAGGTCTTGTGTTCCATCTTGCGCCTCGCTGAAGGTTCGTGCGTGGCAATGTCTACTCCGAAACCGACTTTGCCTATCCACCGGGAAAGCACTTCGCCCAAAACGATATTGTCTTCAACTATCAGTATCTCTCCGCTCATTCTTTATTATAATTTTTTTAATTCTTCATTTTTAATCAATGCTTTCACGTCTCCGACAAGGCATTTCGTGGCGTAAACCATCCTTGTAGCTTCATTGCGGACGGCTGCGTCATCAACATTTTCGTCAACGAGTACCTTGCGGAAGCCTTCAATCAAGCTCTCGGCTCCAAGGAAGCTCCAAGCCGATAACATACGGTGAGTTACGGCGCGCAGCGCTTCGCGGTCGGGTTCTACGAGAGCCTTCTTCAAGTCAGCCATGTCTTCTTCCGATTGCCGCAACAGCACATCCAGCATATGCCGCCTGTCGCCCGTGTGTTCCAGTAAACTGTCAAAGTCAAATTCAGGTATCAGTTTTTTACGGCTGACACACGACGAGACAAACGCTGTAAGTTGCTTCATGGAGAACGGCTTGTGTAGGCAACCACAGAAGCCTGCCTGCAAGTAAACGTCCGAGTCGCCGTCGCCCCTCGCTGTCATTACGGCCACGGACACCGTGCGCGAACAGCCTATATCGGCCGTCCGCAACAATTTCAACAGTCTGAAGCCGTCGGTATCCGGCATCTGCACGTCCGTCAGCACAAGGTCGTAGTCCTCCTTGCCCAACGCTTCCATAGCCTCGCGTGCGTTACGGCATGCCGTACATTCCACGCCGCTACGTCCAAGCATTTCTTCGATGACTTTCAATAATATGCAGTCGTCGTCAACAACGAGCACGCGCTTGGGCAACACGGCAGGCGGAATGGTCGGAATGTCAACCGCAACCATCTCTTCATCCGTTTCAGTCAAAGGTAACCTCAAGCGGAACACGCTGCCTTTACCCAATTCACTTTCCACATCAAGGCTTCCTCCAAGCGCATTAATCAAGCCTTTTGTTATTGCAAGGCCGAGGCCGAAACCTTCAGAGTTCACATCCTGTGCGGCACGCTCGAACGGACGGAACACGCGTTCAAGCGTTTCTTCATCCATTCCTATGCCCGTATCGCTTATTTCAACGGCCAATCTTCCACCAGTATAAACAGACCTGAAGCACACCTTTCCAGAATTGGTAAACTTAACGGCGTTCGACAAAATATTGTCTATCACCTGTTCCAGCTTGTCTGCATCGCCTTTCACTGTAACGCCGCAGCCCTTGCATTCATATTCAAACATGAGAGCCTTGGCGTTGGCCTTACGTTTGAAGTCATCGGATATTCCGTCGAGCAATGCGTCCAAGCGAAACGGCGCTTCGTTCAACGGCTCGTTCGGTTCGAATGTCTTGTAGACGTCAAGCAGCCTGTTGGCCAACCTAAGTGCGTGAGCGCACGAGCGGCTTATGTCGCCGAGATAACCGTCCCTTTTCTTCTTCGACGATGTGCCCGACGCAAGTTCAGCACAGTTGGCTATGTTGCCGAGCGGCCCACGTATGTCATGACTTACGGTCAGGATGATGTTCTTGCGCATCTCCAACAGTTCCTTGTTCTCGCGGATGATATCCTGCAACCTATTCTTGGTCTTACGATCCCTGAGAATGTCACGCCTTGTCATAATGAACAATACTATAAGCAGGGCTGCCGCAGACACTGCGGCCAATACTGAAAACCAATAAAAAGAAGAAAAGGCATTCTTTATTTTATCGGCCTTGTCTTTCAGTATAATGTTTGCATCCTTGTCCATTTGGATGACCAGAGAATACAAAGCAATATCCAATGCTTTGTTTTGCCGCTTGAGACTGTCCATATGTGCGGAAATCTGCTCCATATATTCCTCCCTGCTTCTCACCAGTTCCTTTCCAAGTTCACGCAAATTATCTGATTTTTCTATAATCCTGACCGTATTCTTTCCACCGAACAATCCGGCAAGGCCCTTTTTCTTTTCCTTGACAATACGGGTTCGCACAGTTCTTACAGGCTTATAGGCAAAATCGGAATTAAAAGTTCTTTCTGCCGCGTCCTGGCGTCTTACAGTCTGCATGATAGTTCTGAGATGCCTCTCTTTTTCAGCCAAGAGAGAACGCAAACTGTCAACTTTTCCATATACAGAACTTCCAATGCAAAAATGTCTTACAGACACCAATACGCTGTCCGCAGCCAGACGTTTCGTCCTGTATATGGCATAATCGTTTTCGTCCCAACCTAGGACATATTCGCCTATTGCATAAAGTTCTATTACACGGCTACGAACATCATCCATTACTGAATATTGCCTGCGCATCTCATCTTTTTCCGATTCGATTTCATGTATTACCTTTATCTCCTGCAAGAATATGGCCACAATACACCCCGACAAGGCTAATGCCAATATATAGATTGAAAATAATTTCAGTTGTAGTCCCATATTTTTCGTATATTCTGCTTTCAGTGATTAACCGTTTCTTTTGCTTTCAGACCACACATATTTCCTACATAGCAGTTTCAAAAATTCAATAATTACAATGTAAAGATACTATTTGTATAATAATATTACAATATCCATTCACAAATCAATACATTTAGAATTGTCATGGCACCTCAATTCTTATACATATAGAACGGATATAACTGGATTTGAAAGATTCAATTAAAACCATACTAATAAGTATTATATTTTATTTATAACAGATATGAAAACAATCCTAAAATAATTCATGCCAAGTGGCAATAAATAGAAATTTGCCACAAATATATGGATTTATCACCAATATTCGGTATAAAATCTTATAAAAATAGCATAACACGTAATAATTAAGCCGTTGTTTATACCTTTTTACATCATGGGCAAACCGAATATATGTAAATCTTGTTATTGTTTATAAATAATAATCAGTATTTTATCCATGTGCTTAAAATTCACAAATTAAAACATAAAACTCCGGCAGTTTTACCCCTTCCATCAAAAGTAAACCGCAGTCGGCCGTCCGGCCGTGTTTGCGGCGGTTTCCGCCACGTTTTTCCTCGCGGCTGCGCCGTGAAAAACGTGACGGAAAAGAACACGGCGCCCGTCCGCCTGCGGTTTTCGGTTTGATTACAGGGGCAAAACTGCGACCGACGTGACGCATGGCCGTCATGGCCGAGGGGCGTTTTCATTGCAGCCGTTTCAATTGAACGGGATATATCGGAGTATCTTACAAAAGGCTTGAGACGTACCGGTTCCGGCCAACGGACAGGGTGTTTCCTGCTCTCTCCGCCCGCATGATTCGCCGTGCGACAGCCGCTTGCTCGCCATCTTGTTTCCACCCTTAATCCAAAATGCCGCCTTTCGGCTTGCGATTTGCGCCCTTTTGCGTTGTAATTAATGCCTTTTTGCATCGCAATTCACGGCCTTTCGCATGACATTTTGCGGCATATTGCGACACGTAATGCCAACAGTCTGAAAATCAATGGTTTATCCGAATTTATCATTTACATTTGCGGCGTGGGGAGAAATCTCACGACTAAAAACAAAAGGACAATGGCAAAAAAGACAGACACGGAAGGATGGCTGCCGTCGGCAAGGCGGAGCCGAGCCGCAGGTGCGGAAGAAAACGCTTACGTGGAGCAAATCAGCGAGCTGCTGCTCGTCCACAACAAGGACGACCCGGCACACGGCGTAAGGGCTGTGAGCAAGGCCCACGGCGACGGGAAATGCGAGACGGTGCCGGCGACGGAGGAGAACGAAAACTCGTTCCTGAAGTTCGACAAGAACTCAAGCATCATTGAGAACTTCATCAGGAACTTCTGGAGCCAATTAAAGGAGCCTACGCATTTCCGCCTGTTGCGGATGACCGTCAACGACTACAGGCGCAACAAACAGGCCATAAGGGACCTAGCCGAAGGCAAACGGACGGACGCGGTAAGAGAGTTCCTTAAGCGTTATGAAATTCGTCCGAGGAAAGAAGTTAAAAAAGAAAAGACAAATCAAAATCAAGAAAAGGAAATGGCAAAGAAACAACAGTTGCAACCCGAACAACAGACGGAGGTGCAGCAGGCCGCACAAGGCATGGAGCAACAGCCGGCGCAGGAACAGCAAGGGCCGGCGTACCGCTACAACGAGGACATGGTGGACTGGGACGCGCTGAAAAAAGTCGGCGTGTCAAAGGAACTGCTTGAGAACATGGGCGTGCTCGACGGTATGCTCAGGGGCTATAAGACCAACAGGACGATACCGCTGACGCTGAACATCGAGGGCGTGATGACGGCCAAGATTGACGCGAGGCTGTCTTTCCTGCCGAGCGACGGACAGGTGGTATTAGGTGTGCACGGCATACGCAAGGAGCCGGAACTCAGCCGCCCGTACTTCGGCCACAACTTCACGGAGGAGGAAAAGAAGAACCTGCGCGAGAGCGGCAACCTCGGCCACGCCGTTGACCTGAAGCTGCGCGGCGACAACTACACCCCGTGCCTTGTGTCGATAGACAAAATCACCAACGAACTGGTGGCCGTAAGGCAGGAACACGTCTATATTCCCGACGAGGTGAAGGGCGTAAGGCTCGACCCTGACGAGATAACGAGGCTGAAAAACGGTGAGGCCGTATTCGTGGACGGTATGGTGTCCGCCAAGGGAAAGGAGTTCAGCGCGACCTTGCAGTACAGTGCGGAACGCAGGGGGCTGGAGTTCATCTTCCCGAAGGACAATCTGCTCAACCAGCAGACCATCGGGGGCGTAAAGCTGACGCAGGACGAGGTGAAAAGGCTCAGCGAGGGGCACACAGTGCTCGTCGAAGGCATGAAGCGCAACAACGGCGACACATTCTCAGCCTTCGTCACAATAGACCAGGTTACAGGCAGACCGCAGTACACCCGCAGCAATCCCGAAACGGGCGAAATTTACATCCCCAACGAGATATGCAAGACCGCGCTGACACCGGAGGACAGGGAGACGCTGCGCAAGGGCGGCGTGGTGTTCCTCGAGAACATGATAAACCGCCGCGGCGAGGAGTTCTCGTCGTTCGTAAGGCTCGACATGACCACCGGCAACCCGCAATACTCGCGCACCCCCGACGGTTTCGACGAAAGGCAGGCGCCGAGGATACCCACCGAGGTGTACGGCCACGCCTTCACCGGCGAGGAAAGGGCGCGCCTGCAGGACGGCAAGTCCATACTCGTGGAGGGCATGAAAGGCCGCGGTGGCAAGGAGTTCTCGTCCTACATAAAGGTGAACCCGAACACGGGCACGCTCAACTATTACCAGGAAGACCCCGACAAGCCGCGCAACACGCGCCGCAATACACAGGCGGAGGCGGCACGCGAGGACACACAGACGCAAAAGAAAGGAGCCAAGCAGGCCGTATGACAAAATTTAAAGCAAAACAAAAAAGGAAAATTCAAATGGAACAAAGACAGACAAAAGTGTTCAATGCGGACGCACTCGACTGGACGCGTTTAGGCAACATGGGTATTGACAGGCAGACCCTCGAAGCCTCGGGCGAACTCGACCGGCTCCTTGAAGGCAGGGAGACGGGAGTAATGACGCTAAGGCTCAGGACGGGACTTGTGGATATTACAACCGATGCGACGCTGCGCATAGTGTCGGACGACGAAGGCAGGCCGGTGCTTCAAGTCAACGGCGTAGACAAAGAGAAAATGCAACTTTAATTTCAAACAATGGCGGTGTATTAAAATTAAAGCGTTAACGGGAGTTAGGCTCGTTCCACTCGCCGGAGTTAGCTGACAATACCTTTGATTTAATCAATAAGGCATTTGTCCGTTAACTCCCGATTAACTCCGACGCGAAGCGTCTAACTCCTGTTTACAACCTTTTAATATACCCTCACAAAAAACTGATAAAAATGATAGCGATATTGACAGACAAGCCCAACGTGGGCAAGGAGTTGGCAAGGATTGTGGGCGCGTACAGGCCCGAAAACGGGTTCATGTCGGGCAGCGGATACATAGTTACGTGGACGTTAGGCAACATGCTGTCGCTGGCAATGCCCAAGGATTACGGCTCGGCAAGGCTCGGCGAGGACGACTTCCCGTTGGTACCGGAGCGTTTCCGCCTCATGGTGAAACACGTTAAGACCGAAAACGGATGGATACCCGACGCCTGCGCCGTGAAACAGCTGAAGGTGCTTGAACGTGTGTTGGCGAAATGCGACACAATCATCGCCGCCACAGACGCCTCGCGCGACGGGGAAATGGCATTCCGCTACATTTACTCCTACCTTGGATGCACGCAGCCGGTAAAACGCCTCTGGATAACGTCGCTCACGGACGAGGCTGTACGCAAGGGGCTTGACAACCTGCAACCAATGCGGATGTACGACGGCCTTTTCGCCGCGGCCGACTGCCGCAACAAGGCGGACTGGACGCTGGGTGTGAACGCGAGCTATGCCATCTGCAAGGCCACGGGACTGGGCAACCACTCGCTCGGACGCGTGCAGACACCCGTCCTCGCCACAGTCTGCCGCCGCTACCGCGAACGTGAGAGGTTCTGCCCGGCCGACACTTGGCCGGTATATGTCAACATCCACAAGGACGGTACGTTATTGAGGCTGCGTTGCGCGGACACCATTTACGACAAGGAGGAGGCCATGCGGCTCCACGTGGAATGCAAGGTTTCGGGCAAGGCAAGCGTCCTGTCCGTGACAAGCCGCACCGAGGAGACCGGGCCTCCGCAGCCTTACAACCTTGCGGAACTGCAGAAGGACGCCAACAGGCGTTACGGGCTGACGGCCGGACAGGTGCACGACATCGCGCAGTCGCTTTACGAAAAGAAGCTCATTACTTACCCACGCACGTCAGGGCGTCACATTCCCGATGACGTACTCGCCACTCTTCCGCGCATCATCGGGAAGGTGTCCGCATGGAAGGAACTCGGGACTTATCTCAAGTCGGTCGGTGTTGACATGGGGAATATAGACACAGACAGGCTCCGTTTTGGCAACATAGGCGGCGGACACCACGCCATACTTGTGACCGGTACATACCCCGACGGACTCGACAAAGGCGAAATGCAGGTGTACTCGATGGTTTTCGGGCGTATGCTCGAAGCGCTTATGCCTCCTTGCAAGGTGGAGCATACGAGGGTGGAAGCCTCATGCGCCGGGCGGAAGTTCATCCTTGACGCGAGCCGCATCTTGGAAAGCGGTTGGCAGGGAATATCGGGGCATACGCATGGCATAGTTCCGCAGGGCTCTGTCATGATGGATTTGCCGCCATTGACTGTTGGAGAGGAGGTGCAGGTTTCGGCGTGCAGCGTGGCTCAAAAGAAGGGGCTGCCGCCGGAGCCGATGACGGACGCGGAGCTTGTGGAGTTCATGGACGCGCACAGGCTCGGCACGGCGGCCACGCGCACGGCCATCATGCAGACGCTTGTGGACCGCAAGTACGTGAGGCATTCAGGCAAATATATCATCCCTACGCCAAAGGGACTGTTTGTCTATGAGACCATTAGGGGCATGAAAATAGCCGAAGCGGCGCTCACCTCTGACTGGGAGGAGCGTCTTGAGGCGGTGGAAAACGGTTCATTGTGCCAAAAGGAGTTCCTGCGGATGGCAGCAGAACTCACGGCGGAAGTGACCGAAGACATTTTCAAGAGGTACAGGAAGGGCGCTTGAAGCAACAAAAATGCGCGAAGAAAGGAAATGCAGGCCGGCGGCGGTCTGCATTTTTCGTATAAAGAAGACATGTTTCTCCGATTTTTGACGGCAAAGGTCCGCGATTGCGGCCGTGCGTGCAAGGCGGCCCTTTCGGGCTTGGCCGTCAGGAGAAAAATCATCCTCGCTTTGCTGCGGTATTTTTCTCCGCCGGGCCTTGCCACGCCACTTACGCCAATCGCGGCACCGTATGCCTGTAAAAATCGGGAAAACATATCCCCATTGGGATGTCAGTCCCGTATAACAGAACAATAACAAACAAAAACAAGAGCTATGGAAACGACAAGACAGAACGCCGCAACGCCTGCGGCTATCCAACCGTCAGCAAGGCGCAGGCCACTGCAATGGGACAATGACGGAACAAACGGAATGCCGGTGCATATAGGTTATTACCTCGCGCAGCTGGCCGGAATATCGAAACGTCCAGACAGGGCGCAACTGCTGAAGGCGTTTTTCAATGGAACAGAAGTTTAACCGATAAAACAGATTCAACCATGTTTTTCCAGACAATTTATGGCTTGCTTACCGAAAGTACGGAAGTAGGCATCAACATCAGGCGTGTGAACGACAAGCTGACCGTGGCGGTAATGCCGAAGCACAAGGAACTGAAAGACGGGGCGTCCGGTGGATTCATCCCGTTGGTGGCAAGCGGAACGCCGGAAGAGCTTGACGGTGGCTTTGCCAACATTATGGCCGCGCCCGTGGCCAAGACTGTCGGGATAATGACGAACCTGAAAGAGTTTGAGCGTCAGGCGGAAAAAGCCGCAGCAAAAGGCAAACCCAAGGCGGCTGCGGAAAAGGAGACTAAAGAGGCCAAGGAGACAAAAGAAAAGAATGACAGGCTCGACAAACTAATGAAGCGTGTTGACGAGTCTGTCTCAATTCGACGTTTTGGTGACGCAATTGCGTTATTGAAGCATGCCATGACGTTCGCCCCTGCGGAAAGGCAGGAAATGGTGAAAGCAAAAATACAGGAAGTAAGGAGAAAGTCGGAGGAAGGCAGCCTGTTCGCCCCACAACCGTCACCAGCACCCCAGCCGGCAAAGCAGATGCCGCCGCAACAGCCGATACAAGAAGCCGTACCGACGCCTGCCGCCGTGCAGCGGCATATCCAACCTCAGTCGGTCATGCCTGCCGCAACGCAAGCTGTCCAAGCCGGGACAATGCAGCAAGGGTCTTTACAGCCTGCACCGCAACAGCCGGCTTACGCCACGGCTCAACAAAACGCAGCCCAATACGGAAATCCGCAAGGATACGGAGCAGACAAAGACGAAGAGTATGACATGGACGCTTTCAGGGAAGACCCTTACGCGGAATATGTCGACTTTCCGCAGGAATGCCGCATGAGGGACGAGGCGCAGGTGGAGATGTCGTTCACATAATCAACTATGAAGATGCACAAACCGATTATAAACCTATAAAAACAAAAGGACTATGGCACTTGAAATAAAAGGACTCAAGAGGGTTTTCAAACTGAAGAAGAACGGCGAGACGCTGAGACTGGACGACCCAAACCCGGAGATGGCCGTCAACGACGTGATGGACTTCTACTCGATGACTTACCCGGAACTGACAACCGCCACACCTCACGGTCCCGTGATGGAGGACGACTGCGCCGTGTACGAGTTCAAGACAACCATCGGCACGAAAGGATGAGAGTATGAAAGCGGACATTCAAAACAAAAGGAAAGAAGCATGCAGGCTGTTGCAGGATTACGAAACGGAGCGGCTGGCGCGCCTCATAATAGTGGACGTCATGTCGGCAACGGACATAAGCCGGGGAACAATAAGACGGAGAAGAAGACTTCCACCGCAAGGAAGCGTAACGGTTTTCTGACGGGGAGGCTCCTCCCCGTCGCTTCCGGCCTTTGTGTCGAGACAGACGGAGTGAAGACCGGCGTCGCGACAATGGCGAACCTCGACTACCTGTACCGCTCGGCCGCGAACTACGCCCGGCTGCTCGGTATAAGATTGAAGTTCAACTGCAAGAAATACGCAAGGCACCCGAAACTCGGTATGGCGGAGCTGTACCGGGCTTTTGACGCCATTGTGCCCGAGAACGTAAACATCGAGCTTGACGGCGGCCGGCTCGTTTTCTGCCTGTACCGTTTCAACAAATGGCCCGACTACGAGGTGCTGTGGCTTCCGTTGGACTTTACCGACAGCCTTTCAAAGGAAGTGAGGCGCGTAACGCTTGAGTTTATTAGGCGTTTCGCGAGGCATCACGGCATGTGGAGTATTACAGACTTATATCATTTCAGTATGGCTGAAGACTGGCTCACGTGTGATGAAGATGAAGAGGACGGCGGAAAAGTCAAGGACAGGGCTGAGCGTCGGCGGACGCAGCGCCTGTTGGAATCGTACAACAGCGGCAGGATTTCAAGGCTTCTCAAGAGGATGGACGGCAGGGCTTTCTGCCATGACCTTGAAAAAGCGTTGGACTCATGCCGTCCTGAAAGCGGATCCGAACGGACATTGCTCGGCATAGTCAAGGACGGCCTGACTCTCATTGGCAACGGAAAGCCGTGCATAATGGACTACGGATACGACTGGGCTAAGGAGGAAAACCCGGAAATAATGCCCGTGGGGCTTGAAAGCCAAATCCTCCTTGCTTACTCGCTCGACGACGCGGTGGCGGAGGAAGTGATGCAAGCTTTCTCCGCCGACGTGCGCGAGGGCTACAACCTCACGCCCGTGACAAGGATGTTTATTACGCCCGAGACGGACAAGGTGTTCAAGGTGGATGACTTTCCCGAACGTTTCACAAAGTGGTTTTACCGCTTTGTGGGCCACGCAATGGAGAATTTTTAACTTCAAAAAGCTGACAATATGAACGAACTTACAAGGAAAATACACAAGATTTTCAAGCCGAAAGCAGCTCTAATCGCATACGAATGCGGCGAGGGATACAATAAGGACTATTATCTCGAACTGCATTCAATTAACGAAAACGGCAGGATGGGAGCGGCCGTCCCCGTGTCTTATGACTTCATGAATGCGCTGGTGGAGAACTATTCGGAGGATGTCTGCGGCACGCCGCACGGCAGGATGCCTGAAAACATACTCCTGTGCGATACAAGAAGAGGCCATGAACGTTACGTGTGGTGGAATGCCCCACGTCGCCGCAGAATGTACTTCAAAGAATCGCTGAATATCGCCGACGGGGAGTTCGGCGTACCGGGAGTGGTATATGACGCAAAGTCCGACGGTCTGGCCGTGTACGCTTTCAAGGACGGACGGCCCGGCATGGACAGCGAACTCTACCGTGCGCCCTTCTTTAATGTGACATTTGCGAACGTATGCCTTGGCAACGCGCCGCTCAACCTTCCGTCAGACCTGTCGTTCACGAATCTCATCGAGTGCTGGGAGCGGCGTTTCTGGATGAGCGAGTTCTCGCATCTCGGCGGTGGCAACAACCCGACAAAAAACAACCTTGTCATAGTGACGGAGAACGCGAGAAATAAATCCTTCGATAATGAAGAACTGATACCGCTTAACATGAAACTTAAAGACCTTTTGAAATGAAACGGATACATTATACAGACAGCTACCTTCTTTCACCTTATCATCCTGTAAGCGTGTTCGTAATCGGAGCCGGCGGAACAGGATCGCAAGTTGTCACCAACCTTGCGCGCATGGACGTGGCGTTGCGTTCCCTCGGACATCCGGGGCTACACGTCACCGTTTATGACGGCGATACCGTGTCGGAGGCGAATATAGGACGACAACTGTTCAGTCCGTCCGAGGTCGGCCTCAACAAGGCTGTGGCTCTCGTGACGCGCATCAACCGCTTTTTCGGCACGGAATGGACGGCGGAGGCGTGCCGTTACCCTTGCCCCACGGGCGAGACGATGACGGCCAACATAACTATTACCTGCACAGACAATGTGCGCTCGCGCCCCGACCTGTGGCGCTTCCTGAAAAAACACCGCGATGTAAGAAATAACGACCATAAGACACCGCTGTACTGGATGGACTTCGGCAATGCGCAGTTTACAGGGCAGGTGATTATCGGGACTGTGCGGAACAAAATCCGCCAGCCATCGTCAAAGGAGTTCATAACCGTACCTAAGCTGAACGTTATCACGGAAGAGGTAAGTTATTCGACCATCGACGAGAATGACTCCGGACCGAGCTGCTCGCTCGCCGAAGCGTTGGAGAAGCAGGACCTATTCATAAATTCCATACTGGCGCAGGCCGGTTGTGCCCTTCTCTGGAAAATGCTCCGCGAGGGACGGACGTTTTATCGTGGGGCTTACATTAATTTGGACGCGCTGAAAGTCTTACCAATAAAAATATAGTAATATCTACCTTTCTTGGAATATAATTATAGTCTTTCATAATAATTAACTATAGCCTTTACAACAACTCATACAATTCCAACCGCCCGTTAATAATGTCATTGATATTTTGCTTTATCAAAATAATTATTGTTTTATTATTGTCTTACACAAATGGTAGAGAATTTCTCAGCGAACAAATTTTCATATGTTTCAATTGCATACGTATCCATCATGCCTGCAATATAATCAGAAGCCGCACGCGCATATTTTTTATTTTTAATAATCTCGTTGTCATTTTTCCCTATTCTTGGACGATAGTCTGGAGGCAATAGTTGTCCTCCTTTATTAAGTTTTATATCCATATACAAATTGAACAAACGTTCTATGACAATGGCTCCACGTTCTTCGTATAAAACGATACTTGGATTTCGTGTCACTCCCTTAAATATTTTTTTAGACAATATTTTGCATAAGGCTCTACTTTTTCCCAATTTAAGCTCACGGTTTCCTTTTTTTGTACCATATACAGCTGCTTCTTTATCTGTAACAGTCCCTAAAACTATGTCTTCTATAAAATAATTAGTTAATATTGATGTTAATGATTTTCTGAATACTTGAGAATATTCTTGTAAATTTTTGTATGAAGAAGATTTCTTTGCTCTTTTCTTTGCTTCCATTACCAACTTGTTCATTTCTTTTACTGCAAATTTGTATTCGCCATTTCCGAAATTTTCCCAACTTTTATCTTTAATACTTATTTCATAAAGTATTTCATCTATATTGAAGTATCCTTGACTAAGTGCATCTTCTAAATCATGCACTGCATAAGCAATATCATCAGCTAATTCTATAATTTGGGCATCAAGCGTTTTAATTTTAAATAAATTATTTTTTAGCCTAAAATCTTCAAGCATTTCATAATCTTCTGCATACATAAATTTATCTACATTGAAAGTTTCTTTAACAATATATTTATTTATTGCAAGTAGCGTACGGTATGTTAAATTTAATCCAGTAAATTGAGGATCTTTCTTTTCCAATGAGCGAAGAACTCTGTAATTTTGTGCATTACCCTCAAATGTTATTCCATATTTAAGCAATAGCTTATTTAATACACGTTCTCCTTTATGACCAAATGCAGGATGTCCTATGTCATGAGCTAAAGCTGCCGCATCAAGTAAAAAAATATCACTTAATTTTGTTTTTCTTTTATAACATATTTCGTCAAGGCGGCATCTAATACCTTTAGCAATTTGTGCTACCTCAAGACTATGTGTTAAACGATTCCTGAAAAATGCAGAAGTTTCAATACCTAGAATTTGCATTTTTCCTTGTAAGCGTCTGAATGCAGAACTATATAAGATACGTGCATAATCCCTTTGATAAGGATCTCTTGATTTATACCATTTTTTTAATCCATGCTCACGTTTTGAAATCGCATTGGTATGAACAAGTTTATCTTGCTTTATTATTTCTTTAATATCAGTATTATTAAAATTCATAATTATTTTGGATTAAATTTCATTTGCAACTTTTAAAATTTGAAGTTTAAGGAAATCATCATAGTACGCCCTCTCAACGGTATACGCAGATATCGATAATTAGCACCTTGATACGATGAAATCTCGTAGCTTTTTCGGTTGAGCAGATTGACGGCTGATAACGTGAACGACAGCGTTTTCATTACTTCCAGCCGCGCCCCGGCGTTGATGAAGAAGTCGGTAGAATACAGTCCGTGCGTTATCTCGCAGGTGGTTCCGGCAGCGTCGGCGTATATCCGCAGCCTGGACGTGGGCATGAAGTCGAGGCGCAGCGAGCAGTATGCGTTCTTGAGCACGTTGTTTGTAGGCGAGAAAACGTCGTGGCGTTTCCATGTGATGTTGCCTGTGCAGCTCACGTCGGCCGTCATCCAGCTCAGCTTGTCCCACGATGCGCCTATCTGTACGCTGGCCGCGCTGTAGCGTATGTACCCCTCGATGCCGTTCTGCGCGGCCAACGCCTTGTTGTAAGAGTACATTGCCGAGCCTTTAAGGGTAAGGCGTGTGTTCCGCCATACCTTCTTTATGTTGGCCGCCGCACTTAATGATGTGTGGCGGTTGTCACTCCATACGGGAGCGATGAGCGTCAGGTCGCCGGTGTAAAGGTAGCTGTAATAGAGGTCTTGCTTGGTTTGCTGCCAACCTGCATAAACGTTCCACGACAGCATCGTAGCCGTATTGAGCCACGCCAGCCGCACGCTTGCCGTGATTGTGCGGCTGAACGGCAAGCTGTCCGTACCCAAGGTCAAGGTGCGGTAGTTGTTGGCCATCGCGCCGGTGAACGGCACGGCCTGCGTGTCGGCATTGCGGATTATGCCTACCGATGCGTCGATGCTCGTCATCGTGCCGAGCTTGTAGTCTATGTCGAGCATCGGCGAGAACATCACCTTGCGTGTCTTTACGCCGCTCCGGGGGTATTGGTAGAATATGTATTCTACCGGCAGGGTCAGCGTTGCGGTGCCGTCGGGCAGTTGGTACTCGTATTGCGGTTCCAGCGTGTGCAGCCAGTAGCTGCCCTCCATGTCGCCGCCAAGGTTGCCGGAGGATGTCTCGTAGCGCTTGTACTCCATGATGTAACCCAGGCTCAGGCTACCGCCTAAGAAGCCTATGTTTGTCCCTATGCGGTTGCGCGTGAACAGGTTGCGCAGCCTTACGGCGTAATCATTGCTGCCATCGCCGCCGTCGTAGGTCACGCCGAGGCGTTCACGCGAACCATAGAGGCGCACGATTGACGACACGTCAAGCAGCAGTGTATTGGTGTTTACCGTGGCTTCAAGCACGTTCTGCACGTCGTATTGCCTGCGTCTTACGCTTTCCTGCAATGCGCCGAGGTTACTCCCACCCCAGTTCTGGGCGTTACCTATGTCGAGCGTGGCCTGCGCTTCTTCCGTAAGATACAGTCTTTTGGAATTCAGTTCATAGCGCAATGCCCCCTTCACAAGTTCCTGTCTGTCGCTTATGTCGTTGTTCTCGAATATGGCGACGGTGTCTTCTCCCGTCGTGTATTGGTTGAAGGTGCTGTCGCGGTTAAGGCTGTGGTCACGGTAGTAAAGCACGTTCAGGCGCAATGTCTGTTCCTGCGTGAAGGCGTGCAAGTAGTTCAGTCCGGCATAATAAGACTTGTTCCTAAGATAATACAGCCGCGACACGGGCGGTGTCTGCGCCGTAGGCGAATAGAGAAACGGCTGTGGCAGCGGCTCCATGGCGTATATTCCGGTGTAGTTGTCCATGCTGCGCGTCATGCCTTCAAGGCTCATTCCGCAGTTATTCATCCGTCCCGTGAGCAGCAGTTGGTTCTTCTTGTTTATGTTGATGGCCGTCAGGTGGTTGTCCCATGCCGTGGGACTGCCGCCTATTCCGCCCTCCACTTCGCCGAAGGGGCGCGCCTTGTAGCCCTTCTTCAGCTTCAGGTTGAGCGTGGCGCGGTCGTTGTTCACGCGGCCTTCGAGAGCCTTTATGGGTTGGTTGCGCTCCATAATCTGCACCTGAGCCACGGCCTCCGCCGGCATGTTTTGCGTGGCTTGGTTGTATTGTGCGCCCATAAGGTCAAGCCCCTCGATGTTCACCTTGTTTATTGCCTTGCCCTGATAGCTTATCTGTCCGTCGTCGCTCACCTCTATGCCGGGCATCCGCTTCAGCACGTCTTCTATGCTCCGGTCTTGCTTCTGGCGGAAAGCGTCGACGTTATAGAGCAGCGTATCCTTGCGCCTTGTTATCGGGTCGGCGGTCACGGTGACGTTTTCAAGTTTCACGGCGGTGCGTTCCAACCGTGCGTCATACCGCGTTCTGCCCTCTTGCAGGGGCGTGCGCAGCGTCTCGTAACCGAGGAATGCGAACTCTATCTGCCGTCCTTCGGGCACGGACTCCAACCTGTACGTACCGTCACTCTTTGTCAGCGCGTATGCCAATAGCGAGTCCTTGCCGTCGAGCAACTTGCACGTGACGTTGCCTACGGCCTTCCCCTCGCCGTTTGTTACAGTTCCGGTGAACATCGTTTTATCGCCTTGCGCCATGGCGTATGCGCATGGAAGCAAAGCTGAAAGCAATAATATAATAAGGTGTTTTACCATTCCAGCTCAAGCATGTTGCTCGGACGGCGTTTTTTTAGAGCCTCTGTGCTTGGCCCTTCTTTAACAACGACCAAATCTCCGCTATCTATCAAGATACTTGCATAATTCTCCCATTCATTTTTGTATGACGTAAGAGCCTTTTCCCTTGTGGTTCTTATCAGATGCTTGTCGGCATATAGATATATGTCACGCAACGAGCTTGGCTTTTCTATTCCGTTGCAAGTAAAGATATAGTTGTTTTTCGTGTCATAAATCGATACTATAAGCCCTGGTAATCCACGAAACAGATACGGGCCGTATGGCAGACTTATCTTTTCTGTGTACCATGCGATGTAATCTCTTCCAGCATAACGACATGTGGCTTTCTTGCATGGCAGGTTGTTTATTATCGTGTCTTTGTTCTCCAAATGCCAATTAAATTCAAGTTTAGTTGTATATTGGTATTTACGTATATACGAAAATTGCACGGTGCTTTCAGAGGTTTTGAGGTCTGTCAATACAACATTTTTCATTGAATAGCAACGTTTGGAAGAAATGGAATCCCATTCGTTTGTATATTTTTTTGCATTCTTTTTACTTTCAGCACACAAATCGTTTATTGAATCAAGCATTATTCTGTAGTAGTCATTGAATAATGTATAGTTGTCAGAAACCATCAATACGGTTTGAGCTTCGGTATATTTGTTTGCTTGGGTGGAATCCAAAAGAAAATTCATCTTGTAATAGACGTTCAGGTTGGATTTGTCAAATATTTCACGCTCTGTCTTATCATAATGTTCTCCATCATCTATTTGAAAAGACATTTTTAACGCAAACGTATTTATTGAAAATGTCCAAAAAAGAATGAAAAATGACACTATTGTTTTCATAATGTAACGATATTCATAATTGGCCGTATAGCCGATACCACAGCTTTGTTGGATTAAACAATAAAAATCACCGTGACCCCATTATGCCTCCATTGGGTCGTGATGACAGAGTTGCGTGTTCCCCTTGCAAATCTAACTCCAAAAACTTTGCAACTGCAGCTTCTTTACTGTCTGCATGAAACATATACTTCGACCCGTCATTAAACGTTACCCAATATTTGTAAGCCGAAGCCGTTTGTGGGGCGATGGCTGAACCTACAGCCAAAAAGGCCGCAAAAGCAAAAATTCTTAATGCTTTCATAGTTGTTTTGTTTATTAAATGCCATACTTTTCTATAGGCTAATCATATTAAGGGCGGCTTGGAAAGGCTGTGGAAGCAGAAGCCGCTCGGCGTTGCAAACAAGTGATGCAAGGCTCGTGCATGGACGTCCAAGATGCGTCGGGCTACAAGACTGTTTGTATAAACCGACTGCAAAAATATAAAATTTAAAATAAACAAAAGAATAAAAATACCGAAAGGTATCTTTAATTTGAATGGAATTATACTATTTTAACGTGAGTTCGGCATAAGAAAAGCATAAAAAAGTTGTGGGAATGGAATATTTTTAGTACCTTTATAGTTGACAATCAATAAGTTACATTAAAATACCCATTCCCATGACAAATGCAAATATAATAGAAATTTTCTGTATTCTCGATGAATTCTGCAAGTATTTCACTCCCGAATTGAAAAAACACACGTTGGACACCGGCGATAAACGCCGCCGCAACAGGCCATGCCGCATGTCCGACAGCGAAGTTATGACCATCCTCGTCCTCTACCATACAATGCAACACCGTAATTTCAAGTCGTTCTACCTCGGCTACGTATGCAACCATATGCGCAAGGAATTTCCCAACCGCCTGTCCTACAACCGCTTCGTCGAGAGGCAGGCTACGGTCGGGCTTCACCTGCTGCTATTCCTCCAAACATGCGCATTGGGCAAATGCACGGGCATATCCATCATCGATTCCACGCCGCTGGTGTCGTGCCACATCAAGCGCGCACACAACCATAAGACGATGAAGGGATGGGCGGCAAAGGGGAAATCTACGATGGGGTGGTTCTACGGCTTCAAGCTGCACATCGTCATAAACGACCGAGGGGAGATAATACAATGGACGCTCACGCCGGGGAACGTGGACGACCGTGAACCCTTGAAGGACAAGGACTTCACTAACAGGCTCTTCGGAAAGATATTCGCCGACAGGGGATACATAAGCCAAGAGCTTTTCGAGGAACTGTTCGTTGACGACATTCACCTCGTCACCAAGCTCAAGAAGAACATGAAGAACTCGCTAATGAACCTGTACGACAAGATACTGCTCAGGAAAAGGGCGCTCATAGAGACAGTCAATGACGAACTCAAGAACGTCTGCAACATAGAGCACACAAGGCACCGCTCTATCGACAACTTCGCCTCAAACCTGATTGCAGGCCTTATTGCGTACAACCTTTTGCCGAAAAAGCCGTCTATGAATATCGACATCATTGACAAAAGCAGGCTTATTGCGTAAGGTTCTTATATCGAACTCACGTTGGTTAATAAATTGTATTCATCAATGACACGCGCATTTTCATTTCCTGCATATTTACCGATAGTCGGTATTTTGTCACTATTGTTGAATTTGTCTTGGAAAAACTTATCAACTTTAGCATCAGAAGCAGAAACGAACTCATACACGACGGCCTTTCGGTTATTGATTTGATCCTCAATGAATTTTCTAGCTTCTTGTCCCTTTAATATAATAAGGACACCTTCTCCTGTAGGAGTTGAATTACGAGCTGAAGATTTATCTTTGCCTAATCCAGCATAACGACCATAAGTATATACAGTTGTAGTACTACCGCTTCCTGTCGTTACAAAAGTATGTCCTAATTGTTGAAGTTCATAGTAAATTCTCGGTTTATAACCTTCAATATCTATAAACTTTGTAGGATTACAGATTACATAACAATATGTACAAACGCTATAATAATCTTCCTGCTTAGGATCCGTACTCATCCACAAGCTCAGCCTTGGGTCGTAATACCTCGCACCGTAGTAATACAGTCCGGTCTCCTCGTCGAACTCCTTGGCGTTGAATAGGTACGGAGTATTCCACGTGTTGTTCCGCTCCTCAATGAACACCTCGCCGAAGGGCACGTACTCCACGTGCTGCACCACCTCGCCGTCAAGGTTGGTGATGTAACTCGTGCTGCCAAGGTGGTCTGCATGGTAGTAGAACTGCAGGTTCTCGTAGGCGTCGCCCTCCTGGAAGTTGCCGTCAAGCGCGTTGGCCTGCGCCACCGCCTCGGCCTGTGCCGCCTCCAAGGAGCCGTCGTCGCAGCAGAAGCCCTCGCCGTTCACATAGTCGTCGTTGTCAGTACCGTTGTACGGCACGCCAAAGGTAGCATAATTATCCTTAATGGCCTGCAGCTGTTGACTATATTTAACATCGTAGTCAACCGTTACCGCGTCGGCCTCGCTGCCTGCGTACTCTATGCGCCTCGGGTCGGGGCCGTAGGACGCGAAGTCGCCGATTTTCG
>ENA-ORRI01000070-ORRI01000070.1-human-gut-metagenome-genome-assembly--contig:-NODE-70-length-60765-cov-10.9661_pt1 | contig 60765 bp, 50 predicted proteins | sample MGYA00242172_ERZ509128 | MGnify/ENA primary metagenome ERZ509128 (study PRJEB26280, sample SAMEA2338623) | human gut metagenome | biome: human gut; feature: human-associated habitat; material: faeces... | reverse complement strand
TTATTGATTAAATTACTGAATAACAGTAGATAATAATCTTTTTAAGGGGCGACTATATAATAAGGTGTAGGACCATATCGTAACTTTTTTGAGTAAATTTTTTGAAAATATTTTGTTTTTAATCAAATTTTATATTAAATTTGCGTCCAATACTTAATGAAAGTAACAAACAGAAACAAACGTACTATGATGACAAGGCAAAAACGGTTTATACTTCAAGAAGATGAAATACCCACACAGTGGTACAATATACAGGCAGATATGGTTAACAAACCTCTGCCGCCTCTTAATCCTGCAACGAAAAAGGCTCTTAAGGCTGAAGACTTGTACCCCGTGTTCTGTGAGGAGTGTTGTCGACAGGAGTTTGACCAGGAACATGCCTGGATTGACATTCCTGACGAAGTGCTTGACATGTATAAATATTATCGTTCTACACCGCTTGTCCGCGCCTATGCACTTGAAAAGGCATTGGACACTCCAGCTCACATTTATTTCAAGAACGAGAGTGTTAATCCATTAGGAAGCCATAAGATAAATTCGGCTCTTGCCCAGTGCTATTATTGCAAGCAGGAGGGTACAACTAACGTTACCACTGAGACCGGTGCAGGGCAGTGGGGCGCAGCCTTGAGTTACGCGGCAAAGGTGTTTGGACTTGAAGCGGCCGTTTATCAGGTAAAGATAAGCATGAGACAGAAGCCGTATCGCAGCATACTTATGCGCACGTTCGGTGCCGAGGTGACAGGGTCGCCTTCTATGTCGACACGTGCCGGAAAGGACATCATAACACGCGACCCTATGCATCAGGGCTCGTTAGGTACGGCTATTTCTGAGGCCATAGAACTTGCTACAACCACTCCGCATTGCAAATATACTTTGGGGTCGGTTCTTAATCATGTTGCTCTTCATCAGACCGTCATCGGACTAGAGGCAGAGAAGCAGATGGATATGGCAGGTGAATATCCTGATATGGTCATAGCATGTTTTGGAGGCGGATCAAACTTTGGCGGAATTGCTTTTCCGTTTATGCGTCATAATATCAAGGACGGGAAGAATACCGAATTTATTGCTGCTGAGCCGGCAAGTTGTCCAAAGCTCACACGTGGCGTATTTCAGTATGACTTTGGCGACGAGGCAGGATATACTCCTTTATTGCCGATGTTTACGCTTGGCCACGACTTCAAGCCTGCCAACATTCATGCCGGAGGATTGCGCTATCATGGCGCCGGAGTCATAGTGTCGCAGTTGCTAAAGGACAAGATGATGCGTGGTGTTGACATTCCGCAGCTCGAATCGTTTGATGCAGGACTGCTCTTTGCACGCACAGAAGGTATTGTTCCTGCTCCTGAAAGCTGTCACGCCATAGCTGCAACGATACGTGAAGCCGTAAAATGTAAGGAGAGCGGAGAACAGAAAGTGATATTGTTTAACCTCAGCGGTCACGGTCTTATAGACATGACGGCATATGAGCAGTACCTCAACGGCGACTTGATGAATTATTCATTGTCTGACGATGAAATCAGAAAGAACACTGAGGGCCTTGAACATATATTATGACATGACCCTTGAAACAACGGCTTTTAGCATGGTCTTGACATTCCGTATCGTCAGATATCGAACGGTATAGGTTAGTTTTTTCTAATAACATAATTGATAAAATATAGAGACTTGTTGATGGTTGTTATATAAGAGTTAGTTAATTTTATTGGGAATAAGTTGTGTATTAAAGCCGCTTTTGCAGTGATGCAAACGGTGAATATGTCTTTATATTCAGTTGTGGTAAAGAGAGATATGCAATAATGGCGTTTATGGCATTGCAGGTGCAGATATAAATAATATAACACGGATTTACCATACAATGTAATTTTACTCATAGTCACGCTTCTGCATTTGTTGGCTATTAACGTTTTGCATACTCTCTTTACAAAGATAATAGATTAAAGATGATTGATTTTCAGATGTAACAGCCGGCTCAAATCCACTTCGGTTTTGAGCCGGATTTTTTTGTCATATATAAATTATGCCGGCGCATTAAGTGCTTTATGAATTGGATAAAACACTACCGTGAAACGTCATATCCCTGACGTTCAGACGCATTTATGCGGATATATGTAAAAACGCCATATCATACTATGCATTTCTGATTTATGATATGGCGCTTTTGTTTATATATATGTTGATATTTTATTTCAGTCCCCAGGCCTTGATTGCAATGCTGCTTTCAACCTTGTTCTCTATGTCGTCTGGCAGATTGCAGAAAAAGTCGATGCCTGTGAGTTCCTCAAGCTTGTCTATCGTGACGGCATATAGTGAGAGCGGGTCGTCTGTACGCCAGTCGTCTTTTTTCTGTTCAGCCCAGAAACCTATGGCTCTGTAGCCTTCGCTGTTTTTAAGAAGGCATGCCATGAAGAAGTATTTAGGTACGATGAGCTTGCCTTGTATTCTTGAAATTATCTGACTTTCATTGTCTATTGTTCCGCCTTTGCATACATAAAGTGTATCGGTCTTTGCGCGAGGAGTCCATGTGCGCACTTGGTCTTCCATTCTTACCCAAAGGCCTTCACCCTGATCCTGACCGCTGTTTGAATAGCCGTTGAACTTATGATATTGCGGCTGCATATTTGTAAGGTAGAAGGTCTGGTAATTTGCGTCATAAGAATATTTCCTGTCAGCATTCGGACAAATGTGTCCGTGCTCATAGCCGGAGCCGTAGAAATAGTCTTCGTCCCAGTAATAGTCAGAGCTTAGGTTCGGGTCGTTATAGTATTTGTCGGTTACGCGGCTATAGTTTCCCGTATATCCTTGATGCATCTGATAGCACGACCAGCGCTGTGATTTCTTTGAGCAGTCCCATTCAACGCAGTAGTTTATTTCGTCTTTGTCGTATTGCTTATCGCCTTTTGTCCTGTATATAAGCACGATGCTGTTGCCGCCTTTCAGCCGCGGAAACTCAAGTCTTGTTACGGCTGCATCTGTTGTAACCTTATTTTTGTTGAGGTTAATTTCTTCTTTTTCTCCTCCTTCGCCGTTATTGTCGTCATTGCTGCACGAAGTGATGATGAGGAGCAGGCATGGCAACATAAGCAATAGCTTCAGTAGTTGTGCCTTGTTTAAAATATTTTTTGTAGACATATTACAGAATAATGATGTAATCGGATGAAATATAGGCAGGCGTAATGATGATTAGACGTCTGCATGGAAAGAAAACTATAGTAGACAAAAAGTGCGCTTAAACGTATATGCAACTACGCCTAAACGCACTTTGTATGCTAATCGAAATATGGTAATCTATTATTTGCGAGCTTTACCATAGCGGCTCATGAACTTGTCTACGCGACCAGCTGAGTCAACGAGCTTGCTCTTACCTGTATAGAACGGGTGAGATGTGCTTGAAATTTCGACTTTTACCACCGGGTAAGTTTCGCCTTCAAATTCTACTGTCTCTGTAGTCTTGCATGTAGAACGTGTAAGGAACATATCGCCGTTGGACATATCCTTAAATACGACGGGGCGATAGTTTTCTGGATGAATACCTTTTTTCATTTTGTTTTCAAATATTGTTGTTAAAAATATAGTTACATATTACAGGCTGCAAAATTACGAATAATTCTGCAGCCTGCCAAATGTTTTGATAAGATTTTTACTTGTTATTTTATAATTACTGTTTCGCCCATACTGAGAGTGAAGTCATCTATGAGAACGTCACCTCCAGGATTCTTAGAGTTCATTATAAGAACACAATAAGTACCGTCAGCGTCAATTGTGAATGTATGTGTTACTTTTACCCATTCGCTGTTAGTTATATCATTAGTGTAGTCGCCATAGAAATAGTTACCTACTTTTCCATCTGTAACGGGTACGTATCCGGGACGTACAGAGGCTCCGGTAGCAGTCGCTGCCTTTGCATAGAATGTCATTGTGTATTCACCAGCTTTGAGCTCCATTTCCTTGTATGAGATGCGTTTGTTGTATTTTGAATCACCTCCAACATTTACAGAGTAAGAGCCGCTGTGAGCATCTGTACTCATAGACAATGTAGCATTTCCTGCGGTAGATGTTGTTGACCAGTTATTTGGAAGTCCTGATACCCATGTCTCGAAATTGCCGTTAGCAGCAGTAAGATCGCCAGTGTCTCCGCTTGGCTGTTCGTCAACAGAACCTGCTTTTACAGAAAGTTTCTTAACTTCCCATGTTGAAGACTGGCTGTCATTACATGTATGGCGTAGTGCAACTACAACTTTGCTTCCAATAAATTCAGCCGGGATGTTTACGCTCTTTTCCATGAATGTGAAACTTGAGCCTAAACCGTTGGTATCATATTCAAGCATCTTCCATGTAGCAGTTTTAACATCACCATTATAATCTTTGCTTATTACGATAGAGTTGTTTGCATTTATATCTCCATGTTCATAATTAATAGCATGATTAATTGTAATATAAGCATCTGTTGCGCTAGTTAAATCTATTTCAGGGCTTACGAGATATGTAACACCGGCCTGGTTCTCTTTAGTGCCATCTCCGTTAAAGTCTTGGAATCCTGTAACCATTGCACTTGAATAGTCGTTATACCATTTAAGTGAACCGCTTGCAGCTTGTGATGTGAATGTTCCAAGTGTAGAAGAGAAATCTTGCTCAAGGTATGTACCTGCAGGAAGTTCACTTCCTCCTTCTTCAGGAGCCTGTCCTTTTTGAACCTTCAGGCTCTTAACCTCCCATGTTGAAGACTGGCTCTCTGTACATGTGTGGCGCAGTGCAATAACAATTTTGCTTCCCATGTATGATGTAGGAATATTCACACTCTTTTCGTAGAAGTCGAATGTCGAGCCATTAGCATTGAGACCATCTGTGTTGTATGTTAGGGCTTCCCATGTGGCTGTGTTTACGTCGCCTGAGAAATCCTTGCTGATCAGAATGGTATTGTTTGTATTAATGTCGCTTCTTTCGTATTTAATCGAATGATTTATTGTTATGTATGCGTTTTCAACACCTGCAAGGTCTATTTCGGGGCTTACAAGATAAGTAACACCGGCCTGGTTCTCTTTCTGGCCGTCGCCGTTGAAGTCCTGGTATCCTGTAACCATTGCGCTCGAATAGTCGTTATACCATTTGAGTGAGCCGCTTGCAGATATAGATGTGAAGTTGCCGAGTGAGTTGGTGAAACTTTGGTCGAGCAGTACGCCCTCAGGCAAAACTACTTCGCCACCACCTCCGGCGTTTGGATCGTCATAAGGAGCGGGAACGTCTTCGCAACTTGTGAATGAGAATGCTGCCATTGCAAGGGCAAGCACCGAAAATAATATCTTTTTCATAATTGTTGTTCTTTTATTGTTTTATTAAATGTTTTTTATTCAGCTATTTTAAAGTCAGAGTCAGAGCGCATCAGTATCTGCCATGTGTTGCTGTAACGTGTAAAGATACCTGTTATGTCCATCTTCTCTGTTGGCATCACTGTTCCGGCAAAGTCGGCGTATGTGCTTGAACGTACAACAAACTCGTTTGAAGAGAATCCCTCGATAGCACGGCTTACGCCATTTCCTCCGTCTTTCTCTGACTCAGGCGCAAATGTCTTCACACCGTCAGCGTCTTTAAGTTTTACACCTCTTACTACCATCAGTCGGCCACAGTTTTCTTTCATGTAGCTTGCGTTTTTAGCTTTGCTGATGTCAAACTCAAGAGTATCAATCTTAGAAGCGTCTGCTGTTCCAACAAGTTTGAAGTGCTCCTGCCATACGGTCTTGTTCATTCGGCTTGGGAATGTTCTTCCGCTAGCGTTAGTGTATGGTGTACCGATTTGCGGCTGATATCCGTATGTTCCGATGTACAGGTCTTTCAGATTAACGAGAATCTCCTGACCTACAGGCAGATATCCGAAGAGACCGCCCTGAGATATACAGATGAGAATAGCTCCGGTACCGTCGTCGACAGCCACTTCGCTGTAAATGTTTCCACCTATATCGTTGCCTGTTACGCGGGCCTTTATTTGCAGGTTTTCAGTTATGCGCGCCGTATCGTTCTGATTGGCCAGTGTAGAGGCGTATTTAGCCTTGAGGTCGGCAATAGAGATAACGTTAGTTTCCTGAATCTCGTTGTTGCCGTAGGGCGCAGTTTCCCCGGTCGGGTCGTTCCAGTCTTCATCCATACAAGATGTAGCCGAAAGTCCGAGGGCCAGCGTGAGCATTATCAGTTTTATATATTTAAGTTTTTTCATTGTCTTTTGATTTTTTAGAATCTGTAAGTAATGTTCAGCATGCCGTTAGTTCCGTAAGCATAGAATTTCATCGGGTTTTTAGAGAAGCGGTATGCGCGTACGTTTCCAGAGCTTGTATAGTCGCTTCGGCTCTGTTCGTATCCACCTGTGCAAAGGTTCTGGTTGTTCAGAATATTTGTTACCATGAGGTTGATTGACAGTGAGCCGCGTTTCAGATATATGCTTCGTCCGATAGAGCCGTCGAGCATGAATCCGCCGTGGCCCTGAGCCTGCTCAAGTGCAGATGCGCGCACGTTGCCTTCGTTGTCGTAGATGTCGCCAACGGCTTCCTGGCGTGCGTTAAGCGTGCTCTCGTATCTGTAGCAAGGAGAGTAAGAAAGGTAAATGCGGTCGTAGTAGTTGCAGTTGAGGTCTATATACCATCCTCCGCTGTGATAGCTGAGTCCGAGGCTTGCTGCTGTGAGCGGTGTGCCAGAGTCGCGCATACCTTTATTATATACAATCTCGTCGGTATAGAGCGCACTTGTTGAGTTCATGTAGCGCACACGTGCGTTATTCTTGATTTTAGCGTCGCTGATAGTACCGATAAGTTTGATGTCGAATGCACTTGTAACTTTGAATTTCAGTCCTGCTTCAACTCCGTAGTACTCTTTCTTCATGTCTGTCAGTGAAACGTATGAGAACGAGTTGATATCGTCGAAGTAGAAGTTCTGCCAGTCGGTTACATTAGTCAGATAGCTGTAGTAAGCGTTGATGTTGGCATGCAGCCATGAAGTCTGGAGCTGATATCCGAGTTCGGTGCTGAAAACACGCTCGTTTTTGAGGTTAAGTACAAAGTCGTTGTTGATTTCAGGAGAAGCGAACGCATTTCTTGCCTGAGGCGCGCGGTGTTCGTATCCTGCTCCGAAAGTAAGCGTATTGCCGCGTCCAAGATTTAGGCTAGTGCCAAGTTTGAATCCTCCGTCAAGGAATTGTGCTGTCTTGCTCTTGCCGTAAGAGTTGTTTGCAGCCATACCGTTGCGCATCTTACCGTCACGCTGCATGCTGGTGTATCCCAGTTTAGCGGCGATTGTGTAGTGCAGCGGTCCGAAGTTCTCGCTGTAGCTTGACCATATTTTTCCGTTGTTTACGAGCAGGTTATAGTCATATCCGAATCGGTCGCCCTCTTTAACTATGCCGTTACGGTTATTGAGGTCGTATTGAATTTCGTCAGAATTTCTGTCGTATGTTCCCAGCGCGTAAGTGTTGATGTTATGATATGTAGTAGCTCCGAGCAGGTCTTCCATCGTCTGATAATGCATGCCTTTATTTGTAGAAGCGATGATACCTACGTTAATCTGATTGTTCTTGCTGAGCTGCTTGTTCAGTGTAGACGCGAATGTAACCGTCAGCGCGTCGTTGTGCTTAGCCTGGATGTAGTACATGGCGTCGGCTCCCTGGGCTGAAACCTGGTGGTTAGAGTAGTACAGGCGGTCCCAGTTGATCTGGCGGTTAGCCTTAGACGATGTCCAGAACTCATAAGCTGTGTTCCAGTCGGCAAGGCTCTGCTCTGTGCGGTTTGTTGCGTCAGTCTCGTCCCAAACGTCATAGTAGCTGCTAGGCATGTTCTTCCAGTAGTTGGGGTGGGGGTTGTCAGCATTGTTGTAGTTGAGTTTGGTGCTCTTATACATGCTGTATTTTCCCATCAAAGATGTTGTGAGCTTGGTGTCGTCGTCTATTTTCCAGTCCCAAGTCAGCAATGCTGTAGGAGCATAGTCGTTTACGATACGCGAGTTACGTTTCTTTCCGTTCTGATATCCCCAATAAGGGTTATAGTAGCGGTCGTTGGCCAGCCAGTACATCTCGTCTGTTCCGGCGCCCTGCGATGCACGCTCAGTAGGGTTACCCCATGTGACGAGCGAGAGTGAGTGAGCACCGTCGCCAAACACCTTCTGAACACCGAGGAAGTAAGAAAGAGAGTTGTAGAAAGTTCCCTCAACATATCCCTCGTTGGCCCAACGGTAAGTAACGTTGCCTGAGAAAGCCCATCCCTTGTCGCTGAGTCCTGTGTTGAATGTGTACATTCCGCGCAGAGTGTAGCTGCGGTTGGCACCGCTCAGCGTCAGTCTGTGGCCTGCCGGCATTGCAGCCGGACGGAAGTTATAGTTGTTGGCTCCGCCCATTGACGGCATGGCGAAGTTGTTGCTCTCAAACGGCAGTGAGAATTCCATGTTGCGTGTCTGCTGGTTAAGTCCGCCGACGAGCGAGTAGCGGAACTGTCCTGACTCGATGTCGTTCATCGGTATGCCGTTGATGTAGATGTCGTTGAATTTCTGGTCGAATGCACGATAGCGGAAGCGCATCGGTGAAAACAGATATCCAACCTCGCTTGCATAGATGTTAGAGTTAGAGTTCACTATGGTTACGTTTTGTGACATGTCATCGTCTTCGCCCAATTGTGCCTCCGTGAATGTGAATGCCGACTCACTTAAGACGGCACCCCTTTGCCCTATGGAATCGCTTTGCGCATGCAGCAAAGGCGTATAGCATAAAGCAATCACTGCTAATTTCAGCTTTTTTTGCATAATAATGGTATTTGTGAATAAACTTTCGGCAAAGATAAATTAATTTATATAAACTTCAAAAATAAAACAACAAATAATCTTTTTGCCAGCTTCTTTTTGTGTTAAATTTAATGCCGGTGTAATATTAGTACGCCAACAATCTATTTAATTGCCTGATTCTAGTTGCTTTGTGCAAGAATAATAGCCGGTGTTCTTGCAGTTTGTTTTTTTGTTCTATTTTTCACCTTTGCGTGTATACGTATGTCGTTTTTTTATGTTTCTTGCCGCTAATTGTTATTCTGGCTTGAGTGCCGTCTTGAAGTCCTGTTGCTGATGTATTTTTTACTGTTTTCCAAAAGGCCGTGTTTTAGCTTCTGAAAGGATACCTTTTGCATTGCAATATGTGGCCTTTTGCAGCCTGAAAAGCCGCCTTTTGTGCGGCTTTGTTTAAACGCTTGATTGTCAGATGTTTACGCTAAGAGTGGGCGTGAGCGCCTTGGCCTGTGTCATTATGCTTGATCTTTATGTCGTTGATACATATATTTTGGTTTCGTTGGTATTGCCGATTGATGTCGCTCATGTATGATTTTTATTTCTATGTTAAGCAGTGTGTCGTTATTATTACTTGTTTTCTACAAACTTGTTTCAAAATGCGGACAAGCGAAAAAAATGTATTTAATTTTTTGAATTATCTTTAAGTTGCATTATCTTTGCAAAAATAAACACGCCCGTGCATTTGCCTTGGTCAGGTGTGCGGATTTAAAAAGTTTTGTTTCCGTAGAATGAAATAACAATGTTTTTTATATTATGAAAAAATTAAGTCTGTTTATTGTTTTGTCTCTATGGCTTGTTGCCTTGAGCAGTTTTGCACAGAAAAAATACTCAGTGTATGCTGTAGGTTTCTACAATCAGGAAAACCTTTTCGACACATGCCATGACGAAGGCAAGAACGATTATGAGTATTTGCCCACAGGGTCTTCACGCTGGAATGGCCTTAAGTATTCTCACAAGTTGCGCAACATGGCAAAGGTGCTGGCCGATATGGGTACAGATGTGCTGCCGAACGTGGGATGCGCCATTATTGGGTTGTCTGAGGTTGAGAACGACAATGTGCTTAACGACCTTACAGCCCAGGAGCCTTTACGCGCGCGTGGATATAAATATGTACATATAGAGGGCCCCGACAGCCGAGGCATCGACTGCGCCATGCTTTACAATCCGTCTATGTTTACGGTCAAGAAGTCGACGCTGCTGCCATACATCCCTGATGAGACCATGGCAAGCAATTACCGCACACGTGGATTCCTCACCGTTACCGGTGAACTGGCCGGTGAGCCTGTTACTGTTATTGTGTGCCATTGGCCCAGCCGTTTTGCCGGTTCTCCTTACCGTGAGCGCGCTGCCCAGCTTGTCAAGAACATCAAAGACTCGCTGATAAACGAAAATCCGGCCATGAAGATTTTTGTTATGGGCGATATGAACGACGATCCTACAAACAAGAGTATGAAGGACGTGTTGTCGGCAAAGGCAGACGTCAAAGATGTCAAGGACGGCGACATGTATAATCCTTGGTATAACATCTTGACAAAGCAGGGAGTTGGAACCTTGTCGTATCAAGGCTCGTGGAATCTGTTTGACCAGATTGTTCTTACGCCAAACTTGCTTAACCGCGACGGCAAAAAAGACTTTTCTACGCTGAAGTTCTGGAAAAATCAGATATTCCGCCGCGATTATCTGTTCAATACAGAAGGAAAATATAAGGGCACACCTAAGCGTACACACGCCGGAGGAATATGGCTCGACGGATACAGCGACCACCTGCCCGTTGTAGTTTATCTTGTAAAGGAGCAGAAATGAGCGTAACAGAAGAACATCCGCTCAAGCCCTTTCTGCCCGAAAATACACGGTTGCTGATGCTCGGCAGTTTTCCGCCGGCACGCAACCGTTGGTGTATGGATTTCTTTTATCCCAATTTCATCAACGATATGTGGCGCATATTCGGTATTGTGTTCTTTGGCGACAAGTTTCATTTTGTCGACAACGATGCTAAGACTTTTAAACGCGAAGACATAATAAGTTTTCTTAATGAAAAGGGAATAGGCCTTTATGACACTGCCTGCAAGATATGTCGCACAAAGAACACAGCGTCTGACAAAGACCTTGAGATAGTGGAGGCTACAGACCTGGGAAAGCTGTTGGACACCATCCCGTCATGCCGTGCCGTTATAACCACGGGACAGAAGGCCACAGACACGTTTGCCGCGTATTTCGGCATAAGTCAGCCAAAATTGGGCGAGAGTGTTGACTTCAGTTTTGGTGAACGCAACCTAAAGCTCTTCCGCATGCCGAGCAGTTCGCGCGCATATCCTATGAAGATAGAGCGCAAGGCCGAATATTACGAAAGGGCCTTCAGGTCAATAGAACTAATATAGAGACACTGAATAATTAACCTTACATCCGCCGGCCGTATGACACGTCGCTATGCCACATGCCTGCCGTCGGATTAAAAAATATACATATATGACCGTTATTGGAATAGCAGGCGGAACCGGGTCGGGCAAGACCACCGTCGTAAAGAAAATAGCAGAAGCTTTGCCGCCGCATTATGTTGTAGTGGTGCCGCTCGACTCTTATTATAACGATACGTCGCACATGACTGAAGAAGAGCGTCATGCCATAAACTTTGATCACCCTGATGCGTTCGACTGGAAACTGCTTATAAAGCAAGTGAATGAGCTGAGGAACGGACATGCCGTTGAACAGCCCACTTATTCGTATATTCAGTGTAACAGATTGAAGGAAACCTTACATGTTGAGCCGCGGCCTGTAATAATAATTGAAGGCATCATGACGCTATTGAACAAAAAACTGCGCGACATGATGGATCTGAAAATATTTGTTGACACCGACTCTGATGAACGTCTGATACGAAACATTCAGCGTGACGTTATTGAGCGCGGACGCACTGTCGACATGGTTATCAGCCGCTATCTTGACGTGCTGAAGCCTATGCACGAGCAATTTATCGAGCCTACAAAGAAATATGCCGACCTTATAATCCCTCAGGGAGGCGAGAATCAGAAGGGTATAAGCATTTTGTGCAAGTATATTGAAAGTCTTGTAAACGTCTGACGCGTCTGCATATATTTGGATAATATTGTAAATTCAGAATCATTAAATAAAAAAATCAGACAAGACCGGAGCCTTGTCTGATTTTTTTTATTTATCGTCTTCTTTATTAATCATGAGATTATTTTCTATACGCTTGCGTTCCCTGTGAATCTTAAACGCATTTATGCATTCGGTTACGCCGTAAAGCAGCAGGCACCAGCCGATTATGAGCAGCGGCAGCGATGCCGTTTCGATAGGTTTCAGCAACACAAGCAGGCCGGTTAGGAATATCACCGAAGGACATATCCAGAACCAAATAGGCACACGGAACATCTTCTTGGCATTAATAAGAATCATAAACTGGTTGATGGCTCCCAGGATTATTATTGCACCAAGGACATACATCAGCGATTTGACAAAGAAGCCGGGTGCTATTGCAAGTATAAGTCCGAGCAGCACGCTGCCTATGCCTACGATAGGAAACGTTGGCTTGCCTGTTACGATGAGTCTGCCTTGTGCGTCGTAAATATCTGCATCAGATGCGTGACTCTTGGCATTGAGATATGCGGCGCATGATATTGCGCCTGACACTAGAAACAGCAGGCCTATGGCTATTGTTATGCCCTTCATTGTGCTGTCGGGATTGTTGATCAGCAGTATGCCGATGATTATTGCGCATATTGCGCGAAAAACAGAGCTTTGCAGTATTTTCATGTCTGTAGTATTTTTTATTTTGTTTTCATGTGAATTTATTTATTACACAGCTTTTTTATTGTGCCCGCTATCGTCATGTGGCTTATTGTATCAGTCATGCTCGTTTATGATGTCTCTTTCTTGTGCCACTCCTACAAAGATAGCGCGTTTTGTGTTTGTTCACAATATGTTTAACTTATTTTATACAAAGAATGAAAGCAAAAGCGTATAAGCCGTAGCTTTACTACATAAGATAGTCGAGTGCATGGCTTTATTAGTTGTCGTTATGTTTTCCTATTTACATGTTGTTGGCCACAAATGTCGCATATAGTAAGGCTGAATTATCGGTTAAACCGTTTTTTGTTTTGTAATGATGCCGTTATGTGTTATCTTTGCACTGATTTGAATTTTATTGATATGACAAAGCTTTATTTGGTAAGACACGGAGAAACGGTTGACAATGCAAATCACATTATGCAGGGACAGACTCCCGGAGAACTAAACGACAAGGGACGTGAACAGGCGCGTGAGGTGGCTGTTAAAATGGCAGGAGTGCATATTGACGCCTTTGTGGCGAGTGATTTGTGGCGCGCCGTAGAGACATGTTCTATTATCGCAGAGCCACATGGTGCCGACGTAATAACTACGAAACTGCTTAGAGAGCGCGACTGGGGAAGTTTCACCGGCCGTTATATTCCCGACCTGAAGGATGTCGCATGGCCTGACGACATAGAGCCTATTGAAGATTTAAAGGCCCGGGCAAGACAGTTTATTGACTTTATACGTGAAAAGTTTCCTGACAAAACGGTTCTCGCTGTTGGTCACGGCATTGTAAATAAAGCCATTCAGTCAGTGTATTATAATAAGGAAATGAAAGATATTGCACCCATGCACAATGCTGAGGTTAGAGAGCTTATGCTTTAATTTGCGTCCATTTGTTACGTATTGCTGAGCTATTCTTGCTCTTCTTTATTGTATCCTTTGCATGAGTCTGGTCGTGTAGCGGTTATTCCTGCCGACAGAATTGTCAGGCATAATTAGTTTTTGGGGAGCATATTTCTTTGCAAACAGTCTTAATGTGTATAAATGATGCAGGGCCGACATGGATTATTCCTGTCGGCCCTGACTTTTAAAATTGCCGAAGACGAATTTTCTTCTTTGTGAATGAAGGTGTCTTTAGTGGTAGAAAATTTCGTGTAGCCTTCAACAATTGCTTATGTCATTTTATGTTTTAATGTTTATGATTGTTTTTCTTCGGTCATTGTTACCTTCGTCCTCCAAAATTTCCGCCGTGCCTTTCACCCGACACTTTTCTGCCTCCACCATTGTTGCCCTTATTAAAAGAACGTGTAGGAGTGCTTCGGTTTACAGAGAATCCCGGTGACTGTCTTTTGGGAGTGAACGTATTGTTTGGAGCTTTTATCCTACGGTTGTTGCCTGTATTGTTGCCTCCACCCAGATTAAATCCGCGTCTGTTGATTGTTTCAGGTCTTGCTGTTGTCCTGGTGCTGCTTTCGCGGTTGTTTCTGCGCAAGTTTCTTTGGCCGTTGAAGTTTCGGTTATTATTGTTGCCTTTATTGTTTTGTAAGTTTACCATCGCTTCAGATTTGTTGCCGAAGTTTCGGTTCCATCTGTTGCCGTTCTTTGTATCATTGATGTTGTTTATGCGCCTTTTGAAGTTTCCGCTATGTCCTCTGTTTATGTCACCGCGGTTCAGTCGGTCTCTCATGCCGTATCCTCGGCTGATGCTTCCGTGATTGAAGGTGCGTCCTTTATACCAGCTGCATCCTCCGTTATGGCGCCAGCTGTGACCGCCACGGTAAGTTATATAGACGCTTGGACGGCTGAAGTAGAAATAGTCGCGTCGCGGATAGCGCGCATATATTGCGAAATGCCATACTCCCGAAGTCCAGTAAAGCGGCTTGTAAAAATATGAGGCGGCACAGAACGCATTGTATTGCCAGTCGAGCAGAATGTAGCTCAGGTCGAGGTTACGTTGCGTCCAATATGCTCCGTAAAGGTCGTCGTATGTGTCAATGCTCATGAGATAGTCGAGGTTAATCTCATAAGCCGCGTCATACTGTTCCTCGTTGAGATTTAGCTCATAGGCCATTTTGTCTGTCAGGAACAAGGCCTGTTCGCGTGCCTGACTGTAGCTCATCGCGTTGGCAGATGCTGCGAATGTCAGGATTGTTGTGAGAATTATTATAAACCTTTTCATGTCGAATCTTTTTATTTTCTTTTTAACCGTATGCAAAGAAACTAATAAATATTTGTTTTGAAAAAGGTTTTTCCCTAACTTGGTGGGGGAAAATCCCTATTTCGCGTATTTTATATTGTCGTGTGGTTCCTTTTTGCCTTTATAATAATGGCAGGGACAATAAAATGCCTTATTATGTTGTTATAATGTCGGATAACAGCACTTTTGGCACGTGGATGTAATATTTTTTTGTAAATTGCGTTATATAATCAAAAATATATATTTTGATGAAATCATTATTACTCGTTTTATTGATATTGTCATCGGGCAGTGTCTCATTTGCGCAAGGATGGGAGGAAGATAAAGTTGAGAAACTGCGCCTTGACAAAGGACTGGAATATGATGTTGAAATGCAATCGGACTTTTCGTCAGGAAACACGCCACTTTGGCTTAATGCCAATCGTTATGGACTTAGCTCGCTCAACGCCACTAACGGATATGTCAGGGCAGGGGTGTTCAGACCGCTGCGCACTGATTCTACGCGCCGTTGTGGTGTTGGTTATGGCGTAGACCTTGCTGTGCCTTATAACTATACAAGCAATTTTGTTGTGCAGCAGGCATTTGTGGAGGCCCGCTGGCTTCATGGTGTGCTTACCGTTGGAAGTAAGGAGTATCCTATGGAACTTAAGAACAACAGGCTTAGCAGCGGTTCGCAGACGCTTGGCATCAATGCCAGACCGGTGCCGCAGGTGCGTCTTGCCCTGCAGGACTATTGGACTTTGCCTTTTGCCAACGGATGGCTGCATCTTAAGGGACACATAGCTTACGGCATTATGACTGACGACGGATGGCAACATGATTTTACGGGAAAGAAAAGTAAGTATGCCGACAATGTGCTTTATCACAGTAAGGCTGGATACCTTAAGTTTGGAAATGAAAACTTTTTCTGTCCGTTTTCTTTTGAGGTCGGTTTGGAAATGGCTTCAACATTTGGCGGAACTGCCTATCTGCCTGACGGCAATGGAGGTATGACTGCCGTAAAAGGCAATTCGGGAATAGGTGCATTTTGGAATGCCTTTGTCCCTGGTGGCTCTGATGTCGGCGAGACAACTTATCAGAATGTTGAGGGAAATCAGGTGGGAAGCTGGCTTATACGACTTAATTGGGAGGAAGATTTGTGGCGTTTCAGCATTTATGCCGATAAATATTTTGAGGATCATTCAGGCATGTTTTTCCTCGATTATAACGGATATGGCGAGGGAAGCGAGTGGCAGAAAAAAAAGAAAAGCCGCTATCTGCTCTATGATCTTAAAGATATTATGCTTGGAGCTGAGTTCAGAATGAATTATGACCGATGGGTTAATGGCGTGGTCTTTGAATATATTTACTCTAAATATCAGAGTGGACCGATTTATCACGACCATACAAGCACTATTCCTGACCATATTGGCGGAAAGGATGCCTTCTATAATCACGGCATATACACGGGCTGGCAGCATTGGGGGCAGGTGATAGGCAATCCGCTGTACCGTTCGCCTCTGTATAATTCTGACGGCACTATAAGTGTAAAGGACAACCGTTTTATGGCTTTTCATCTTGGAATAGACGGGTGTCCAATTGAACATTTCACTTACAGACTGTTGGCTTCATGGCAGGAGGGACTTGGCACTTATGATGAACCTTATGGAAAAAAACGTCATAATTTCAGCTTTTTGCTCGAAGGTCAGTATGCGTTTAGCGGTAAATATCTTAAAGGGTGGAGTGTTAAGGGCGGCTATGGTATGGATCTCGGAAGCATTTTAGGCAACAATTACGGCTTTCAGCTTACAGTGGCAAAGACGGGACTTCTTAATTTATAATTATACGTATGATGATAAAATTTGGTTATATAAATATTCTGATTGCCACTGTTGTGGCCTTTATGTTTGGTTCGTGTGAGATTGAGACGCTCGACAACGGTGATCTTGACGGAATGTGGCATCTGACAAAAGTTGACACATTGGCTACCTCTACAACAGCCGATATGGGCAGTAAACGTATCTATTGGTCGTTTCAGGCACGTTTGCTTGAACTTGACGACAAGTCGGGAGCACATCAGAGTATTTTAATGAGATTTGAGCATAATGGAGCTACTTTGCGTCTTTACGATCCATATATTTATGACCGTGAGGACGGAGACAAGGCTCTAGAGGATATTACACTGCTTAATCCGTATGGAATTGTTGCTCCCGATGAGACTTACACCATTGAGAGTCTGAATGGAAGTAAAATGGTATTGTTGTCAGGTACCTACCGAATGTATTTCACAAAGTTGTAGTTTAGAATATTATAAAAAAGAAACGTTTATTTTTTAGTAATTTAATCCTACAGCATCTTTTATTCACCGAAACTTCTTAAATCAGAGTATTTTGACTCTTGCAATGTTGTTATTACATTAATAAAGGCGTCCCTTAACGTGTAAAAGGGACGCCTTTATTGATTATGGTATGTCTTTCTGTTTAACTTTTCACTCTTTCCGAAACCATTTTTATTTTGTGTCCGTGTGGATGTCTTTTGGCTATGAAATAGTTGAGCACCAGATTTACTAATATATAGACAATAACGTCGATGATGAATACCGAAGTGTTACTCATTACCATAAGCATAAAGTGATTTGCCACAATATATAGAACAGCCAGGGCCAAAATGGCAACAAGAGCTGTGTGCTGTGTGCATCCGGCACTCATAAACTTGTGGTGAATGTGTGTCTTGTCTGCCGAAAAAGGCGACCGCTTGTGATATATTCTAACCACGAAAACCCTTACCACGTCGAACATAGGTACTAGAAGAAGGGTGAAGGCTATAAGAAAGTCGAACTTATGGTTTGGCATTACGGCCGTGTTGTTCATGGAATATTTTATACACAAAAATCCAAGCAGATAACCCAGCGTAAGACTACCCGAATCGCCCATAAATATTTTTCGGTTCTTTTCTACAGACCCGAAAAGGTTGAAATACATAAATGCCACGAGTACGCCAATAAGTCCAGCTATGAGGATTGAATAGCTCCAGACATTCTGCACGATAAACATATATAGAAAGCCCGAAAGTGCTATTATTGACAGGCTTGCGGCAAGACCGTCTATGCCGTCAATAAGATTAATGGCATTGTCGATAAACACTATTGTCAGTACGGTCAGAGGAAAACCAATATAATAAGGAATTTCGTAAATTCCAAGAAAACCGTACATGTTGTTTATGTATAGCCCCGACATAGGCAGAGTGCATGCAGCAATAATCTGAATGATAAACTTTATTAGAGGTGACAGTCCTAGAATATCATCGACGATGCCCATAACATAAATTATGAGAATACTCAGCAGAAAATAAATGCTCCACAGGTTTATCGTAACCTGTTTGTCGGTGTTGTCGATGACATACATTGCCGCGGCAAATGACAAAAGCATACTTGGCATGAAGGATATTCCTCCAAGCCGCGGGATGGCGCCGTGATGTATTTTCCGCGCGTCGGGTATGTCGTACAATTTACGCGACTTGCAGAAGTTAAGTATCAGCGGGATAAACAAAAATCCGCAGATTGCACTTATGATGAATACCCCGATAATGCAGTATATATATATGTTCATAAAATTTCTTTAGTGCGATTACATATTATAAAACCATAATAATCGTAAAATATTGCACTATCAGACAAATTTATTTCAAAATGTGTCTATATTTATTCATGTTGGTGCATAATTCAGTGTGCTATTTTGATGCTTATTTGGATTTATTCTACTCTTCTAATATTCGTATTATCTGTCCAAAATTTACTTTTATTGCTGTTTTTGTATGCAAAATGGAATAAATTATAGATGAAAAGTTTTGTTTTTGGAGAAATTTACTTAGATTTGCAAAATTCACAGATTTATTAATTATTTACTTATTAAACTATGAGAAGAATATTTTTTACGTTTTTGAGTTTGTTTGCTGCATTCGCTGCAAATGCCCAGGTGTGGGACGGAACATCTAAGATTTGGACTAACGGCAAGGGTACAGAGGCAGAGCCTTATCTGATTGAGACTGCCGAAAATCTTGCTTGTCTTTCAGAAAAAGTCAGGGCAGGTGAAACTTTTGAGGGAATGTATTTTAAGCTTGTAAATGATCTCGACATGGGCAAGGATAGTCATAAGTTCTCGCCAATAGGACTTTTCTATGAATATGCCGATACTGAGAATCCGGGTGTAATGATTGACGACTCTAAGTATTTTCTTGGAGTTTTCGACGGTAACGGCAAGAAAATAGATAATGTTCACATTTATTATGTTGACACAGAGAATTCTATAGGAGGCACCGGTCTGTTTGCATGCATATCTAAAGATGCCGTAGTTAAAAATCTTACAGTTGGTTCTAATTCTGTTATTGAAGGAACTAACGGTACGGGAACCTTTGTCGGTGCAATGACCGGAGGTAAGGTTGAGAATTGTGTAAACATGGCTTCGATAAATATTACACAGGATTTAGGACAAGGCGGTATTGTCGGCACTCTTTATGGCGGTGTCGTGTCTGGATGTATCAATTATGCCGACATAAAAGGTAGTACAAATGTTGGTGGAATTGCCGGATATGTAGATAATGGAGCATTGATAGAAAATTGCTATAACCGTGGAGTTATAGATTTTAGCGGCTTTTATGCCGGGGGACTGGTTGGCTTCTTGTATGACGGCACTTTGAAAAACTGCTATAATGGCGGCAAGACCGTTGACAATTTTACGGGTTCTGCTGTAGTCGGCACAACGGAGAAAGGTGCGAAGATTGAGAATTGTTATTATCTTGGCACAGACGATGGTGCGTCAGACGATAATACTGGCGTGGCAAGAAAGACTGCTGACGAGATGAAGAGTGATGATTTTCTTGCTGCTCTTGACAACGGACATAATGTTTGGAAGAAAGATGTAAACGGAATCAACGGTGGTTTTCCGCTTCTTGCATGGCAGGATAGCGGTACGGCTTCTGTAGGTTCGCCTGTTAAAGTTGATAAAGTTGCCGTTGTCGTTGACGGTCACAATGTTTCGGCACAGGTAGACGGTCCGTATAAAATTACTGTTACTGATCTTGGCGGAAAGACCGTTGCAAATAAGGTACTTAATGGTGGCACATTGTTTGTTGCTGAAAAGGGTGTCTATGTGGTTACTGTTTCAGCAGGCGGAAACACTTCAAGCAGTAAAGTTTTAATAAAATAATAAGCGCTTTTTAAACATAATAAGTCCACAACACGGAAGCTGATGTCCGTGCTGTGGATTTTTATTAAATACGATTTTGTGCAATGAGAAAATATATATTTACGTTTCTGCTACTGTTGTGTGCCAATGTCATGTCGGCACAGACTGTAAGTCGTGTGTATAGTCCTAAAATATCAGAAACGGCAGTTTTGAGGATAAGCGAGCATGCATCTACACGTAGTGCTGGCAGGTCAAACCTCATAAATGTTTATCTCCGACTTTCACCCGGAGCCGATATTGATCGTCTGCGTGCAGATTATGGCATAAAGTTTAACGTCGGTTTTAATGATGTCTATACAGCTCTTGTTCCCGTTGAGGCTATAGAGAAAATTGCTATGGACGAAGACGTTATGTTCGTTGATGCCGGATATGAAGCACGGCCGATGATGGACAAGGTTAGGACGATGACGCATCTGGATGAGGCACATATCGGCACGTCGTTGTCTGTTCCGTATAAGGGAAAGGGAGTTATTGTAGGTATTGTTGATGCCGGATTCGACTTTTTGCATCCAAATTTCAGAAACAGCGATGGCGAATGTAGAATAAAAGCTGTTTGGGATCAGAATAATTTTATGGCAACAGACAGCAAATATGGTTATGGAAAAGAGTATAAGACTACTGCAGAAGTAGTTGCGGCTAAACGTGACATGGAACTTTCGGGTGACATTCACGGCACTCATGTTGCAGGAATTGCGACCGGCAGCTTTGACGGGGCTTATCTCGGTGCTGCTCCTGAGACCGATATTGTGTTGGTGTCAACCAACAAGACGGAGCAGGGTATAGTCGACGGCATTGACTATCTTGTTAAATATGCTGAAAGTCACGGACAGCCACTATCCATAAACCTAAGCATCGGCACCGTGCTTGGATTTAAGGACGGTACTGATAATTTCACTATGCTTATAGACAACATAATGAAAGATGCCAAAGGCAAGATTCTGTCTATTGCGTGTGGCAACGAGGGTGACAGGCGTTCAACGCTTGCAGGATTTTTCAGTGATGAATCAAATAGCGTTACTAGTTATTGGACTCCGCCTTCATACAACAGCGATAATCTCTTTGTTCAGGGAGAGAGTGGGGCAAAATATGTGTTCACTATAACACTGAAGAATGTTTCTGATGGTAAGACGATATTTACAAAAACTTTTGACAGCAATGAAAAACAGACTGTCAGTTTTGAGAATTTTGGCTCTCTTTCAGGCACTAACGGGCGTATGGGGGTAACTGTTGCTGAGAATCCTGCCAACGGCAATCCTTATTTCAGAGTGTCGATGAATTATGCCAAGCCGGATAATGAAGCATGGATTATATCTTTGTCTTCTGATAAAGGCAAGTATATGATTAACAGCGACTACGGCGAATTTTTGTCTAATGGTGAAGCAGGATATTCAGACGGGACGAATGATTATTCAATAGCAGCAACAGCTACAGGCTTTAATACGGTATCTGTAGGCGCTTATGTGTCAAAACGTACTTACAGAGACTTGTCAGGCACAGAGCATGACAAGGGTTGGACTGTTGGCGATATATATCCTTTATCAGGCAAAGGTCCTTCTTATGACGGACGCATTAAGCCAGACGTGGTTGCGCCCGGAGCTGTGGTAGTTTCTTCTTACAGTTCATACGCCGGCGCATATTATGTACGTCAGGAAGATAAGGTGTATGAATATGCAGATCCGGACAGTGGAAAGAAGTACACATGGGGCGTTATGAGTGGCACGTCAATGGCAACACCTGTTGTAGCCGGAACTGTTGCTTTGTGGCTTGAGGCTAATCCTTCGCTTACTCTCTATGATGTGCTGAATGTGATACGTCAGACTTCTGTTCCCGGTAATATGGCTGTAACCGAACCTGATGGCGTTTTTGGATATGGCAAACTTGATGCTCTTGAAGGATTAAAGTTCATTGAACAGACATCTTCTGTAAAACAGCCTTCATACAGCAATATTAAATATAGCTACAACGAGGGCTGTTTGAGCATCTCGGCAAATCCTGGTCTTGAAAAAATAAACGTATATAATTCAGCCGGAATGATGGTTGGTTCGAAAAAGGCAAGTTTTGGAAATGTAAACTTCAGTCTGCCTTCAGGTTATGTTTATCTCGTGCGCATGATTTATGCCGATGGAGTTAAGACATTTAAGCTTGCATTGTAAATATGCCTGGTTAATATGGTAAATCTGTTTTTTGTTTAGTTTACATTTTGCATAGAAAATAATACTCCTTTTTAATGTTTTGGTCAAACAAAAGCGCACCTTTCATAAGGTAAAAGGTGCGCTTTTATATTGTAAAACATGGCATATTGCATTGTAAAAGGTGGCTAATCATCTCCAGATATAAAATGGTAAATATAAATTTTAGTATATATAATTTTGTTTGTATTATCTGAAAATAATTCTGATTTAAACTCGTCACTCATCACATTTCTTTTTAATTGGTTGATTATCATAAACTTGTTCTGTGATAAGTTGTCTTGCAGACTCATCACATTAGCCTGTATCCTCCTGTCTGTGATGAGTAGGGTGTATTACTTATCACATTGTATCTTGTTCTGTTCCAATATTTTATATGCAATTGTGACGAGTGATGATTTTCTTTTTAAAAGAATATTCATTTTCTTGTAATGTGGACTATTGATGAAAATCCATTGAATTTTTACGCGTAATTCGGTTGTTTAATAAATAAAAGTCGCTGAGTTATATTGTGCAACTCAGCGACTTTTTATGAATATGAAAAACTTACTTGGTAAATATAGTCTAAGTAAAGGCATGGAACATTATATATTATTGTTTTTAGTCTCAAAATCTGTGCTTAAACATGAATCGTATTATTTTAAAATCGTTTAAATTCAAAAATCTTATAAAGATATTTTATTGAGATGAAAGCCATATTTGTATATAGTCCATAGCGTCGGCATGCCTTAACGTCTTCTTTTGTTATTAGTATTCTATTTTTTATGTTTTTGGTACTTACGCCGCCCGTTCTCATTGTTACGAAGTCTCTTTTTATATATTTTGCTCTAATCTTGAATTTATGAAACAGTCTGACCATCATGTCATAGTCTGATGCAATTTTGTAGTCTAATGAATATTTGCCATATCTTTCATAAACGCTGCGCCTTACATAAAATGATGGATGTGCAGGCATAAAACCAAATCGTAGCCAAAAAGGCTTGAACATGGCAGATGAGTAGTATCTGACGATTTTATCCGGATGGTTTCCATTAATAAAATGTATGTCGCCATAAACAGCGTCTAATTTCTTGTCAGAAAATGCCTTTGCAACATTTTCTATAATGTCGTCAGACGTAAAATAGTCATCTGAGTTTAAAATGCCTACAACATCGCCTGAACTCCGGCTTATTCCTTTGTTCATGGCATCATAGATTCCGTTGTCTTTTTCTGACAGATAATGCAGTCTGCCGTTAAATCTGTCTTCATAATTTTTGATTATTTCTAATGTCCCGTCAGATGAATTTCCATCAATGATCCAATACTCGATATTAGAATATGTTTGGCTTAATACAGATTCTATAGTACTTGCAACTGTCTCAGCGCTATTATATGTTGTTGTTATTATTGATACTTTTATCATTTTATATTCTTTTTTCATTAGGCAAGTTTTATATTATGACATGAAAAGTTGTCTGTATTAGCCATTTGCCCTTAATTGACGTCTTTTATTTATGCGAAGTTAATTAAAATAAATATTTTAAGCAAATTTTTGAGCACATTATGTATCTCAAAATATTGTTATAGATTGAGAAGTCCTTTACATATCGTGTAACGGAAGTTTATTTTTTCTTTTAAAGACGACGTGCTTTTCCTTGCTGTAGATGAACTATTGTGCCCATGTCTTCTGAATAAAATAAGACTCTGTGGTATAAAACATACATTAAATTTGAATGCAGCCACATTACCGAGCCATATATCATGCATGGGAGTGTCTTCAGGAAAAGGAATAGCTACATCTAACAGCTCTTTTCTGAAAGCCATGCAGCAGCCAAGATATCCGTTTTTAATAAGCAGATTATACCATTTTCCCGATTTGGTCCTGTTAAGCTGAAAAAACGAATGGCAAGTTTCGGTAAGATTTCCGTCTGTTACATTTGCGTCACTTATCACGCAACAATATTTTTTTAAGTATTTCATGCACGTCTCAACTTTGCCCTCTTTCCATACGTCATCCTGGTCGGCTAGAAAAATATAGTCGCCTGTGGCATGTTTCAGTGCTTCCTCAAAATTTTTAGTCGGTGAACCTGCGTGTGGTCCTTCGATAATCTTTATTCTCTTGTCGTTCAAGCCTGAAATAATGTCTCTTGTACTATCTGTAGACATATCGTCGGATATGATAATTTCGTCATTTTCACCTAATTGTGAGAGTATTGACATTAATTGTTGTTCAATGAATTTTTCACCGTTATATGTTGCGATGCAGACTGAAATCATAATTGTTTTATTTATTTAAAATACTTTTGAATAGAATCTTGAGGGGCTCAATAGACTTGCACCTTATTGTAAGCGCCATAGTATGCTTTAGAACGAGATAAGTTATTTTGACTTTAACCCCGAGTTTTCGTGTCTCGAATTTTGAGGCATTCCTGCAATAAATTTTGTAGCGGTTAAGCAGTTTTTCTTTGTCGTCTTCATTGTTTGAGAAATCTTGGATGCATATAATATTTAAGACGACAACCTGTTTTACAGCTGTCTTAAGTCTTTCAAGAAACTGAAAATCAGAAAAATCTAGGCCTACTTCTTCTTTATAGCCGCCAACTTTAATAAAGTCGTTAACGTTAACCAGCATTCCGCTGTTTATTATGTCATATTTATTTATGTTATAAATTCCCGGCTTTATCTCGTTTTTATGTTTAAATAGACATGAGTTTGCAGGTGAGAGATATCTGTTGTCGGCTATCATATGAATAGGAACAAACAGACTTTTGTCAGGATTCTGTCTCAGACTTTCTTTGTAAATGCTCAATGCTTCTGGCGGGAATGACGTGTCCTGATCTAAAAGCATTATCCATTTAAATCCGTTTTGACAAGCATAGTTGGCCGCTTTATTATAGTTTTCAGATACGCCCGGATTCTTTGGATTCCAGAAATACTCGTAATTTCCGTTTTCTATTTCTATCTTTTCATATTGAGTTGTTTTGGAATTGTCAAAAACAAGAAGACAGTCTATTTTATCCGCGTTATTTTTTATAAGCGTCTTATATATATTACATTCGGTAAGCTTTGAACCGTAAATTACAACCGCAATTGCTATGGCCTCATTGCCTTTATCTTTTATGCTATTATTCATACTTATGCCTTTTTCTCTTTGTTGTAGCTTATCTTTATATGGCAGATAAAAATTAGCACTACCATCTGTATGATAGATGACAGACCTTGGAATATTTGTTCGTCGACAAATTGTGTAACTAATAAAGTAAAAATATACGCATAGAGATACGTCATTAGATTATTGCCTGTTTTTGAAGATTTATATATGGCGCCAATAATAATTCCTTCAATAAGGGCAAAAGCAAAAATTCCCGTGAAACCGAAATCTTTGAAATATGATGACAGAACTGTGTATACGTTCGTGGGTAATGGAGTTAGGCAGAAATCTTGTACAATAGGTGGAGGAGTATTTATGTTAAATCCTAATGAATTTAGTATGCCATAAAAAAAGCGTAATGTAACTTCTCCCCATTGGCTTGATGAACAAGGAGACAATTGGCCAAAAGCAATGATCGCTGTTACAGAGTAAATTATAAGTAGGTTTCCTATTACTTCTGCATCGGTTTCGTTTTCAGAACTTCCTCTTAATACATACATAAGCGGAACAAGGGCAATAAGGAACAATGATCCGAAAAATATTGGCTTTAATGATATTTTCCCTTTCTCATAAAGCAAGTACAGGCTTGTGAATATATACATAAATAGAGTCATCTTTCCCATTGTTGCAATAAAAAAGAGAAAGCATAACCCAATGACAAGCAGCAGACGCCACTTCCTTATTTTGTCGCGCCATATCTCAACAATTAATAGAGTGTTGATTACGTAAACAAAGTATTTTACGATACCCAGCTGATTCTCTTCCGGATTTACGGCTTGTTCTCTCAATGTAGAGAATATTCCGTCGGGTGAACCAAGCATGAATGCGTGCTGAACAGCTTTGTATACGGCAATAGGAACAAGAATCAAGGTAATTAAGGTTATTATGTCAACGTTCTTTTCGCATACTTGCCATGATGCTTTTTTATATGATGGAAATATTATGAACGTTAAGACTGAAGATATTGTAAATGTAAATACCCAGATGGTTATTCCATATACAAATTGTTCCGAGACAGCATAAAGTTCTTTATGGACAAAAGTATAGAGTGTAAGAATAATGATCCAAACAATCAGCGTGGTGTTCCATGGCGAGAAGATCTGTCTCTGTGGAAGATAGTGGCAGAATCTTGGTGACAGCATGAAAAACGCAAGCATCACCGCAAATATGAGTATTAATATTATTATGTTTGTCAGCATTTTCTTTTGTTTACTTGTTCCATATTCCTCTTGCAGTATTATGTGCCAACTTTTCAAATTGGATTTTATTACATACGGTGCAAAGAATATTTACGGAAATTAATGCACATATAATTCCATAAAGGCCGAATCTGTGGCCTAAAATTATGGCTAAGGGGATATATATTATAGCCTCTAATGCCGTAATAATGGTTATAAGGCGTATCTTTCCGATTCCGAAAAGGATATTTGAATAGCATGTGCTGTATATCAATACGCACATATAGACAGCCATTAAGGCTGAAAGCATGTATCCAATTTCAACTTTACCGCCAATCCATATTCTGTAGATGACTTCTGATGACGCAAGCATTATTATTAAAATGCCTAGGAATCCCAGCATTATCTTGTTCATCTTATTCATCATACTGTTTATCCATTTCCAGTCGTTCTTCGTGTATGCGTCGGTTGTTGCCGACCAAAGTGGGGCAGTGATGATTGTAAAAATCATTATTGTAAGACTGAAATATTTATATGAAATCTGATACGGCGTAACTTCTGCCGGAGACAGTATACGTGTAATCAGCACATTTGAAGAGGCAAATATTACCAGTCCAGAAATTTGAACAATGAAGAACAAAATGCCCAATGAGAACAATTCGTTAAGTTCCGCTTTGTCAAACAGTCTGAATGATGGTCTAAGATATTTGTACTTGCAGAAAGTCACTGGATATGAAATCAGATAAATAATTAAAGGCGAAAGCGTGTAGATGCACGCAACGTCAAATAATGTGAGCTCGTAAATCAAAGACAGTACAAAAATGCTGATAAGCGCCAAAGTCTGTCCTGAAACGACAAGTAGATTATTTATTGCAGGTAGCTGAAGACCTAAATAGACATTTCCGATAAACTTGAAGATAAAAGTAACACCTACAAATACAATCGAGATGATGAATATGTTTTCAAGATTAGGCACGGTTGCCCTGTTGATGTTCAATATTGAATACAGGTCAATGTTGTCTATTATAATTCTCAGTATAAGAAGAATAGGTATGACAATGATTATCAGCATCATGAATGTAGTGCTGACAAGTCTTCTGGCCTTTTCTTTATCGCCTTTTGCAAGTGCTTCAGCCAGTTTGTTTCTCAGTCCGTTTCCTAATCCGATGTCGAATTGGTCAATCCACAGCAATATGGAACTTATTGTTAACCAAATTCCATATTCATATTGGTTTAAGCAATTTAATGTTATGGGCACGAGTAATAGTTGAACAATGCAGTTCCACCCTTTAATAAGGAAAGAACCTGCAATGTTCTTTTTTATCAGAATTGTGCGTTCATTACCATTAAATATCTTTTTTGAAAACATATATTGATGTACCAATGAATGTTATAAACATACAGAAAACAACAAAAACCATGCGTTTCGGTCCTGTGGGCTTTAATGGTACAGATGCTGACTGTAATGTAGTAAATGCAGGTGTTCTTTCTTGCAATTTTGCTTTTGCAAGCTGCAGTTGCTGGCTGATTTGCTGATAGTTGTTATATTGCAGTTGCATCTCGTTTTCAAGATCTTCCTGTTTAGCCTTAAAACTTTCGAGCACCAAATCTTGATTGGCATCAGAATAAGAAGCATAAATTTGTCTTGCACGTTCATACTGCCTCTTTGCTTCTTTATAGAGATTCTGTGTATATTCTAAATCAATGCGTGCTTTGTTTGTTCTGTATTTTATGATAAACTGTTGCAGCTTAACTCTGGCTGAGTCGGCTATCGTAGCACAGATTAGCGGGTCTTGATCTTCAACGTTGATTGTTATTACACTGGTCTTTTTATCAACGCTGCATTTTATTTTCTGTCCAACAAGTTTTGCAATGTCGTTTTGGGTCTTGGTCATTTTAAATGGATTGACCTTTGTACTGCCGTTTCCTCCATCATCGTCTTTATCTTTGAAAAGATTTTTAATACCGCCGATTATTTTTTCCCACCATGGAGATTTTTGATATTTCTCAAGATAATCATAATAGGTGGTGTTAATGTCTCCTTTATTTGATTTGACTTTGATGGGGAACATGCTTGTCTGAAAGTCGGCCGATTCCATCAGGTCTGGATACAATTCTGGAACAATAGCGTCTTGATTTGCTATATTAGACATATTTAATCCAAAGCTGGATGCCAACGATCCAAGTCCGCCTATGTTAGGCGTACTTGTTTCAGGAGCCAACTTGACTTCGCATACATAGAATCTGGGAACGCATAAAATTAAGAATGCGCTGACAGCGAGTGCTATGGACAAGTTTATTATAAATAATTTCTTATGTGCTAAAATTCTGTTAAAGAGCTTTTTGAGATTTATCTCTCTGAGCTTATATTCTATATTCTCAACCATTTTTGTCTTTATTTATTACAGTATGTTAGCCAATGTCGCAATCATTGTTGCTATTGATGCGACAGATGTTCCTATTGTCATCTTTTCTGCTATCGTCATCTTGTTGATTTCCTTTTCTGGTACGACAATTTCGCAGCCGGGCTTTGGCTTGGCGTTCTGGCTTACTTTGGCAATAGTTCCGTTCATATATACAATATATGTCTGGCTCTTTTTTGCCTTTTGACTAAATCCGCCGGCTTGGTTAATATAATATTTTGCTTTCTTGCCCTTTTGGAAACCTACGGTGTTAGGATACATCACGGCACCGTTGATTTTTACCGTTCCGTTATATTGTGGTACGATAATCTTATCGCCCTCACGCAAAACGATGTCGGCGTCACATCCCGGATTGGCAAGAGCCTTGTCAAGCTCAATACCTACAGAATAGTATTCAGGAACTTCAAATTTCTTTATCTTTTCGCTGTCCTTCAGGTCAAGTTTCTTATTTTCTTTGGCAGCTTCGATTTCCATCTGTTCAGCCTCCTCTTTTGCCTTTTTCAGTACCGCCTCCATACGTGCGCGTTCTCTGTCGTTGACTTTTCTTTCAAGACGCGCTCCGGCGATGTATCCGCGGTCGTTCACACCTCCGGCACTCTTTATAAGGTCGCTCAGGCGCTGATTTTTCTTTGATAGCGTATATGTGCCGCTGAACATCACTTCGCCTTCAACAACGACATTCTGCTGCTTGTAGTAACCTGGACTCTTGCGGACATACACTTCGTCAAACGGCATGAGCTTAAAGCCAGGTGTTCCGTCAATGACAAAGCCGTCTTTGAGCGCAAAGGTATAAGTGCGTGCAATGACAGAATCGGTCGTGAGAGCCTTCGGATTTACAATACGTCTCGATACATCAACCTTGACTGTTGAGGCTGTCTGCTTTAAGCCGCCTGCCTGCAGCACAAAGTCTTCAAGCGTTTCGTTGTCAGCATATTTGTAAATACCAGGATATTGCACCTCACCATGAATTGTTATGGTCTGTTCTTCCATCATTTCCTGCTTTGTAGGAATGAAAAGAACATCATTATTTTGTATCGGTATGTCAGGAACAGTGCCGTCCAATATGCCTTCAACATCTACCGGCACAACCTCTAGCGTGCGGTCTTTTTTCATTCTGTGCATTACGGCGCGTGCTGTAAATGCCTCCTCGCGTAGTCCGTCAGCATGCTCAATGAGCGTTCTTACGCTGTTGATGTCGCCGCCTACCTGATACATGCCGGGGCGGAATACCGCTCCTTTTATTTCAACCATGTTTGAGAAACGGGGCAGGATAGAGTCAACGCTAACTGAGTCTTCATCTGCAAGTTGGAATGCGCTCATATCAAATTCGTCGACATTGTAGACAGAATATTCTCTTCCTGTCTTTCTTACAATGCGTACAGATTTCTTGTATGCATCGCCTGTAAATCCTCCGGCATATTTCAGCAAGGTGCCTACGCTTTCGTTACGTTTCATTTCGTAGAACATAGGTCTCTTAACCTTTCCTGTGATATTTACCAGGCAGTCGTATGGGCCAACTGCAATCACGTCGTTGTCTGCAAGTCTTACGTTTCCTGTAAGCTTTCCGTTCAGAATGTAGTCATAAATATCCACTACCGAAACAAGTCGGTTGTTTCGATAGACCTTAATATTACGCAGAGTTCCTATATCATTAGTTCCTCCTGCCATATATAGAGCATGGAATACTGTCGCAAATGCAGGCAGTGTGTAAGTTCCCGGGTTTTTGACTTCACCCATCACATTAATCATTATCGAGCGTGTCTGTCCAACAGTCAGTTTAATTTTAGAACTGCTGTATCTTGCTCCGAGAGTAGAGCGCAGACGGGCATTTGCCTGTGCTACGGTGAGTCCGCTTACTTGAACAGGGCCAAATCCTTCAATTGTAACTTCTCCGTCTGGTGATATTGTACTTTCAATAGTCTTTTGTGAAGCGCCATAAATATCTATATAAACGGCATCACCCGGACCGAGAATATAGTTTTGTGGCGTTGCTATGTTCATATTGGGTTCGAACGTAAGTTCTTTATTATTAAATATATCGCGTCCGAACACCTTTTTCTTTCTCTTTTCAGCAAGAAGTTTCTCGAGCATGGCTGTAGTGTCAGGTATAAACGTGTTAAGTTCATCCTGCATCATGAGCCAGTCTTCGTTGGTCTCGTCGTAGACCACTTCCTCGTTTCTGTTCTTTTTCTTCTCTCTTGTATCTTTCAGTCTGTACTGCGGTGATTCCTCGTCGTCATTGTTGCTGGATTTTTTCTTGCTGTTGTTCTTCCTTTGGCGTCCGTCCGACTCTTCTTCATTTTTTGGAGTTACGGTTCCCAATCCTTTATTCTTTGCCTGACGTTCATATTTATCCTTTACACGCCTTATCTGATCTATGGTGACGCCTTTCTGCATCAGTTTAGTTACTATCTGTGCCTGTGATGTTCCGTTGGCGTTTTCTTTCATTACGAATTGCAAAATCTGCTCGTCAGTCATTGACGACTGTGCTGCGGCTACAGTTGGCAGCAGCATTGCTAAAAAGAAAATTATTATATATTTTTTCATATTTAATTTATTTTCAACTTAAAACTTCTTACCGCATATAATACTTGCAGCAGTCCGCATGATTATGCTGAAGTCGAGAGTCAATGAACGGTTTTCAAGATAATGAATGTCCATATGCAGCCTTTTCAGCATTTTTTCGATGTTGTCGGTATACCCATTATATAATGTAGCCTCCGACGTGAGCCCGGGTCTCATTTGGTAGATGAGCACATACGAGCTGTCTTTTTCCATTATTTTGTCAATATAGAACTTTCTTTCAGGACGCGGACCTACGAACGACATATCGCCAATAAGCACATTCCACAACTGTGGCAATTCGTCGAGATGATGCTCTCTCAAAAAACGTTCTGTCTTAGTCGAGTTGCTGTCATCGCATTTTGCTATCAGCTGCGGTTCCTTTTCTGTCTTGCTGAGAGTTCTGAATTTATAAATCGTAAACGGCTTGCCTTTATATCCTATTCGTTCTTGCGAGAATATTGCCGGTCCGTTTTTTTGCCTTTTCAGCATTATGTATATTATGAGGAACAAAGGTGATAGTATAATCAACCCCAAAAAGGCTGATATAAAGTCAAAAGCCCTTTTTATTGCCCTCTGTGTGGCGTTCATTGCATCATGACTGTAATTTATGCAGTTCGCCTCCTTAGTATAGACGTTGTTCACCTTCTAAAAAATATTGTTTCTCTATATAACCCTAAAAAATCGATTTTGTTGCAAAGGTAACACAAATAATTTGAAAAAAAATATTTGTAGCACTCTGATTATTGAAAAAATCGCCATAAATTTGCATATTATCACAGAAAGCACTATCTTTGCAAAGATTACGCGTAGCTTTGGCTCGTGAGGCAAACCGGGGCTGACTGGATTTGACAGCGGTTTGGAATGGTACGTAAGCACGCGGAGCGTGGTCTGTTGGCTCCTAAATCTCAGCGGTCAAAAATTTATCTGGCGAAAACAATTACGCTCTCGCTGCCTAATCGAAGTATAGTAGATTATCGGCTTAATCCAGTCACAAGGTGACAGGACGAGACACTGCTCGAAAGCTGTTGTTCCGAAGCGTTTCGGTAAAGCGGTGCGGTTAAATCGGAAATAGTCGTGTGTGGCCTCGCGCACATGATGAAATTTTAGAGGATAAGGTTGCAGTTGGTGGTCCGGGTCTTGCTGCAACTCGAAAATCGAAGGCCGGAATAAGCGTGTAGAAAGCGTATGGTTTCCCTGTTTGGACGAGGGTTCGACTCCCTCCAGCTCCACTGTATAGATTATCAATAACTTACAACAATAGTGCCCAATTTTACACCCTAAAATGTAAAGTTGGGTACTATTATTTTTTTAAGAATAGCGCATTATTATAATAACGTGGACGCGTTCTAAAACGAAAAACTGATAATAGTAAAACAGGCGGAGGAAACATTAAACTTCCGCCTGTCTATAATTCTACTTTGAGCAATATCAGAATGTTAGGCCAATTCCAAAGGAAATGGAGTGACGTGTACTATTACTCTTGAAAAATTCAGTCTTATCTGTTGCCTCATTATAATAAGCAGTTGTAATATCACGAAAGTTTTTCAGGTCATAAGCAATTTGAAAATTCAGCCCGAAATGCCGCATTATCATCCAAGTATAACCAATACCTAATTTTCCTGAAAAGCCAGGATTGCTGTCGTCAGCTAATTTCAGGCCATAACCTAAATCAGTAAACAGATATGCCTGTGGCAGTTTTTTTACTGGCTTATAGCGCAATGTCGCAAACACAGGGTATGTATTAAAGTCCTGTTCGGTATAACGGGCTAATCCCATGCCAATGCCAACTGACCATCTTGCCGCAACATCATAACGTGCTGAAACTTGCAGTAAGTTGCCACCCATCTTATATGAGCCTCTGTTATAAGTATATCCTGCGAATTTTTCAGACATGCCAAGGCTGTATTGGTAGTCTAAGTCAAAGTGTAATTTTGATTGTGCTAAAGCAGTTACAGAAATAAAAATTGACACTATTATTGATGCAAATATTCTTCTTGTTTGTACCATAGATATAAATTCTAATTGTTTAATTTTTCTTGATATACATTCCGCCCCAATGACTTTCTAGTTTCCCTGCCAATAGAGCTTCACCGCCAATAAGTTTTTTTATAGGCATCTTTTAATACCTTATACGTCGTTTCATGCTGAAGACGATTTTTTAAATTAGCTCTTAGCGTTCCAAATTCAGTAATCTTATACGCAGAGTCGTTGAGCTGTATTTCACGATTTGAATACAATAATTTAGCAAAGCTAAGACTCGGAATATAATCTTCACATCCAAACATATCATAATAAGTTATAAGTTTTTTAATTTACTTTTTTAATTGTCTTTTTATATCGCGATTCTATAAAGACGATGCAAATATATAATAAGGCAAATAGAATTGAACATATAATTAAAGTGAAACGGAAATATTTAGATATAAAACTGACATTCTTGTAAGTGGAATAAATTACCAGTCGTCTATTTATCAATTAGCACCTTATTTTTTTACTATAGGTGATTAAACGATTAATGGAATGGTATTCTTTGCAGATGTGGCCAAATTCATTAATTATTGGCACCCACTAAAAATCAAAAGAGATTGTCATATATGCGCCATGAACGTTTTTTGCTTCCGGATAAAAGCTTCCGAAGGCAATATTTTCATACGACATGTTCCTGCGCATAGAATAAACGTCCAACGTCGAGAACAAATAACCAATAGAGATATTTAGTGGTTCTATCCTTGCCGAGATACCAATTCGCGCATCAAAAAAGCACCAATTGCCTTTGGTGCTGCTGATGTACTGGTAGGCGTAAGGAATGAGGAATTCATCCGAGCACACGTCTATGCAGGCTTTGTCGTATGGAATTCCAAACATTAGTCCTGGCTCGGCAAACAACCGAAGAGAGAAATCGTTTCCGGCTATTATCGTAGGAGAAACGAACAACAATGATGGACGGAAATATAAACTTGACGGTAATTTGTATTTCTCGTTCACCTTCCAATACTTACCTTGAGGAACGGCGTCAGTGCTGAACTGTTTCCAAAAGCCGATGCCGCCGCCAATACCGACATATCGTATCGGAAACCAATGGTAAGCAGCCTCAAGTTGCCAAGTATCGCTTGATGTTATTGCCGCACTTATCCCTACTGAATGCATATCACGCATGTCCCTTTTATCCTGCGCATCTGCCCTAAAATGAGCGGACATAAAAATGGAAGCCAAAAACAAGTATTTATATAATGCCATTTTTATTTAAATGTTTACAAATTCAACCATTCTTTCAACCGCGAACTTTTCTCCTTGCTGACAATAATATGTTCATCCTGGCAGTGGTATAGCTGTACAATAAGTTTGGAGTTAAAAAACGGGCTGACTTTCTTCAATGCTTTTATATTGATTAGATATTTACGGTTTAGGCGGAAAAAAGAGTTAGGATTCAGTTGTTCCTCCATTTCTTGAATGGTAGAAGATAATTTGTATGTATTGCCGGTACTTGCTGTAACCGTTGTGCAACCTTCATTCTTGCAAATATAAAAGATGTCGCGTACTGAAAGTGAAATCATGTCTTCTCCCTTATAAACTAGCAAACGCTCTTTATATTTGCCACCGCTATCAGTGATAGAGCCAGTCCGAGCCTGAAGCGACGGGCGCAACTTGACTTTGTTTATTGCCTCGCAAAGCTCTTCCTCATCAATAGGTTTCAACAAATAATCTATTCCATTGCTCTTAATGGCCTGCATGGCATATTCATCGTAAGCGGTAGTGAATATGACAAACGACGACGGCATGACCTTACTGAAGGCCATGAATACAGTACCGTCAAGAAGACGGATATCGGAAAAAACGAGATCGTAGTCGTCATGTGATTGAAAGTAATCTACAACCTCCTTGACACTCCTCAACGGGCCATCAACCTGCAATGTATCGTCTATATCAAGTATCTTTTTCTTCAACCTTGTTGCACTAAGCAACTCGTCTTCTATAATTACGACCTTTTTCATTGTTTTGCTTTTGTTATTGGAATATACACCTTAAATTTATCCGGACTCTTCTCGACAATTATATCTTGATGAAGTTTCATTCTATTCCGTGCCATTAGATTTGTCAGCCCAACTCCATATCCGGCATTCTTGCTGGCCATGTCTTGCCGACGCAAGATGTTGTTACTGACAACTATGTTATTTCCTTCCCTGTTGATACTGATTGACAGTTTTTCGTACGAGTTTGGGGCATTGTGTTTTACCGCATTCTCTATCAGCACTTGGAGGCTGAACGACAGAATATACTCGTTATCATCATATTTAAACACGGGCATTTCTAACTCGATATTTTCATAACGCAACTGCAGCAATGATACATAATCCCTCACAAATGCAAGTGCCTCCCTGATAGTTACAACATCTGCATCCATGTGCCTAAGAATATACCTGTAAATCTTGGATAATCTTACCACATACTTTTCCGCCAAGTTGGGATTGGTTGATATGAGGCACGCTAATGCGCTAAGGCTGTTGAATATAAAATGCGGGTTAAGTTGCATTTTCAAAAGTCGCATTCGTAGTTCAGCATTCTCTTGCTGTCTTTTTGCCGACATTTTTACATAATGCTCAACCGTGAAAATCAACGATACTACCGTTGATGTCAGGCCCATAAAATAAGCGTTCCCCCACGTATCGCCATCATCGATTGGTTCAGAAAAGAAGTCCATTATCCCTTTTTCAAAGAAAATTGCCAACAACATATTAAATGCAAGCATAATAAGGCCGAAGGTCATTGCACGCCTATGCTTAATCCTATCTAATAAGTTATTCCTTATGATGAAAGAGCTAAATAATATACTGAAAAAAGAGAACAACGCACTATATGACAAGTCTATCCACAACGGCATAAAGCTGTCAACAGATACTTCCTTTATCCAATCATTATTTGCAAATACCCAAATAATATCATAAAGGAAAAAAGTCAATATGGTAAACCCAACCCAGATAATTATGTAGTTTCCACACCGTTTCATATTCATACCGCAAAGGTACATTTTTGTCTTTTAATAACAGTCAAAACAGGAATGAAACGGTATAATTTTTTGTTCAAATGGCATTATTTTACAATGAAATGTTGTTTTAAGTTCATAATATCTAAAATTATCTACTATTATTTGAAATAATAATTCCAAGCTTATATATTATATTTTAAATCCATTATTTTGTCTTTTATAAATTTTTTCCATCATAATCAGTATAAAACAACGGAACTTTCGTGTATGCTTTTCGGTTAAAAAATAAGCTGAAGACGCTGCTTCTCGTTTGAAAAACAGCATTTTATGTACGTCTTAACCTTAATGCAACAAATATTAATGTATTGGTTACAAATTGTGTCGTGCCTCAGAATTATTGTGTTTATCTTTGTACTCGTTGTGAGACTGATAAACCTTTTGACATTTGGTGATATGTTCTTTTAGGTTGCTAAAGTCCTAATACGTTTGTGAAAAACTTTAATATTCTGATATAAACATTATGAAAAAGATTAAGATTAGTTGCATGCTCGCGTCAATGTTGCTCGCTGTTTCAGCACAGCATGTGTGCGCTCAGGGCGCAGAGTCTGGTCAGACGCCTGCCGCCGTTGCCCATACGGCATTATTCGATTATTTCAGCTATAGCGGAAACGATGATATTTACAAGTCAATAAAGCTTGAAGGAGACGGCGGATATTATAACCCGATACTCCCGGGCTGGAATTCTGATCCGAGTATCTGCCGTGCCGGCGACGACTATTTTATGGTTACGTCAAGCTTTTCTTATTATCCGGGCGTGCCGTTGTTCCATAGCCGTGACTTGGTAAACTGGAAACAGATAGGCTATGTTCTTAACCGTCCTTCACAGCTTCCTCTTAACGGACAGAAGGTGTCAGCAGGAATCTTTGCTCCTGCCATTTCATATAATCCCCACAACAAGACATTCTATATGATAACCACCAATGTGGGGTGGGGAAACTTCTTCGTTAAGACGAAAGATCCGTTCGGTTCGTGGTCTGAGCCTATCCGTCTTCCTGACGTTAAGGGCATCGACCCTTCGTTCTTCTTTGACGACAACGGCAAGGCTTATATCGTTAACAATGACGAGCCTGAAGGCAAGGCCGAATACGACGGACACAGAGCCATACGTGTGCGCGAGTTTGACGTTAATACCGATAAAACCGTTGGGCCCGAGAAGATTCTTGTAAATAAAGGTGTACATCCCGAAGACAAGCCAATATGGATAGAAGGTCCTCATATGTATAAGATTAACGGCAAATATTTCCTTATGTCTGCCGAGGGAGGCACAAGCGACATGCACTCTGAAGTTATATTCAGAAGCGACAGTCCGTTCGGACCGTTTGTTCCTGCAAAGAAGAATCCTATTCTGACTCAGCGTGACCTTAACCCTAATCGTCCTAATCCGGTTACATGTGCCGGTCATGCCGACCTTGTTCAGACACCTTCAGGCGACTGGTGGGCTGTGTTCCTTGCATGCCGTCCTTGTGACGGAAAGTTTGAGAACCTTGGACGCGAAACATTCCTTCTGCCTGTTAGCTGGACTGACGAAGGCTTCCCGCTCATACTTGAGCAAGGCAAGGTGGTGCCTATGTCTGGCACGGTTAAGGGAGCTGTACGTGGTAAAAACGTAACATTCGGTAATTTTGCCTATACTGACGACTTTTCTGAAAAGACACTTCCGCTCGACTGGATGTCTTTGCGCAGTCCTGTCGACTCAATCTGCACTACATCTGCCGTTCCGGGTTATCTGTCAATGAAATGTGTTGAGACTACAACAGCACAAAAAGCAGTGCCGTCGTTCTTGTGCCGCCGCATTCAGCATCATAAGTTTGAATGTTCTTCACGCCTTGTATTCAATCCTACAGCAGACAAGGAGCGCGCCGGAATGTTGCTCTTCAAGGACGAGAATCATCAGTATCTGCTCTGTGTGGCCAAGACTCAGACAGGCAAGGCCGTAGAGCTTAGAAAAACATCTGAAGGCGGTAAGGACGAGATACTTGCAAGCTATGCTCTAGCATCTGCCGATAAGGACATACGTCTTAAGATTACTTCAGATGGACTGACGTTCAGTTTCTATTATGCTGTTGGCAATGGCGATTGGAAATTGCTGAAGAACAATGTCGATGCAGGCTATCTGTCAACACGTAATGCAGGCGGATTTACAGGTACTACAATAGGTCTGTATGCCACACGCGGATAAATAAATTATTTATGTATTGATAACTGTTTTATCTCCAAACTGACCGTCAGACTGCTTTTGTCATGTTTCAGTCAGTCTGTCTGCAAGATTATTTACGGCACAGGTTGAGCATGCAACATAAATACAGAGTCATCAATGGTCTGGCGGCCGGTTTGAGTTAAAAATACAAGAATAAACAAAAAAGAGTCTTTTTTTAGTAAATATATAAGCATAAACAACGTTACAAATCAAATCTGTTTACGTTATTAGTCTAAAAAACGTATAATGGGCAGATATTTAAAGTCTTTATTTTCAATCATTGTGATGTTGCCGGTGTTTGCCTCTGCGGCAGATTCCGGCAACATTGTTGTTGTACCGGAGAAAGAAAATGTCGGCGCATGCGCCATGCCTGATGAGATTGCTCCTGTTGACGAGGCTCCTTTTAAGATGAAAAAGCTCGTCCGTCCTGCGTTTCCTTGTCGCCGTGACACCTTATGTACCTCTGACATATCATCTGACGGAAAGATAACAAAGGCTGTCAACAGCATGATAGAGCGCATTTCGCGCCGTGGCGGAGGCACCGTCGTAGTGCCGGCAGGAAGATGGCTTTCGGGCAGAATAGAGTTAAAAAGCAATGTGGAACTTCATCTTGCTGAAGGCGCAGTTATAGAATTTTTAGGTCAGGTGGCCGACTATCAGCCTGCAGTGTTCACCCGTCATGAGGGTGTTGAGGTTATGGGAGCCGGCGCTTTTATTTATGCTAATGGCGCAAAGAACATAGCCCTAACAGGCAAAGGCGTCATAATGGGGCCGCCGATGGACGTGCCCATGCGCAAGTTTCCCAACGGAAACAGTGTAGTAGAGAAAGACATTGACTATCGTATGCCTGTGTCAGAACGTCTCTGCGACGGCTTGAACGGTAGAACATTCTATCGCCCAAAATCATTTTCGCCAATCAACTGCAAGAACGTGCTGGTTGAAGGCGTAACCTTTGAACGCAGTCTGCTGTGGAACGTAAATCCCGTTTATTGCGAGAATGTGATAATACGCGGCATAACTGTCAACTCTACTGATGTGCCGAGCGGTGACGGAATAGACATCTCGTCGTGCCGTAATGTGCTTATCGAATATTCTACGCTCAACTGTGGCGACGACTGCTTTACCCTTAAAGCCGGACGATGTGAAGACGGATTGAGAGTAAACCGTCCGACAGAGAATGTTCTCATACGCTATTGTCTGGCCAAAGACGGTCACGGAGGAATAACCTGCGGCAGCGAGACGGCAGGAGGAATACGTCGTGTGTATCTTCACGACTGCGTGTTCTACGGCACGCGTACAGGTTTCCGTTTCAAGACAAGACGCAATCGCGGAGGAACCGTTGAGGATATAACTTACGAGAACGTCAGACTTGTCAACGTGCGCGAAGCTTTCACATGGGATTTGCTTGGCTCCAAGATGTATATGGGCGAACTTGCACGGCGCAACCCGCCGCTCGACATTACACCGCTTACGCCTACGGTCAAGGATATAACCATACGCAACTTTATTGTTGAGTCGGCCGACAGGATGATGACCATTAACGGCATACCTGAAATACCATGTTCGGGAGTGCTTATTGAGAATGGAAGCGTAAGGACTAACAGAATAATAAAGACGCTGAACGATGCCGACGGAATAATGCTGCGCAACATGGAGATACAGGCTACGGACAATACGCTCGTTATAGACAACAGCCGAAATGTTACATTCGATAACGTTACATTTTATATTCCCGGTAATGCCCTCAATATCGACTTCCGTGGCAACAATGTCTCCGACATAATAATCCGCTCAGGCGGAAAAGAACGTCAATGTCACAACGGCATCAACCTTCTTTGATTTAACCTAAATAGCTCGGTTGGGTTTCAATAATTTCATTGAGTTGTATTTCTGTTCAATAACTGTCAGGCGTCGGTACGGATATGTTTCCGTGCCGGCGCCATTTTTTTGTTCCATTTATATTGTCCTTTTACTTCTTATTATATTACTTTTATTGCTGTATCCGTTTCTTGGCTAATTTAATTTCTGCAATCATAATATCCATTTATTCTTACATTATGTTATTTGTTACGTGTATGCGCTTTTACGCAAAATAGAAATATGGGAATCATTTTTATGCCTTTACATTGTCAAAACAAACCTTTGTATTGGTAATAGGCCGTCTTTCGTGTCGCCGTTTGTGCCCTTTCAACTGCCAAAAGGCCGTCTTTTGCAATGCCGTTTGCCGCCTTTTTCACCGCTGTTTGGGGGCTTTGAGAGTATAATTTGAGCCGATATGATTTAAAATAAATAATGTGGAAGTAAGATAACATGTTGTGGTTCAGTCACTTGCCTTTATTGATAAATCCTGCATCTTTTGCGTCCTTTATGTCAAAAATAATTTCATGGAGCAAAAAACACATATTCTTAAAAATCAGAATGTAAGTAAAATGCGCTTTTATCCTGCAAACTGAATTTTAGCCGAATTACACGTTTAACAAAATAATTGCATCTTCAGTATACGGTTATAGAGCAACAGCCACTATTCTTTTTTAGTAGTATTATGATGCAAAAATCAGTTTGCTCATCATTATTTTTCAGCCTTTCTCCTTTTATATTCGTTCTGGCTGTAGACTATCCGTATGTTCACGTTGGCAGTTTTGTTATGTCATTTCATTATTTTGCTGTCGCTCATGAACTTCTCAAGATAGTCAAGTCCCTTACTTGTGCAGCATCCTCTCAGATAAACCTTTATGAATGTATGGAAAATCTCTTTAAGCGAATATTTCCTATACATCTTTGTCTGCATTACATAATTCATTGAAGCGTCGCTCATCCTATGAACAATGTCATAGTTGATGTCGTCTCTGAAGAATCCGTGCTCAATGCCTTTCTTCATAAACATATACGAGTTGGCGCGCTGTCTCTCGTTATATTCCTGCAAGAAAGCCACAATCCTTTCATATTTCTGCGTGTCAAGAAAGAATTTAGGATTAATGGTTCCAAGATCCTTAAGTCTTGTCTTCAGAAAAAAAGCAATGACGTCCATCTCGTTTTCCGCCTTTTCGGCATACTCTTCAAGCTGTTTTGTCATCTTCTCAGAATCGTATTTAACACATTCGTAAAGCAAGTCCTCCTTATTGCTGTAAATCTCATAAAGCGTGCGTTTTGATATTCCCATGTCGTTGGCAATATCATCCATCTTGACAGCTCTTATGCCTTTCTGTTTAAATAGCTGCATGGATGTGTCAAGAATCTTAATCTTCAGATTTTCGCGATAAACGGTCATGTCCCTGGATTTAGGTATAAATACTATTCTTATTTTATTTGCAAAGTTAATAATTTTTCTAAAAATACTATTTGTTTTCCTTTATTTTTATTACATTTGCATGACTTTTCATGATAATGTGAAATGCCTTAAAAACAAATGCTATAAAAATAGATAATAACAAATACCTATGGTAAATATTACAAAAGAGGCCGCTCTTGAATACCACAAGAGTGGGAAACCTGGAAAAATAGAGGTTAAACCTACAAAACCTTATAGTACTCAAACAGATTTAAGTCTGGCTTATTCGCCCGGCGTTGCGTTTCCTTGCCTTGAAATACAGAAAAATCCTGATGACGCTTACAAATATACCGACAAAGGTAATCTTGTGGCAGTTATCAGCAACGGCACCGCTGTGTTGGGTCTTGGTGATATAGGCGCCATGAGCGGAAAGCCTGTAATGGAAGGCAAGGGGCTTTTGTTCAAGATATATGGAGGTATTGACGTATTTGATATTGAAGTAAACGAGAAAGATCCTGAGAAATTCTGTGAGGCTGTCGAGAAGATTGCTCCCACCTTCGGAGGTATTAATCTTGAGGATATCAAGGCACCTGAGTGCTTTTATATCGAGGAACGTCTTAAGAAGACACTTGACATTCCTGTCATGCACGACGACCAGCACGGCACAGCCATTATATCTGCTGCCGGTCTGAAGAATGCACTCGAGGTTAACGGCAAGGATATATCTAAGGTAAAGATTGTTGTCAACGGCGCCGGTGCTGCTGCCATATCTTGCACAAAGCTGTATGTGGCTCTTGGAGCAAAGAAAGAGAATATCGTGATGCTCGACTCAAAGGGAGTAATCACCAGCGACCGTGAGAACCTCACGGAGCAGAAAAAACTCTTTGCGACCGACCGCCGCGACATACACACACTGGCAGAGGCTGTCAATGGTGCCGATGTGTTTGTCGGACTGTCAAAGGGCAACGTCCTTACACAGGACATGGTAAGGTCAATGGCCGACCAGCCTATTGTGTTTGCTCTTGCCAACCCTGTGCCTGAGATTTCTTATGAGGACGCCATGGCAAGCCGTCCTGACGTACTTATGTCTACAGGACGTTCTGACTATCCTAACCAGATTAACAATGTAATCGGATTCCCCTATATCTTCAGAGGTGCGCTCGACGTTCATGCTTCTGCCATTAACGAAGAGATGAAACTGGCTGCCGTCAATGCCATTGCAGACCTTGCAAAGCAGCCTGTACCTGACGTGGTTAATGATGTTTATCAGGTAAACAACCTTACGTTCGGTCCGTCTTACTTCATTCCGAAACCCGTAGATCCGCGTCTTATCACTGAAGTGTCTGCGGCTGTTGCCAAGGCAGCAATCGACAGTGGAGTGGCACGTACAACAATAACCGACTGGGACGAATATAAGAATCATCTGCGCGAGATGCTCGGACAGGAAACCAAGCTTACCCAGAAACTTTATGACACAGCACGCAAGCATCCGCAGCGCGTTGTCTTTGCCGAAGGCATACACCCCACAATGCTCAAGGCTGCCGTTCAGGCAAAGAACGAGGGCATCTGCCATCCTATTCTTCTCGGCAACGACGAGCGCATCATGAAGCTTGCCAAGGAGCTTGACCTCAGTCTCGACGGCATTGAGATTGTCAATCTGCGCCACGACAATCAGAACGACCGCCGTGAGCGTTATGCACGCATATTGGCAGAGAAACGCAAGCGTCAGGGTTACACCTTCCAGGAGGCTAACGACAAGATGTTTGAGCGCAACTACTTTGGAATGATGATGGTTGAGACCGGTGAGGCAGACGCCTTTATCACAGGTCTTTACACAAAATATTCAAACACCATCAAGGTGGCCAAAGAGGTTATCGGCATACAGCCCGGCTACAATCATTTTGCCACAATGCATATCATTAACTCAAAGAAGGGTGTGTTCTATCTTGCCGACACGCTTATCAACCGCCATCCCGACAAGGATGTCCTTGTTGATGTTGCACGTCTGAGCGCAATGACAGTAAGATTCTTCAACGATGAGCCTAAGATAGCCATGATAAGCTATTCTAACTTCGGTACAGATGAGAATGGAAGTCCTGCACAGGTTCATGCTGCCGTTGAGGAGATGCAGACACGTTATCCCGATTTGGTCATCGACGGCGAGATGCAGGTCAACTTTGCTCTTGACAACAAACTGAGAGACGCCAAATATCCGTTCTCACGTCTTAATGGCAAGGATGTCAACACACTTGTGTTCCCTAACCTCAGCAGTGCCAACAATGCTTACAAACTGTTGCAGGCAATGGATTCTGACGCTGAGATTATCGGCCCGATCCAGATGGGACTTAACAAGCCTATCCATTTCACCGACTTTGAGTGCAGTGTCCGCGATGTTGTCAACATCACTGCCGTAGCCGTTATCGACGCTTACGTACAGAAGATTAAGGAAAACAGATTATAACAAGAACACCTCGTGTATTCTTTTATATTCTCATGATATATTCGGCCCTGAAGACTGTTCTATGCCTTCGGGGCCGTTGATTTGTTGTGGCTGAAGCTTTTTCTTTTGGTTCAGTCTCCGCTCTTCTTCATGTCTGTCCGCATCTGTCCGTCGCCATCTTGGTGTTGCAGTCAGGCGGCAGCGCTGTGTCCGGATATATTTTGGGATTGCCTCAATATCTTATCAGAATAGGGTGGGTGAGTATGCTCTTGTGTTAAAGAATATAAAAACATAGATATTCTATGTCACAGATTGCGGTAGTAAACGTATTCAGAATAAAACAACAAGAAATATATTATTGTAAAAATTAAAACTTACGATTATGAAAAAACTATTTGTATTTGCGTTGGCAGCAATGTTCAGTATTGCCGGATTTGCTAAGAACACACAGGATGTAATCAACGACATACGTCAGGCTACAAATGCTCAGGTGCTGACACTCAGTAAGGATCTTATCCAGGTTCAGGCTAAAAATTTGCCTGAAAACCTGAAGGATATTCTTAATGATATTGAAGAAGGCACCATTCTTGTCTTGTCAGAAGGTTCAGACGAGCAGATCAAGCTCTTCAACGACAAGTTGGGCGAGCTTGACGCCAAAGAGTATAAAACAATGGCAACGTTCAATGACGACTCTGAAAATATCAAGGTTTTGGGCAAGTCTGATGGCGACAATATTACCGAACTTGTCATTATCATGACTGATGATGAAACTTGTGCCCTTATCGATGTAACAGGCAAAATCAACAAGGATAATGCCTCAAAACTCTTGGATAAGGACACGCTGAAGTCGCTTATGTAGGTAGCTGATACTTTGTCTTTATCACAGGCCCGGCCTGCCATATAAACGCAAGACGGACAAATGACGCCTTTTTCAGGCTTTGTCATTTGTCCGTCTTCTGTTTTTATCCTTAATCGTCCTGTCAGGACTTATGTCCGGCATTGCCGCTTAGGCTTTTCTGTCAGCCTTCATAGGGGCGTTCGTCATGCCGTTTTTTTACATTCTTATAATCTGCTTCACGCCCTTAACATTGCGCAGCTTCTTTATCAGCTGTTCCAGTTTCGACGTGTCCTCAACGTCCACCACCAAGTTACCGCGGAACAGTCCGTCGTTGCTGTCGATGTTAATGCTTCGCATCATTATCTTCTCCTCCTTCGATATTATGCTCGTTATGTTATTTACGATACCGATATCGTCGTTGCCGATAATCTTCAGCGTGATAGAGTATTGCGAGTTGCCCTTGCCGCTCCATCTTGCCTTCACAATTCTGTATCCGAAACGCTTTCTCAGTTCGGGAGCGTTGGGACAGTCGGCACGGTGAATCTTTATTCCGCCGTTCACAGTGACAAATCCGAAAACATCGTCGCCGTATATCGGGTGGCAGCATTTAGCCAGCGAATAGTCAACGCCTTTCAGGTTCTTGTCTATCACCAGCACGTCATCGTTAGAGTAGGCAATCTCCTCATTTGGGTTCTCAAAGTTAAATTCCTTCGCGCTTCTTACCGGGCCGGTCGGGGCTGTGTTGTTGTCGTGCATCAGCACCTCCTGATACTTCTCTATGGTCTGGTTCAGGTCAAGACTGCCGTCAGCCATGTCCTTATAGAAGTCGTTTGCCTCCTTATATCCCAGTTTCTTTATCAGGTGCGATACCGTACTTTCGTCAAATTCAATCTTGCGGTTCTTCAGTCGGCGTTCAAACATCTCCTTTGCGTAGGCGCCGTCTTTCACCATCAGCTCCTTTATCGCCATTCTTATCTTGGCTTTGGCGCGGCTTGTCTTCACTATGTTCACCCATTCCTGCTTAGGCTTCTGGTTGTTCGACGTCATTATCTCCACCTGGTCGCCGTTTTTCAGCACATATCTGAACGTAACCACCTTGTTGTTTATCTTTGCTCCCGTGCAGTGGTTGCCTATGTTGGAGTGAATCCTGTATGCGAAGTCGAGCACTGTTGCGCCTTTAGGAAACTTCATGAGGTCGCCTTTCGGAGTAAACACAAACACCTCGTCCTCATAAAGATCCATCTTAAACTGGTCGATCACCTGCAGGTCGTCCTTGTTCTCCAGTGCCGTCCTTATGCTGTTCAGCCATTCGTCCAGTCCGTTCTCGCCCTTTATGCCTTTATATCTCCAGTGTGCGGCGAGTCCTCTTTCTGCCACCTCGTCCATGCGTTCGGTTCTTATCTGCACCTCCACCCATTTGTTTTCGGGTCCCAGCACGGTTATGTGCAGACTCTCATATCCGTTAGACTTCGGCACGCTCAGCCAGTCGCGCATACGTTTAGGGTTAGGCTGATACATGTTTGTTATTATGGCGAACACCTGCCAGCACTGCATCTTCTCCTGGTCGAAAGGCGAATCAAGGATAATTCTTATCGCAAACAGGTCATAGATGCCTTCAAATCCGCACTGCTGTTTCTTCATCTTCTGCCAGATGCTGTGAATACTCTTGGTGCGTCCCTTCATGTGGAACTTAAATCCGGCTTCCTCCAATTTCTTCTTTATAGGCGCAATAAACTTCTCTATATACGCGTCGCGGCTCTTTTTGGTCTCGTTGAGCTTGTCTTTTATCATGTAGTACGCGTCGTGCTCCAGATATTTCAGGCTCAGGTCTTCCAGTTCGCTCTTCAGTTTATACAGTCCGAGTTTGTGTGCCAGTGGAGCATACAGATAGCTTGCCTCCTCGCTCACCTTCATCTTTGCCTCGGTGTTCGTTGTGTCCCTTATCTGTCTCATCAGGTTCACCCTGTCGGCAATCATTATGAGTATCACCCTCATGTCCTCGGCAAACGACAGCAGCAGGTTTCTGAAGTTCTCGCTCTCAATCACGGGATTCTTCTTATACAGTTCCTGTATGCTCTTCAGTCCGTGAATGATGGTAGCCACGTTCTTTCCGAAGTTCTCCTCAATTTTTTCCAGTGAGTTGTCATTCTCAGCCACGCAAGTGTACAGAAGTATGGCCATCACGCCGTCGCGTTTCAGTCCGATTTCGCTTATTGCAATCTGAGCTGTCTGCAGACTAAGCAGAATGGGGTTCATGCCGAACACGTCGCGCTGAATAAGGTTGCTCCTCAAGGCATCCTTCAGATGACCAAACACATTCTTTTCGTCTTCTTTCTTCAGCATCCCCTTGGTGCTTTCGCGCAGCTCATGTATGATATTTGCGATTTCGTTTTTCTCTTCTTTTGTAAAAAACAGTCTTTCAGCCATATTCTATAAGTTTAATCAGGTGCAAAAGTTTACGCATCATCGCGTAAATATTAGTTCAGGCAAAAGGTCAGCCCGCCCTGAATTGTCCGTTTTTCCGCCTTGTCCACACTGTGTTTTTCTTCAGTGTGCCGTAGTCGTTTCGGTGTCATTTACGGGCGCGTTGATTATTTTGTCTATGCAAACTTACACATTTTTCCTGATATTCTCTGTTGTTGTTTCAAATAAATTAAGTATTATGCCCTTTCTTTCGTTAAGTAATAACTTTTTAATATCAAAAGTTATCCTTTTTAAGAAAAAATCTATATATTTGTAACTGATTTACTGAAACCTTATAAAATAATCATACATATGTTATCACCAGAAGATTTAAAACAAATTGCCGAAAAGGGCATTACCGAAGAACAGGTACTCAATCAGCTTGATGAGTTCAAAAAAGGTTTCCCTTACCTTAAATTAGAAGCTGCTGCCGGCATAGGCCGCGGTGTCATCGCTCCTGATGACAATGAGCGTAACGCTTATATTGAAAAATGGGACGCCTATAAGGCTGAGGGCAAGAAGATTGTTAAGTTTGTCCCCGCCAGTGGTGCGGCCAGCCGTATGTTCAAGGATATGTTTGCTTTCCTTAATGCTGACTATGACGAACCGCGTACTGACTTTGAAAAGAAATTCTTTGACAATATAGAGAAGTTTGCCTTCTACGATGAACTTAATGCTGCCTGCCGGAAGAATGAGGGCAAGGACATTCCGGCTCTTATCGCCTGCGGCAACTATAAGGCTGTTGTTGCCAACATGCTTGAGGCCAAGGGCCTTAACTATGGACAGCTGCCTAAGGGCTTGCTGCTCTTCCATAAATATGACGACGGCGTGCGCACTCCTATGGAGGAACATCTCGTTGAGGGCGCTTTATATGCCGCCAGTGGTGGTGAGGCTAACGTTCACTTTACTGTAAGCCATGAGCACAAGGCTCTCTTTGAGCAGAAAGTAGCCGAGAAGAAAGACATTTATGTTGCCAAGTTCGGCATCAACTATAACATCTCTTTCTCTGAGCAGAAGCCAAGCACCGACACTATTGCCGCTAATCCCGACAACACTCCGTTCCGCAATGCTGACGGTTCTCTGTTGTTCCGTCCGGGCGGTCATGGTGCTCTTATCCAGAATCTTAACGACATCGACGCCGACGTTGTCTTCATTAAGAATATCGACAACGTTGTGCCCGACCGTCTTAAAGGCGACACCGTAACTTATAAGCAGCTTCTTGCCGGCATATTGGTTACTCTTCAGGAGAAAGTATTTGCTTATATGCGCCTTCTCGACAGTGGCGAATATAATCATGCACAGCTTGAAGAAATCATACGTTTCGTTCAGAACGACCTGTGCTGCCGCAAGCCGGACATCAAGAATCTTGAGGATGCCGACCTTGTTATCTATCTGCGCTCTAAGCTCAACCGTCCTATCCGTGTATGCGGAGTTGTTAAGAACGTTGGCGAGCCTGGCGGTGGTCCGTTCCTTACTTATAATCAGGACGGCACAATCAGTCTGCAGATTCTTGAGAGCAGCCAGATTGACAAGAGCAATGCTGAGTACATGAAGATGTTTACCGAGGGCACTCACTTCAATCCCGTTGATCTTGTTTGTGCTGTTAAGAACTACAAGGGCGAGCATTTCAATCTGCCTGACTATGTAGACAAGACAACAGGCTTTATCAGCAGCAAGAGTAAGAATGGTAAAGAATTGAAGGCTCTTGAGCTTCCCGGCCTTTGGAACGGAGCCATGAGCAACTGGAACACAGTGTTTGTTGAAGTTCCTCTGTCAACCTTCAATCCCGTAAAGACCGTTAACGATCTTCTCCGCGAGCAACATCAGTAAGATAATTGAGAATTGAAAATGTAGAATTGAAAATTATGATTTGCTTTGAGGTTTTAGACCTTTGTGTAAAACATGTTTAATAAAAATCTTGCACAACCGTTTTAATATCCTCAAAGCAAATCATTTATTATAATATCCCAGTTCCGTACAAGCCAATTATACTAAAGACGGTCACTTGGATTTTTCACTTTTCACTTTTCATTTTACTCTAACTCCTTTAACTCCCCCAAAATACCCCACAAGGCACATGAATTCTTCCCTCTTCACTCTTCGTTCTTCACTTAAATATTCTCTTCACCTTCCCCGGTATCACCGTTAGTCTTATTTCTCCGTTTTCTTCAATCTCCACTTTCATATATCTCGCTTCAGCCACGATTTTGCCGTCAATCTCCATTACGCCCCATTGTTTCGGACTGTCTTCAAAGGCACAGAGGTAGCCTACGGGCGGCATAATCATTCTGTATTTCGGCGGCACCACAATGCGGTCGCCCGACTTCAGTCCCCATTTCGTTCCACTCTTAAAAGGCATTGCGTCGGCTATCTTCGCCAGTCTTTGCCGCCTCTTGTCCTGTTCCGCTTCCGCTCTCATGCGACGTGTCTCCGATGCCTTGGCGTCAGCCTCCGCTTTCAGTCGGCACAGTTCGGCGTTTATGTCGCCGTTGTCGTCTATGCGTTCAGGAGCTGCGCCCTTTCTTACGTGATAGAATATGCCGTCATTGTCAGCCGTTATTATACTTCCGTCTGCAAGTCTTCCGCAACACCAGTATGCCCTTTCCTCGTCATTCTCTATAACACACGCTGATGTCTCGTAGCCCATACTCAGCGTCAGCGCCGCCTTACGGCATTGTTCCGGCACGTTGCAGTCAGGTATCTCCAGATAAAAGCCGCGCCACACTATCTCGCCACGTCCTATACCCTGAGTATTCACATACACCTCTTTCGTCCTGCTGTATATAGTCCTGCCCATCTTCAGCATCTCCACGTTGCCGAACTTCATCACCTCCGGCTTGTTCTTATACAGCTTGTTAGTTCTCAGGTCGATATAAAACAGACGGTTGCTGCTGTCTTTCACCTCTACGAAGTCATTCTTCACAAACCTCATGCCCTCATAGCGGTCAATCCTCATCATCACCTTGCCGTTGCCGTCAACAACACCCACGCGCATATCCCCGAATCTCACGGCAGCCAAGTCGCCCTTAATGTCAAACACTGTTACATATTGCGCCTTTACCGTAATCTTTCTTCCGCGTTTCAGTCCCCATGTTCCGCTCTTCCTGTCGCCGTATGCCGTCAGAGCCGTTTCCTCCGTCGCGTCCCTGTCCTTTGTCCTTTCTATATATGGCAGCAGTCTGTCATGGCTCATCACAATCTCCATCTCGTCGTTGCCAATGCACGTTCCGTCAGTCATGGCAGCCGTTTCAGCTATCCTCTTTCTGCGCTTCTCTGGTTCAGCCTTTCCAGCCAGTCGTCCTTCAAACATAGCCTGCCAGTCATGCTCCCTTGTAGGCAGTCCGAACACACGATACAGTCCCACGTTGTCTATAATCACGCACGCCTTCTTGCCTTCGCTCATCCTCAGTCCGCGTCCCACCTGTTGCAGATATTTAGCCAGCGACAGGGTAGGGCGAGCCATCTGTACAAACTCCACGTCAGGACAGTCGAAGCCCTCGCTGAACACGTCCACGTTAACCATCACCTTAATCATTCCCGCCTTAAAGTCGTCCACCATCGCCTTTCTTGCAGCCTGTGGCGTCCTGCTGTCTATCGCCACCGCTTTTACGCCCCGTCTGCTGTAATATTCCGCAATGTTCCTCGCGTGTTCAATACTTATCGCGTACACAATGCCCTTTTTGCCGTCGGCATATCGTTTCATTGCGTCATACAGTCTGCCGATGCTTGTCTGCCTGTTCAGCTTCTCGTTCATCTCCTTTATCTGATAGTCGCCGTCGGTTCCACGTTTCTTCAGTTCGTTTATCAGTCTTTGCTCCTCACTCTCCCGTCTTATCGACACATAGTCGAATACCGACAGATAGCCCCTTTTGATAAACTCCGCAATGCTCCACGACGACACCAGCTTATCAAACAGATCCGTAAATCCCTTACCGTTCAGTCTGCATGGAGTGGCGGTCATCCCCAGTTTCTTAGCCTCAGGATACCTACGCCACAGTTCCATATACGACTCCGCCAGCGCATGGTGTGCCTCGTCAATAACAATCAAACTCGGCATCTCGTCCTTCACATCCTCCCAATGCCTTGACAGCCATTGAATAGACAGGACGCGGATCTCACTGGCGTGAGATAATTGAGAATTGATAATTGAAAATGGAGAATTATGATTTGCTTTGTTGCTGTTTACAGGCCCTAAACAATGTTCATCACTATCCGATTGTGAAGCATTGTTCTGTTTTATACAATCATGAGATGCAGTTCTGTCTAACCCCGTTATGCATTGTGGAGCATTGTTCGGTTTAGCCCAATTATGAAACGCAGTTCGGTCTAACCCAATTATGAATTATGAATTGTTCAACCGTTTCCCTTATCTGTTCCACTAGTTCTCGTCTGTGCGCGACAATCCACACGCTACGCGTCCGTCCCGGATTTTCATCTTTTGTATTTAGTTCTTCATTAACGAGTGCAGCTAGTACTCTCGTCTTTCCGGTTCCGGTAGGCATCTGCACCATCACGCTCTTGCATCTCTGCCATTCGTCCATGATGCGTGCCTTAATATCAGTCTGATAGTCGCGTAAGTAAGACAATGATTTTTAAGTGAAAGTTCCTTTGGGGGAGTTAAAGGAGTTATAGTAGTTAAAGTAGTTAGAGTCAATAGCCAACGTAGTGCTTGCGACAAGCAGGAGCAAAAGCAATTAAAAATTAAGAATTAAAAAATTCCTTCTGTTGGTTTATGTCAGCAGTTATGGTGGCTATATCAAACGCCAACGTAGTACTTGCGACAGGAGTCCACAAAGTACATAACAATTGTGAAACGCAGTTCCGCGCAACCCAATTGTGAAACGTAGTTCAGCGTCAGCTAATTATGAAACGCAGTTCGGTCTAACCCAAACATCGTTCAGCGTCAGCTAATTATGAAACTCCGTTCAGCGTCAGCTAATTAGTGAAATAGGAAGTTATCGGATTGCAATTAGCTATGATTACCGTTGGTTCCTTATATTACATTCCGACAATTAATTTCATTGATTGTCGGAACATTAGGTAAACTATTAAAAAACTATTTTAGTGAATACAATGCTATTATAAATTCTTTAGCTCCGGAAAATCTTCTTCTATTATCTCGGAATCTAATTCGTTATCGTCAGTCAGTCTGATGTTTTTATTTGCACGAAACTCATGCCATATTGTCTTCAGCTCTCCGATAATGCTATTATATTCATTAATATTATATTTATATTTGTAATTATTCGCCCTTTGGCACCAATATGTCATTATGTCAAGAAACTTATTTATATCCTCTAGATAGTTATTTATGTTCAGTTGCCTTCTTATTTCCACTACATCATTTTCCGGTTCATACGGATAGCTGTCTATGGGTTTAATATATGTGTTAAAGTCATCTGTTGATATAGGCTCACATTTCTTTAGATTCTTGTTTCCATTTTTCATATTATGAAACATAGATATAGTCCTTTGAGCTACATTATTTTCAAATACGAAATAAATGGTATCATATAAAGGTATGTCTCTGCCTAATATCTCATTTGTATGTGAAACCTTGTCGGCAAGTTTAGTTCCTGACAGATTCAACACATTTTCATATCCCATTCTGAGTTCCAAAAGCATAAGATAAGGGCTTGAGAATCTGTTTTTGTCTAAGTGCTTCTTTATGCCGATAACAGCATCTACAGTTTCTTTTTTATCCCCGGCACATTCAATCTCCTCATATTTGTCCATGTCGAGGCATTCAATGGGCTCATCAAAATATTTCTTGCCGTGATAGTCTTTTTCCGAAACATCCTGCAGTTTCATTCCGCATACTGGATACAATTTATGCCCAGTTATTATTTTGTTATCATATATCAAGGCTTCCATATTGCTCTATTTTATGATATGCCATATTGAACGATTTAAATATTTCCTCAATGTCCTGACCAAGATCTTTATAGATATATTTAAAGCGTTGCTCTGACTCTTCTGCCAAATAGAAATGTGTTCTGTCTTCAACATTCTCTTTCTTTGCAATAGCGTTTATCGCGTCAACCATATTCGGGTTATGGCTTGCCACCATTATCTTTGTACCCGTTTCTTTATTGAGCAGAACAAGAATATGTGCAAACTCTACAATCCATTGCGGATGCAGGTGAGCTTCAGGCTCATCAATCAGCAACAAAGTCTTTTCATTAAGATACCCGTTTTCAAGAAGTCTCAATATATATGAGAACGACTTAAATCCTGTAGCCGTTTTATCCAGTTTTATGTTGAGTCCGTCCTCACTCACAAAATGCAGTTCTTTCTGACCAAAGTCATCTTTTTCTACATCAACACGCCCATTCATCAGGTGTGTTATTCTTCTTATTATTTTTTTATGTGCGTCAGTACCGGCAAAGTCCTTATTTTCATCCAGCATCAGGCTCTTCAGGTCGTTCCAGAACACATTGTCATCCTTACCTTCTTCCGACACAGCCATCGGTGTGTCAACGTATATTGCCTTAGTAAGATTATACAAGTTGCCTACACTGCCTTTTTGAAATAGCTTTACGCCGTCTTCTTCAACATTTATATTGTTAGGACTAGTCTCATCTATATCAAATTTATTACGCATAAGCATAAGAAAATCATCCATGGAACGTTTTCTCTTACTTTCATAATAATTATTTTTAATGCGTTCTATCTCGCTTAATTCTGCATATCTGAAGGAATTTAATACATCATTCAAATTCTCATCTTCATCGTATTTTATACCAAGAAAGACAAACACTCTTTCCCTTTTGGTTGGCGAAGGTGAATCTTTTAAATATTTATGCAGAATATCACAGAATCTTTCTATAACCTTTTTTGCTATATGCTGTATAATTTCGACTTTATCCTGTTCGCCATTATCTTTTAAACTGCGTATCTTTGATGACGCCTCTCTGAAAAACAAAGAGTTGCTATGGTCTGTATCCTTGTCTATATCCCTTCTTGCAAAGTTAAGTCCGGTAAAGATATTCTGAATCTGACTGACATATCTGTCATAAATAAATTCATCGTATAGGTTTGCTCCGTTAACTATATAATACAGCCACTTTGACAATGTACTTTTGCCACATCCGTTTATTCCGGAAAGCACCGTTATTCCGTCAATGGATATGGCTGCCTTTTTTATTGCATGATAATCGTTAAGCTTATATATATATTTGCTCATTGTTTTGCTGTTTATAGATTTAACTTCACAAGTAGTAATTTTCTTACTCTTACAAAAGTAACAACAAAATTAGACTTATACAATATTTTAGCTGAAAAAAGACAAAACGTTTATAAATAATAAGATGCGATTTAAGTGAAAAGGAGGCGTGAAAGCAATTAAAAATTAAGAATTAAAAATTAAGAAAATTACTTAAGCGTCAGCTAATTATGAATAGTGAAACAAAGTTCAGCGTCAGCTAATTGTGAAACGAAGTTCAGCGTTAGCTAATTATGAATTATGAAACTCCGTTCAGCGTCAGCTAATTATGAAACGCAGTTCAGCGCAAGCTAATTATAATCCTTTTTCTGAAATTATTTTATGATTATATCACAGCCTATATTCAGTCTTACGCCATGCTGATTGCGGAAACGTTGCATATCTTCTTTATTACTGAATGCAAATCTCCTGTGACGTTTGTTGCAGGCATAAGCCAGTTTATGCTTGAATAAAGAAATGTCATGCCACTGTTTAAATACTTTGATTGTTGTTGCCAACTGATCTTCTACGGCATGTTTAATCCAGTCCTTGTTCTGATCCTTAAGTTCTATGAATATAATATATTCATCATTGTGCAGCATGGCATCGCAGCGGTTTTCCATTTGTCCGTTTTCACGCCTTATCTCAATCTTGTTGTCTACGGCTATAAACGAGATTATCTTTCCAGACTTGTTAGTTACTATGGCTGTCCATTCATCTTTATGTTTTGCGTCGGTATCCACATAAGCCGGAGTCTTTGCTGCTTCATCCTCATCATCACATATTCCGAATAAAGCATCTCCAACAGGCATTTCATCCTTAAAGGAATCAATCACTCTTTCTTTCATCATAGCTGTCCAAGTCCTCCTCAATCTCCAATAAGTCGTCAAAAACGCTATTGGTATCTCTCAGTTTGATGTTAAGATAATTGTCGTCAGAAGGCAACCCCTCATAATCTTTCAGTTGTTCAACGGTGCCGTCATGCAATTCATATATAATCAGGTCGTCAGCATTAATCATTCCTGACATTGGTACAACATTATAGATACGTTCCAGTATATCTTCCAATCCTTCAGCACGTTTTGCCAGTTGCATAGCTTTAACAGACAGCGTAAGATAGTTTATCACATAAGGACTATGTGTTGTCATTATTAGTCTGTTTCCATTCAGTTTATATGCGTCAGCCACAAGCTCGTATAGTACATTTTTTTGAGAGTCTGGAAACAGATTAAGTTCCATCTCTTCTACAACGTTTACAAAGCGAGAATATCTATATTTTGACGACACCTTTCTCAATGATGCCATTTTTACTTCATCACTCAGCGTGTTGTCACTTAATATCATATTCACTTCTTTTTGCAGAGCTTTACGTTCCTTGTCTGATAGTTCAGCCTTTGCCGAATTGTCGCGTACAATGTTCGACAGATTTTCTGATACAAGCAGTAAAGGCAATGCTGATTGAAATCCGCTGGATGCTTCCGACAGTTTTATTTCATAGTTCTTATGTTTAAGTTTGGGTATGTCGTTCAGTTTGTCATACTCAAAATCCACCTCGCCGAATGGCATCTTATATCCGCTTTTTATATCGTTTTTGGCTTTATCATATTCATCAAGGAATGTCATCATTGGATCGCTCAGTTCACGCAATCTTGTAGGATGCTCAACACTTCCCAATATGTTACGTTCAGCCGGCACATACATCACTTTGGCAATATTAAACAAATCGCCATCTTGATTATTATCTATTATAGATAATTTTTCATTTTCATAAACAAACGAATAGTGAAAGCCGTTGAATCTCAACTCCGTATCAGGCTTAAAGTATCCGTCAATACCGTTATATGCAGCATACGTCTTTCTGAATCTCGAATACTGCGTAACGTAGAGTTTAGTAATAACATGTCGCATCAGCGCTTTTTCAAGCCATGAAAAAAGAGAATAGAGCTTAGCCACGCAACTCTTTCCGGCGCCCTGTTCGCCAATCATGACAGTAATTTTACTAATTCTTACGTCAGCATTATTTATTGGACCGAAATTCTTAATACTTAAAATTTCTGTATTTTGCATCACAGTATTTTTCTGCAAAGATAGCGAAAGGCGAGTGCAATACAAAAAGAAAAAACATAAATTTTTTCTTTTTTATTTCCGAGCCGCCTCCTATCTTATTCAAAGATAGCGAAAGGCGAGTGCAATACAAAAAGAAAAAACACTTTTTTTCTTTTTTATTTCCGAGCCGCCTCCTGTCTTATTCAAAGATAGTGAAAGGCGAGTGCAATACAAAAAGAAAAAACATAAATTTTTTCTTTTTTATTGCCGAGCCGCAGTTCGTGCGAAACGATTCGCACGAAAATTAAAAATTAAAAAGTAAAAATTAAACAACGTCGGAGGAAAGGGAAAAGAGGTTTCCTTTGGGGGAGTTAAAGGAGTTAGAGTAGTTATCGCCAATAAGTTGGCTAGTAGTTAGAGTCAATAGCCAACGTAGTGCGTGTTTAAGTGAAGAGCAGGAGTAAACGCAATTAAAAATTAAGAATTAAGAAGTAAGAAAATTACTTCTGTTGGTTTATGCCAGTAGTTAAGGTGGCTATAGCAAACGGCAACGTAGTGCGTGTTTAAGTGAAGAGCAGGAGTAAACGCAATTAAAAATTAAGAATTAAGAAGTAAGAAAATTACTTCTGTTGGTTTATGTCAGCAGTTAAGGTGGCTATAGTAAACGCCAACGTAGTACGTGTTTAAGTGAAGAGTGAAGAACAGGCGCAGAGCGCAATTAAAAATTAAGAAAATTACTTCTGTTGGCTTATGTCAGTAGTTAAGGTGGCTATCGCAAACGCCAACGTAGTACTTGCGACAGGAGTCCACAAAGTACATAACAATTGTGAAACGCAGTTCGGTCTAACCCAAACGAAGTTCAGCGTTAGCTAATTGTGAATTATGAATTATGAATTACAATCCATGCTCCTTTAACTCCTAACCCAAATCCACAAAGCACACGAATTCTTCACTCTTCGTTCTTCACTCTTCACTTAACTAGTAGTTCTTATTATCAATATACACCTCCAGCAGCTTCGACATGCCGTTTTCGTTGTTCGGCACCACGTCCATGTCGGCTACGCAGGCGGGGACGAGGCAGCTCATGCCTTTTGTCAGATGTACCTGTTTTATCTCCGGCTCGTCGCCCTTCCACGACCTTATCACTATGTCGCTGCTGCCTTCGAGACACATGTATATCACGAAGCTGTCATACTTATACAGCTTTCTGTGGAAGGCGCGGTTCACTTCAAGCAGCTTCACCGTGAAGAATCTGTTACCTGCCAGCATCACAGGATGATTTATCTTGTGAGTGTAGTGCGTGCGGTAGTCGTCCTCCACCTTATAGTCCAGCGCCTCCGATGCCAGTGCCGTGTGCAGTGCCCTTGGCTTACCGTCAAGTCCCGGACGGTTATAGTCGAATATGCGGTATGTCAGATCAGAGCTTTGCTGCACCTCAGCCAGCAGTGTTCCGCTGCATATAGCGTGGATACGTCCGGCAGGGATATAGAAAACGTCGCCTTCCTTCACGTCGTGCGACGCCAGCACATCACATATACTTCCGTCCTCAATGCGCTTTCCGTATTCATATTTCGATATAGGACTCTTAAAACCGCTGTAGAGCTTTGCTCCCGGCTTGGTGTCCATTATATACCACATCTCCGTCTTGCCGAACGAGTCGTGATATTTCTTAGCCATCTCGTCGTTCGGATGCACCTGTATCGACAAGTCCTTAGCCGCGTCAATAAACTTTATCAGTAGCGGAAACTTGTCGCCATACATATCATAAACAGTCCGTCCTATAAGTTCCTCCTTATATTCCGTCACCAGCTCATTCAGCTTACGGCCCTGCAGCGAGCCGTTAGCCACCACCGATTCCTTGTCAGGCACAGCACTAATCTCCCAGCTCTCGCCAATAGGAGTAGTGTCGTCATCGTTAATACCCTTAAGAGTCTTCAGCAGGCTTCCGCCCCATACTTTTGAAAAGAAATTATTTTTAAATAATAATGGATACAGCATGGTTTAGTCGTTTAATTGTTAGTGCATTTTATTATATCGATTACAAATCTTTTATTTATCCAAGTGGAAGGATAAATTTACTACGCAACAATATCTTATTTTGCATAAGCATTCTATATTGTCTTGATTTGGGCAGAATTTTTATTTTGCCTGTTGCCACCCAATAATAATTGTCAGTAGCCTTTAATGCCTCCAGGTCTTTAGCCTTATTTTTCAGCCAGTCCTTCAGCCATTTTGCTTTCGCAATCATCGTTGCCACATCGCTTGTGCTATCCGGATGCACCTCTATGAAGTATGCCTTTTCGTCATAGCCCAAAGCGTAATCCCAGCGCGCCTTGTCAGGATAAATATCTCTTGTACATTTGTCAATGTCTACACTTCCCTCCAGTTTTCTGGTATCATCCACCTGCACGAATGATGAATTTGCGCCAAAAGCCTGGATACCCTTCTTGTATCCGCCGTCAATATCCGGAGTATTTATCACAGCACTTTCAAACTTAGTCATACCGCTATTCTTTTTTATTGTTCTGTATACCGGCTGACTATTTCAGATGTCATGCTGGAAAATGTAGATAGTCCGCCCCATTCAGATATGTCCGTATCCTCGTTAAAGGCATCCAGTGTTGATATATCCGAGAATGTTACGCCTTCTTTCGTATGATGCTTAGCCGAATAAAACGTCTTTATCGTCTTCTCCTTCAATTTGTCAAACAGACATGCGGCATTTGTATTTGTTCCTATTTCAAACATTTCACACATTGCCGACTTGAATTTATCTTCAGGCAAATAACGCATATTATTAAAAGCCCATACAAATTCAAGGAATGTAGTTGAATGTGTTGAAACGATTACTTTCTTGCCATTCTGAATCAGTTCGATTATCTCCAGCAGCACCGACTGTATTGCGCGCGGATGAAGTCCCATTTCCGGCTCTTCGATTATGGCCAGTTTATAGTCGTTCTTGTCAATAACCTGTGTAGGAGGACCTGAAAGACAATATATGGCCAATAGCAAAGGCATAAATTCCTTTTGTCCTGCGCTCCATGCCATAAAAGGAATTTTCATGCCTGCCACTTCCATCTTCATGTTCCGTTGCACTCCTGTCTTGTCGAGAACAACCTTACCGCCATGAAATATGTTGTCGTTTATGGCTCTCTTTACAGCTCCTTTCAGTCGTGTCTTAATAGGGAATATTGTGTCAGGATTACCCATACCACCCTGCATAAACACGCGTAACGTTTCGCTGAACCATCTCAACACGTAAGGAGTAGACGTGTCATATTCCATAAAATTTCTGGGACGTCCTTCAGATATACTCAGAATCCTTTGCGCCGGAACATAGAATACAGACTCTTTCTTCTGTCCTGAAGCTTTGGGCTTAGATATAGCATTAAGCAAGTCTTTAGGCGAAAAAGGTTCATTGTCTAAAGCTATCTTCGTATCATCCCTAAACAGTCCTGCCAACCCTTCACCGAAATACCAGTCCAGGATATTCTTTGCATCTGTTTTACTCAAAATGAAATTATAATTTTTGAGAGTAGAAACAATATGATATTTATCCAAGATAAGTTTCAGCAGTTCCAGTGCCAGGCTCTTTCCGCTTGCCTGTGGCCCTATAATAAAAGTAAGGTCGCCAAAATCTATCTTTGCCTCCTTTATCGGTCCGAAGTTATTTATTGATAATTCCATAAACGTCTTCTGTCATTATAATAAATGCAAAGATAGTGAAAGGCTCGGCAATACAAAAAGAAAAAACACTTTTTTTCTTT
>ENA-ORRI01000069-ORRI01000069.1-human-gut-metagenome-genome-assembly--contig:-NODE-69-length-60847-cov-11.2332_pt1 | contig 60847 bp, 50 predicted proteins | sample MGYA00242172_ERZ509128 | MGnify/ENA primary metagenome ERZ509128 (study PRJEB26280, sample SAMEA2338623) | human gut metagenome | biome: human gut; feature: human-associated habitat; material: faeces... | reverse complement strand
GGCTGTCCTGCATTTGCAAGGCAATAAAAAAATCCACGAAAATAGAATATATACCGGGAACACGGACATGCAGGCCGGCAACAGTATACGAAGAGGAATGAATGCAGAATAATTTTGCATAAAACTCGTCACTCGTCACAAAGCCGTTCAACGCGCTGAATTTCAATAAGTTACGGCGTGACGTTCTGTATTCTTAACTCATCACGCAGGCATGCGGAAGTCAGAGCGTGATGAGTCAGAAATACAACTCATCACGGCATAACACACTGACTTACAGATATTTAAGCGCAGATGTGACGAGTGATGAGTTTTCTGCAAAATTATTTTCGGTTTATCTGCTGCTATACAAAAGGGCACCTTTTATCACGCAAAAGCATGCCTTTTACGATGCAAAAGGGGGCATTTTAGAAGGTAAAAGGGCATGTATTAGAAAAAAATGATATTAAAATCCTAATACAATACATATATTACCGGATAAAAAGACATAAAATGTTGTACGAATAAAAAATATTTCAATACATTTGCAAAATTCAGATTACGAGTATTACTAATAAGTTTTAATAAAACCTGCATTAAAAAAGTATGAAAAGAATTTTTGTAACAGCCATAACAATGGCTATGCTTACGGCAACAGCCGCATTGGCGCAAATTCCAAAGAACTATTACAATTCATTAAAAGGCAAGAAAGGTGCTGAACTGAAAACGGCAGTGCATAATATAATAAGTAATGCCACTGTGTTGAGTTACGGCTCAGGCACAGGACACACATGGGACGGATTCTACTCTACCGACCGTCTGGATGACGGACAAGTGGTTGACAGATACAGCAACGACAAAAGATACTTCGGAAGCAAAGGCAAGTCTGTAAGTGGAATGAACATTGAACACTCTTTCCCGAAAAGCTGGTGGGGAGGAAGCGAAAACCAGGCATATAAAGACTTATACAATCTTATGCCGTCGGAACAGAAGATAAATTCGGCAAAGTCGAACTACCCGATGGGCAAGGTAACAAGCGCAAGCACCGACAACGGATGCACCAAGGTTGGAACCGGCACCAACGGATACAAGCTGTGGGAACCGGCCGACAAATGGAAAGGCGACTTTGCCCGCGGATATATGTATATGGCCACGGCATATCAGGACTTTACGTGGTCGGGCGAGCAAGCTCTGAAGATACTCCAGCAAGGCGACTACCCCACCCTGCGCGAATGGGCCTATACATTATATATAGAGTGGGCTAAGGAAGATGCCGTTGACCAAACTGAGGTGAAACGAAACAACGCAGTGTATAAAATTCAGGGCAACAGAAACCCGTTTGTAGATTTTCCTAACCTCATGGAATATATATGGGGCGACAGCATCAACTATGCCTTTGACCCGGAGAACACCGTAACCACATCAGAATACAGCGACGACCCGGTACAACCAACTGAAGAGACAATATACAAGGCAACATTTACATCTGAAACGGGCAACTTCACGACAACTAACATAACCGTTCCGAACAACGACTTTGAGGTGTGGACACAGGATTCAAAATATGGATGGAAAGGTACGGGATACGCCAACAACAGGGCTTATGCCACAGAGGCACTGCTGACTTCGCCCGAAATTGACCTGACAGGATTCAGCGAGGCAACGCTTACGTTTAATCACGCAGTAAACTTCTGCAAGTCGCCTCAGACAACATTATGCGTTGAGGTAGTGTGCGACGGAATGACAACAACACTCGACGGAATAACATGGCCGACAGGCAACAACTGGACATTCATTGACTCGGGTGAGATTTCGCTCAACGCATTTGCCGGAAAGAAGATCAACATAGTGTTCCACTATAAGAGCAACGACACTGAAGCCGGCACATGGGAGATAAAGAAAATGTCGGTTACCGGAACAAGAAGCACTACAGGAATAAGCAGCGTCACACAAAGCGATGCCCCCGACATGTCGAACCCATACAAGGCATACAGCATTGACGGTCAAAGTATAACTTCGCCAAAAGACTATAAAGGAGTAATAATCATAGTTCAAGACGGAAAGACCTGGAAAATGATGAACAGATAAAACACAGCGTAAATCCGGCCTGCACATCAATAAATACAACGTGAGTTCGACGAATTCAGAACAAAGCAAGCTGTGTGTCAATAGTTCTCATAACATTGATACACGGTTGCTTCGGAAAACAACAATATGCAGCTATTGCACCCAAGAGGTTGACAATGAAATTATCAAAGGCCCTGTGCTTTGAGTATTCCGCCTGTACTATATTTTTAAGTTCGTCATTGATGGTTTCGATAATGCCTCGTTTCCTGAGAAGTAGCTTGTCTGAAACGGACATCAAAGTTCCTTTCATATTGCTTTTCATCTTTGTTATAAGTTGTATTCCGTTAACGAACAGTCTCTCAAATAGGTTCTTGCTTATGTATCCTTTATCACCGACAAGCTTCCCATAGACAAATTCTATAAAAGACTTGTATTCAAGAGGGTTACAGTCATCAACATCACTGAGAGTAATCATAAAGTTGAGTAGTTCTCCATGCTTATTGCATATCAGATGCAGCTTAAATCCGAAGAACCAACCCATGGAACATTTGCCCCTTTGTGCTATTCCTTTGAATGTCTTGTGGATATGGATTCTCTGATTCTTGCATACCCGTAATGGGGTACTGTCAACGAAGCTAATGCCTGTGCGCTTGTCCAAAAGCACTTTCTTAATGAACAGAACTAGCGGGATAGCCATCTCTTTTTCCAGTTCCACAAAATGATTATATGAAACAACTTTTTGAAAGATATGACGCATATGTTTGCAGATCTTTTCCTGATAGAAATGTTTTAGACAGCGATAGCCAGAGTCATGAAAAAGTATCATGATAAGCATAATTTCTGACTTGGACATGGTCGAATCACGATGATATTTGCGTTTTGTTGATAGCTTAAGCGTATATTTTGCCATCATGACATCAAAAAATTTGCAGAATTGAAAATCAGCGAAGCTAAATCATCTGCCATACAAAATAATTCTATAACTTTGCTCTCGGTGATCATAGCGATTATTGTTTGTAATTCTTTGTAATTCAACACTATGAAGATACAACAATTTTCGCTAATCAACAAATTTACAAGTACTTATAATTCGTCAAACTCACGTTATTTTAACGTTTTATCACCTAAAATTACAAACTTATTCGGACCGGTCAAAATTTTGGCTGGTCCTTTTTTAGAATTTCTTCCAGACACACTTTTTTGAAACACTACCCATAATCAGTGCCCTTTATATATGATATCAAAAGGACTAAAATACTGCATGGACTGATTAAAATTTTTCATAAAAACACAAAAACATAACATACCGGACTGTGCCTAATACCCGACAAACAACAACACAGCGCACTCATAAACGAGCGCTACAATATACATAAAAAAGCGGAGCGGCCATAACAAACATTACAGCCGTTCCGCGCTAAAAATATCTTAAGGCAATTATTATTTCAGCAGAGCCTCAAATTTCTCCTGCAGTTTTGCCTTTGTTGTTGCGCCAACAAACTTGTCAACAACCTCACCGTTCTTGATGAACAGGATTGTAGGGATGTTGCGGATACCGAACTCCATAGCGATATCGTCGTTCTCCTCTACGTCGCATTTACCTACTGCAATCTTGCCTTCGTACTCGTTAGCCAGCTCCTCAACGATAGGTGCTATTGCACGGCAAGGACCACACCATGTAGCCCAGAAATCAACTACTAAAGGCAGTGCGCCATTCTTCAGACTCTCAAAGTTCTCTGTTGTAATTTTTTCCATTTTTCTTTTATTGTTTATTATGTTAATAATAGGTTTCCGTATTCACTGTTTTGCCAACAAACACCATGCCATGTTTTGCGTGTCACGGCCTTTGCGGCTAAATGTCATACATCAGGACATGCCGTAAATTTTTGTCAATTTATTTTATAGTCGAGCGCCTCGCATCCCTTTATAAAAGATATAAGGTCCTTGCTGACATCCACTTTCTCCTTGCGGCTGCGCACCATAAAGGGCTTGCTGCCGCTCGTCTCGCTGACCTGGAAGAACAGCTGCGTTGTGCCCGGACTGTCTTTTATTATCGTAACGAGGTCTGACACAGTGGTGTCGTCGAGCTTTTCGGCATCGAGCTTTATTGTTATTCTCTCCACCTGAGTGTCCTTTACGGTCTGCAGATACTGTATGTCGGTTATTCGCATCTCCATCATGTCGCTGTTGCGGAAGCGCTGAACAAACTGAGCCTTCACCATAACCGTGCATCCTTCGATAAGCATTCCGCGCCACTTGCCCCACTCTTCGCCAAACAGGGCCAACTCGCCCGAGCCGTCGAAGTCTTCAATAGTAACGAATCCGCACGGCTTGCCGGTCTTTGTGTATTTGCTTCTAACGGCCGTAACAATGCCGCCCAAAACCACTTCCTGTTTCTTTGCCAGTTCTATGCGGTCGTTAAGCTCCTGACACTGAGTGTTGCACAGATTCTTAAGGATAAACTCAAACTCATCGAGCGGATGCGCCGAAAGGTATATGCCCACGAGGTCGCGCTCACGGTTAAGCTTCTCTATGGCGCTCCACGACTCTGCCTCAGGTATGGGCGGAGTGGCTATCTCAACTTCTTCCATAGCTCCGAAGAGAGAGTTTTGCGACTCGTTCTTCTCCTGCTGATACAGCTGTCCGTAGCGCATGAGCGACTCAAGGAACGTGCGGCCGTCATTGTTGCGCGCAAAGAAACTTTCACGCTTAATCTTAAATCCGTCGAACGCGCCGCTGAGCACAAGACTTTCGAGAGCCTTACTGTTCACGGCCGAGAGATTGACGCGCTGCACAAAGTCGAATATGTCTTTATATTGTCCGTTCTTCTCGCGCTCGTCTATTATGGCCAGTGCTGCGGCTTCGCCCATACCCTTGATGGCTCCGAGACCGAAGCGCACTTCGCCTTTCTTGTTGGCGCTGAACTTCTGACGGCTCTCATTAACGTCAGGACCCATGCAGGCAATGCCCATGACCTGACATTCGTTCATCAGCTTGGTTATCTTCGTTATGTCGTTAAGGCATCGGCTCATGTTGCCCGCCATAAACTCTGCCGGGTAGTGCGCCTTGAGATAAGCCGTCTGATAAGCCACCCACGAATAGCACGTGGCGTGACTCTTGTTGAAAGCGTAAGAAGCAAACTTCTCCCAGTCGGCCCATATCTTCTCGAGCACCTTCGGGTCGTGTCCGTTTTTCTTTCCGCCCTCGATAAACTTAGGCTTCATGGCGTCTACGATGTCCTTCTTCTTCTTACCCATGGCCTTACGCAGGGCGTCGCTCTCGCCTCGGGTGAAGTTGGCAAGCTGACGCGACAGGAGCATGACTTGCTCCTGATACACCGTGATGCCGTAAGTGTCCTTCAGATATTTCTCCATGCAGGGAATATCATACTTTATCTCCTCCTTGCCGTTCTTTCGGGCAATGAACGAGGGGATATAGTCCATAGGTCCCGGACGATAGAGGGCGTTCATGGCTATAAGGTCTTCAAACACCGTCGGTTTAAGCTCGCGCAGATACTTCTGCATGCCGGCCGACTCAAACTGGAACGTGCCCACGGTGCGGCCTTCCTGATAGAGCTTATAGGTAAGCTCGTCGTCGATAGGTATCTTGTCGAGGTCTACGTCGATGCCGCGCGTAAAGCGGATGTTCTCAACAGCCTCTTTAAGAATAGACAACGTGCTGAGTCCGAGGAAGTCCATCTTTATAAGTCCGGTCTCCTCGATGACGTGTCCGTCGTATTGTGTCGCAAGGAGCTTGTGGCCCGGGTCCGACTTGTCTTCGGCAGTACTAACGGGCACCCAGTCGCTGATGGCGTCGCGGCAGATAATTGTTCCGCAGGCATGTATACCCGTTCCGCGCACGGTGCCCTCAAGCATCTTTGCATATTTTATAGTGTTACTGAGCTGCGGATCGGGACTTGCCTCAGCCTCGCGCAGCTCGGGCACGCACTTAATGGCGTTTGGCAGGTTCATCTTCAGTCCGTCGGGCAGACGGTCGGGGATGGCCTTGCACAAGTGGTTAGACACATCGAGCGGCAACTTCTCCACACGCGCCACGTCCTTAATAGAGTTTTTCGTGGCCATGGTGCCGTAGGTAATGATGTGCGCCACCTTGTCGTGTCCGTATTTGTCCTCCACCCATTCGAGCACTTTTCCGCGTCCGTCATCATCGAAGTCGGTATCAATATCAGGCAACGATATACGGTCGGGGTTAAGGAAACGCTCAAACAGAAGGTCGTATTTTATAGGGTCGATCTTGGTTATACCCAGACAGTAGGCCACAACCGAACCGGCAGCTGAACCACGTCCGGGACCTACCATCACTCCGAGCTTGTCTCGCGCCGAGTTGATGAAGTCCTGCACGATGAGGAAGTAGCCGGGGAAACCCATCGTCTTCATGATGTGCAGCTCAAACTTCACTCGCTCTGCCACATCCTCGGGCAGCGGATCGCCATACAGGCGCTTAGCTCCGTCGTAGGCGAGCTTTGCAAGATAGTCGGCCTCAAACTTTATTCTGTACAGCTTTTCGTAGCCTCCGAGGCGCTTAATCTTCTTTTCGCCCTCCTCAGGCGACAGTGGATTCTCGCCGTTCTCATCGGTAGTAAACTCGTCGTAAAGCTGTTTCTCTGTATATTTTCTGCGCACGTCCTCCTCCGTACCAAACTCTTCAGGTATGGGGAAGAACGGCATGATAGGCGCATGGTCGATGCTGTAGGTCTCAACCTTGTCAAGAATCTCGAGCGTGTTGCTCATTGCCTCGGGCACATCGCTGAACACGGCGTTCATCTCCTCGCGCGTCTTAAACCACTCCTGCTTTGAATACAGCATACGGTTAGGGTCGTCGAGATCCTTTCCCGTTGACAGACAGAGCAGATGGTCGTGAGCCTCGGCATTCTCTTCGTCAACAAAGTGGGCGTCGTTTGTGCAGACAACCTTTATGCCATACTCCTCTGCCAGTTCCATTATCACCTTGTTGGCGCGCACCTGCAGCGGATAGGTCTCACGGTTTGCACGCTGATGCGGGTCGGTAACCCTGTGGCGCTGTATCTCCAGATAATAGTCATCGCCGAACACGCGGTGATACCATTCAATGGTCTTGCGCGCTCCCTCTATGTCGCCCTTAAGAATCTTTGAAGGCACCTCGCCGGCTATACATGCCGAACATACAATGAGGTCCTCGTGATATTTCTCAAGGTCAGCGTGGTCGGTACGCGGACGCATATAGTAACCGTCAACCCACGCGCGCGATACCAATTTAATAAGGTTCTTGTATCCGTGGTAATTCTTTGCAAGCACAATGAGGTGATTACCTCCCATGTCGCCCTTATCCTTCTCTTTGTCCTCCTTTTTTCGGCGCGCCACATACATCTCGCATCCGAAGATTGGCTTGAAAGGCTCCTTGCCCTCGGCAGTGAGCTTGCCGTTTATCTTCTTGCAATAGTTGTAAAACTCCTTTATGCCGAACATGTTGCCGTGGTCGGTTATGGCCATGCCCTTCATGCCGTCGGCCACAGCCTTGTCAACAAGTTTCTGCACACTCGACTGTCCGTCAAGAATGGAGTAATAAGTATGTACGTGTAAATGGACAAAATCTTGCATAAATAATATTTGCGCTTTTAGAGCGTCAAAGTTATTCCGAAAATATGAAACAGCCAAATTAATAATGTGAAATTACCTTATGAGAATTGTTTTTTATATTTATTCGTTATACATACGCGCGCACTGACAACCGGACGAACACATGCACGGGACATCACCAAACGGCAATACAGTTGTGTTATTTTGACATCATTAATGGCCATAAGCCTTGCATTGTGACACGGCGAACTTGTCAGGATTTTCAAGAGAAACAGAAACGGCATTGCACAAAACAAGACATAAAAGACAGCAAGGCCATGAACAAATTACCGAAAAGCATGCTTTTATGTGACGAAAGACAGCCTTTTATCCACAGAAAAGCATCATTTTACATCACGGATTACTGCCTTTTTAGAGTAGATTTTAATCAATTTTCGGTCGTTTTTCGTATTAATTTAATGCACAAAACAGGCAACAGCCTTGTAACATCCTGACATTCATATCATTATGTTTGCACACGATATTCAGCCTTTTTCACGACCAAATAATTTATTTTTTCAAATTCTTCAGAATGAGAACATCAACAAAAATCAGAATGTAAGATAAATTGAAGATTGGATGACAATAGAGAAAAATGTGAATAAAGAATGACAAAGGTGTTTTATATGCACCATAATTGCTTCATCAACACACCTCCACAAAGACACCAACCCATCTCACGGCACATGTATTTCACGACAAATGCCCGTAATAAAAGACACATATTCGCAGCAAATAATCACCACACAAACGGGCATAAAGACGTAAACAGGCTGGCATGAAACGCTTACTACAAGTTATGTGACTTATAATAATAAAAGCAAAAAATTTGCCAATTACACAAAAAAGGCGTACCTTTGCAAATAATTTTCCACTTCAAAATTTACTATGGGAAGAAGAATAAAGAAACTTAAGAACGTAAGACTTCATCGAGAGGGCACAGACACGCTGTTCTACGGACTCACTGCGTATGTAGCCATAGCCTTGATTCTGTGGTTCTATGTCGACAACAAAATTCCGTTCTGGAGCTTTGTGGTCGTCTTTGGCGTAATCTATTCCATAGTGGTAAACTTCTTCAGATGCCCCAAGCGCTACTTCGACGGCGAGACCGAAAAGGTGGTAGTGGCTCCGGCAGACGGAAAAGTGGTGGTTATCGAGGAGATTTTTGAAGATGAGTATTTTCACGACAAACGTCTTATGATAAGCATCTTCATGAGCTTGTTCAACGTTCACGCCAACTGGTTCCCGGTTGACGGCAAAGTGAAATTCGTTCATCATCAGAACGGCAACTACCACAAGGCATGGCTGCCAAAGGCCAGCGAGGAGAACGAGCATGCCGACGTGATGCTCGAAACTCCCGAAGGCACCGACATCCTGTGCCGTCAGATAGCTGGCGCTGTGGCAAGACGAATAGTAACCTACGCCAAGCCTGAAGAAGACTGCTACATCGACGAGCACCTGGGATTTATCAAATTCGGCTCGCGCGTTGACGTGTATCTGCCACTCGGAACTGAAGTATGCGTTAAGATGGGACAGGCTACAACAGGCAACCGCACAGTTATTGCACGGCTTAAATAAACATACAGCCGCTCTTTCTCGGAAGGAAAAGACACGGCCGATAACATTGTTAAGTTATGGCAAACATCATAGTTAGAAATATTCCGAACGCTATCACATGCTGCAACCTTATTTCGGGCTGCATAGCTACGGCCTACGCCTTTGGCGGACAGCCTCATATGGCATTGACGTTTATTATAATCGGAGCCGTGTTCGACTTCTTCGACGGCATGAGCGCACGACTGCTAAAGGTTTCATCGCCCATCGGAAAGGAGCTTGACTCGCTTGCTGACGACATCACGTTCGGCATGGCGCCGGCTACAATGGCATTTTATCAGCTCGGCGTGATGGACTATCCGTCGTTTCTCGAGCCGCTGCGCACGGTGCTGCCTTTCGTCGCTTTCATCATGGCTGCGTTCTCGGCGCTGCGCCTTGCCAAGTTTAATCTTGACGAACGGCAGACTACATCGTTCATAGGCATGCCCACACCTGCCAATGCCCTGTTCTGGGGCTCGCTCATCGTAGGAGCGTCAGATGTGATCGAGTCGTCGCCGTGGATGGTTCCTGCGGTGCTTCTGCTTATATTCCTTTGCAGCTATGTGCTGGTCAGCGAAATACCTATGTTCGCGCTGAAGTTCAAGCAGTGGGGATGGAAGGGCAACGAGGTTAAATACATTTTTCTGATAACTTGCGTGCCCCTGCTCATCATCTTCAACATTTCGGCATTTGCCATCATTATCGCGTGGTATGTGATACTGTCGGTTTATCTTAATATAAAGAACAAAAAATGATTGCAGCTTTATTAAACTTCATATTTCTCATCCTGCTTGCAGTTTTCATTGTCGTAGGCATTGTGGCATATAAAATATACCGCACAGTGCACAGCGTGAAGAAACAGTTTAACAGTTTCAAGGGCAAAGACAATGACAGGGCCACGGAAAGACAGCAATATAGCCGTACAAGCACTGAAGAAGAAATAATAATAGACCGGCGTACACCCGACGAGATGAACCGCAAGATCTTCTCGAAGAGCGAGGGCGAATATGTCGACTATGAGGAGGAGAAATAGGCTTTAAGCAAGCTACGAAAAGCAACAGCCCGCTGAGGGCAATACAACTACAACGATCTACTAACTTAACATTTTACATATACATGAGAAAAATTTTCTTAATGGTGTGTGCATGCCTGCTTACGCTCAGCGCAAGCGCCGCCGGAACAGACAAATACAGCAGTCTGTACGACAATCTTCCGTTCAAGATGCAACAGGTTACGGCACCCGTGTTTCCCGACAATGAGGTTAATCTGAAAGACTTCGGCGCAAAGGGCGACGGCTCTTCGCTGTGTACCGAAGCGTTTGCCAAGGCCATTGAGGCTCTTGAAAAACAGGGCGGCGGCAAACTTGTAGTACCTCAGGGCGTATGGTTCACAGGACCAATAACACTGAAGAGCAACATCAACCTGCATCTTAACAAGGGAGCTGTAATATTGTTCTCGCCCGACATCGACCTCTATCCGCTTATCGACGCGTCGTTCGAAGGACTTGACACACGCCGCTGCCAGTCGCCAATATCAGGGCACAACCTTGTAAACGTGGCTATAACAGGAGCCGGAGTTATTGACGGCAACGGTGAATACTGGCGTCCGGTGAAACGCGAGAAGGTTACCGACAAGCAATGGAAAGAGTTTACTTCGCGCGGTGGTGCGTTCAAGAACAAAAAATATTGGTTCCCGTCTGAAGGTGCGCTCAAGGGCGACTCGATGAGCAACATGAATGTGCCGAAGGGCAACCTGAGCGATGAAGAGTGGCACAGCATAAGACACTTCTTGCGCCCTGTGATGATAAGTCTCGTAAACTGCAAGAACGTTTGGCTCAACGGTGTAATATTCCAGAACTCTCCTTCATGGAACATTCATCCGCTGATGTGCGAGAATGTGCTGATTGAAGATGTACAGGTAAGAAACCCGGCTTTCGCACAGAACGGCGACGGACTCGACCTTGAATCATGCAAGAATGCCCTGATTGTAAACTCTACATTCGACGTAGGCGACGACGGCATCTGCATCAAGAGCGGCAAGGATGCCGACGGACGCAAGCGCGGCATACCGTGCGAGAATGTTCTGATTAACGGCTGCACAGTGTTCAAGGGTCATGGCGGCTTTGTTGTAGGCAGCGAGATGAGTGGCGGAGTGAAGAACATATATGTTTCTGACTGCCAGTTCCTCGGCACCGACGTGGGTCTGCGCTTCAAGAGTACACGCGGACGCGGCGGCGTGGTTGAGAACATTTACATCAACAACATCTCGATGTTCGACATTCAGACCGACGCCATAACTTTCGACCTTTACTACGGAGGCAAGTCGGCCGTAGAAGCTCTTGCCGACGGAGACGAAGCAAAACAGCAGAACGTACAGAAAATTAAGGTTGACGAAACGACACCTTGTTTCCGCGACATCAACATCAAACACATAACATGCCGCGGAGCGCGCCGTGCCGCTTACTTCAACGGACTGCCTGAGATGCCTGTTAAAAACATCACGCTGACCGACCTAGAAATTAACAACACCAAGGAGGGCATTGTAATAAACAACACCGACGGCGTGAAACTGAATGACATCAACGTTGAGTCTAAGGGAAAGAACTTCAACGCCCGCAATTCTGCCAACGTAACAGTAAACGGGAAAGAATATAAAAAGATTGACAACGAGGGAATAAGCCTCGACCTATAAGCTTTATAATGCACGAAATAAAGTATCGCAATAAATAGAATAAAGTATCTTAATACACAAAAAATAAAGAAGCCGTTGCTCAAAGCATAGATATTTATGCGTAAAGAGCAACGGTTTCTTTATTTTTTTACGTTTATGCGCCATTAAGAATATAACGCTGGCGGCAGTCTTTTACTACATGATGTATGACAAAGACGGCAGCGCAAAATGATGACGCACGTATAAATTATCAGTTGTGAACCAGCGTACCTATCTCCTCGCCGTTCATAACCTTCTTCAGGTTACCTACAACATCCATGTTGAAGACATAGATAGGCAGATTGTTTTCCTTACACATTGTTGTTGCGGTAAGGTCCATAACTTTCAGTCCGCGTGTGTAAATCTCGTCATAAGTAATGTCCTTAAACTTCACTGCAGTAGGATCTTTCTCCGGGTCTGCTGTATATATGCCGTCAACACGTGTGCCTTTAAGCATAACGTCGGCTTCAATCTCAATACCGCGGAGCGACGAACCTGTGTCGGTTGTGAAATAAGGAGAGCCTGTTCCGGCTGAGAATATGCACACATATCCTGCCTCCATAGCCTCAATAGCCTTCCATTTGCTGTAGAACTCGCCTATAGGCTCCATGCGTATTGCAGTCATCACCTTTGTCTTAACGCCTACAGCACCGAGAGCAGAGCTGAGTGCGAGCGAGTTGATAACCGTTGCGCACATACCCATCTGGTCGCCCTTAACGCGGTCGAAGCCCTTGCCGGCACCGCTGAGTCCGCGGAAGATGTTGCCGCCGCCGATAACGATACCTATCTGCACGCCCATCTCGTGCACTTCCTTTATTTGTCGTGCATAGTCGCCGAGACGTTCCGGGTCGATACCAAAGTTCTGTTTTCCCATCAGGCTTTCGCCACTAAGTTTCAATAAAATTCTTTTGTACTTTGCCATAATTATTTAATCGTTTAGGAGTTAAAGTAGTTAGAAGTAGTTAAAGGAGTTAAAGTCATATGCTTTATTGCTCTGTATCCGCTCTTAATTATTTGCAGCTTTAAATACTTGCATTGGTAAATATTGGTGCAACTTTTAAAATTATATTTACTGCTTTATTAGTAATTCTTTATCAACAAGGCATATGACTTTAACTCCTTTAACTACTTCTAACTACTTTAACTACTTCATTATAAAACATATTTCACCTCCTTAAACGCATATCGGCTCAGGCTTCCGTCATCGCGCCGAAGAACAAGATGACCGTCTGGCTCAACACATTCAAGCTCCGCCATGAAGTCGCCGCAGGCATCACTGTAGGCATGACGGCCGCTACGACGGTAAAGAGCAGAAGAATAAAGCGACGCAATCTCGTCATAACGGCCTTCATTGACCATACTGAGATAAATCTCGAAACGGCGGAGCAGAACGTCGAGCACCTTGTCGGCATCTACATCATGTCCCAATATCTGAGCCAACGAAACGGGATTGGGAGCGTCGCCAACAAACTTACGCTGGTTAATATTTATTCCGGTGCCGAGAATACAACTGCCGACATGGCTTCCACTGATTGTACATTCAGAGAGAGTGCCGCTGATTTTTTTGTCGCGCCAGTAAATATCGTTAGGCCATTTTATCGTTACGTCGTCTACATATTCGGCAACGGCATCACGTATGGCAAGCGACTCAGCCTCGAGCATGACATACTGACGAACAACAGGCACACCGACAGGATAAACCTTAATGCTGAACGTCAGGTTCTTGCCGCGCTCACTCTCCCACTTGTTTTCGCCCTGGCCGCGCCCTGCCGACTGAAAAGCGGCAACGCCGACAGTCATAATCAAGCCTTCCTCGCCTGAGTATTCACGCATCAAGTCGTTAGTGGAGCTGGTCTCGTCAACCTTTATTATCTTTATATCTTCCATTGTTTCAATAAGCCATGGGCAGAAAAGCATCCTCAATATGATTAATCTCACAAGGTCCGCCGGGCGTTCCTGTAACCGACACTATGTCGAAGCGCACAGGCATCTCGATATTGTTGGACCTGACAAACTTTGCCGCAGCCAGACTAAGGTTGCGTATCTTGCGCGCGTCTACTGCCTGTTCGGGCGCCATAAAGTCGGCATTTCGCCTGGTCTTTACTTCGACAATCACCAGATTGTCGGCGTCGATTGCCACTATGTCAAGGTCGCGGTGGCCGTCGCGCCAGTCTCGCCATATTATCCTGAAGCCATGCTGCTCAAGATATTCGGCGGCCTTCTGCTCGCCCCAACGCCCTATATTGTTATGCTCTGCCATGAGTTTTTCATGTTGTTTAAATAACACAAACCAGCCTCAACGCTCCGTCATGCAAGACGGCACTGCGGCTGTAATGCAAAAATACAACTTTTCTGCTATACATCAAAGGCTGTTATTGCGAAATGTTGTATTTTTGCACAAAAACAAAGATATGACAAACAACGGCATAAATAACAACGAAGAAGGCAAACGAGACTCACAACAGAAGAAGGACGAACAGTTTATGCGTAAGGCTCTTGCAGAAGCAGAGGCTGCAAAGGAGGCAGGAGAAATACCAATAGGAGCTGTTATTGTGTGTAAAGACCGCATAATATCACGTGCCCACAACCTGACAGAAACGCTGTGCGACGTAACTGCCCACGCCGAAATGCAGGCCATAACAGCCGCCGAAAACTTTATGGGCGGCAAGTATCTCACCGACTGCACGCTGTATGTAACCGTTGAACCGTGCCCTATGTGCGCAGGAGCCATCGGCTGGGCGCAGATAAAGCGCATAGTGTACGGAGCGCCTGACGACAAGCGCGGATTTCACATCTATGCTCCAAAGGCCATTCATCCAAAGGCTGAAGTTAAGGCAGGAGTGCTTGAAGATGAATGCAGAACAATGATGCAGGAGTTTTTTAAGGGGAAGAGATAAACGCAAGCATCTTATCATACATAATTAACGCTTATCCTCTCAGCGCTTTATCACGGATAAAGACGAAAGCGCCATATACAATAAACGCAAAGAATGTGCAGGCAAAAGGCTGTCAACACATTCTTTGCGTTTATACCAAGGCTGTCATGTTGCCGTTTATTATAAGCTTTACCTGACTTAATCCTAACAGAATTACAATGTAGGCGTCTCCCTATACATTCCGGACGAAGTAGGCAGATTGACTTTCTTTATCTTAGCGCCAAGACTAAAATTCCATGTCGCCGTAAGCATCAGGCGCGTTCTTGAGTGCAGCGTAAGGCGCGTAACCTCCCATCCGTCACCATACATTTTCATCTTATTCCTGTTATAGAACACGTTACTCCATACAAAGTTAAGCGACAACTTGTCTTTCAGCAGCGAAGCATAGGCACCGAAGTTTATTTTATATGTTGCGTTGTTCTCATAGCTCAGCGTTTCGGTCTTGCTCGTAGCGCTCATTGCCATGGTAAGTCCAATACCCTTGTATATCGTGAAATCATTGTCTGTACGGAACGAGATGTTGGCGTTGCTCACCTTTCGTCCAGGCATTTTCTCCTCCATGTACACAGCTCCGAGAGTATTGCGGCTGTACCAGAAACTGAAAAGACGGCCAGAATATGTAAGTCTTAGCGTATGATTCATACTGGTACCCGCATTCTCAGGACGCGTAAAATATACGCCCGGGCGACTTCCGTCAGGCTGCATCAGCACCTTAACCAAGTCGTTGCCGAAATCCATACAATAATCTGCCGACCAAGACTTGTTCAGCGAGAAATATACCTGCATTTGGTTATATGTCTGCATCTTCAGCGACGGATTACCCACGCTGTAAAGTTGGCTGTTCTGCCATACCACCTCCGGCGAACGGTAATTATAATTTGGATAAGAGTAATAGCGGAAATAGCCTATATTGAGGAAGCGCCCTTTATCCTGATTAATGTTCCACTGAAATACAAAAGTAGGAAACAGACCTCTCTCTATATTGGTGACATTGTTTTCAGAAGAAAGATAGTCCTTATATATCTGTTCGCCCCACATATAGTTTAACTCTGCCCTCATATACAGCTTGCCTATCGTGATGCCATAGCTTGCCCACGCAGCGCAGTCGTGTCCTTTATTGACAAAGCGCATGTCAGAAACATAGTCCAAAGTCTCAGTACCCTGACTCTGATGCCGGTCTATAAGATAATAATAATTTAATCCGGCAGAAAGCGTTGACATTTTAGTCAAGTCAACCGAAACATAAGGTTCAACCGAAACGCCGTCAAGATTATACTTGCGATGTGCCATGTCGGACGTGATGTCTACTAAATAACGGTTGTCGGTATTTTCGAAGCTCTTGTTATATTCGGTCTTAAGAACGAAATAGTTTTTTCCATCAGCAGACAGCCCCTTAACAAACTTCAGTCCGGCGTTATAATTTCTATTATTGTCATTGGTGCTCATCTTCGTTTCCGAATCGTTGCTGACGCTGGTCTGACGGCTGTCGCCTCTGCCAATGCCAACGCCGCCGTAAACGTCGATGCGGTCAAACTTGTTGAACGAGTATCTGAACGAAAGATTTTCATCAAGCGACCTGCCGTAGCTGAAACCCTTTATGTGTGTTTCGTTCTTCACGCCTTCATCTACGCTTGTCTCTGAATATTCCTGTCTGTAACGCTCATACGGACGCGAGTCAAAGAAGTTTCCGATGCTTATCTTTCCTTTAGAGTAAAGAAGATTAAATCCCGGAGAGAACCTTACCGGCGAATAATAGTCGGCCTCGCCATACATCGACACCGAACCGAGCAGTCCGCCATCACTGCGCAGATGCACTTTTACTATGCCTCCCCTGGCATTTATTCCGTAAGACGCGTCGGCATGAGGTATTATCTCAATGCGGTCGATCATTGACGGATCTATAGACTTTAACTGCTCGAAGCTCACTTTACGGTCGTCTACATATATAAGGGTGTTTTCTCTGCCGCGCACACTTATACTGTTGTCTGCAACGTCGAGGTCACGCAGATAACGCATAAAGTCCACAAGAGTCTTGCCCTTGGCCATAGGATTGCCCTTCACCTGAACAACCACATCGCCCGTAGGTTTCACTTTAGAGTATTCGGCCATAACCGTCACACCGTCAAGCATGTTTTTGTCTTCGTTCAGTTTGATTATGCCCATATCAGTATCTCCACCGACATTTACGCGTGCTACATAATTCTCATACCCTACACAGGTAACTTTCACGCGATAGCTGCCGGCGGCCACACCGCCTATACTGAATGCTCCGGCCTCGTCGGCCACTCCACGATACACCGACACGCTGTCGGTATTGTTATACAATTTCACTGTGGCATATCCAATGCCAGATTTGCCGTCTCTCTCACAAGCACGGCCTTTTAAATTAAACCCGCTGTTCTGTGCATAAACACTACAGAAAGTCTGCATAAAAACGAATAGCGCAAACAGCAGCTTACTCTTAATAATATTGCCATTCATGGTCGATAAGTTTTTTTAAATTGATAAACTTTTCGCCATAATTACTCTCTCGCATGTTTCAATACCACGTCTTTACACCATAATAAAAATTTTTAAATTCTTTGTATTCCACAGCACCTGCATCATACAACAATACAAATGTTGCTTAATGTGGTGTTTACTGCACAAAGGCTTATGGTTATCGCCTCTACAAAATGATGAACATCACCGACGATGAATCCGGTGCCGGTCATATTTTGACTTACATGCAAACTGTTAATTTTGTTACAATTATGATAATTAATCATACAAATGTAAGCATTCTTTCTCAAAGCAGAAAGTAAAAACTGAAATTTAACACAAAAAACTGTCATTTCGTCAACAGGCATAAAGCTGATATAAGAGTATAGGTTGACACATACATAAAAAATTGGCGGGCAATATCTGATTTGGATATTGCCCGCCAATAAATGCCGACGCAGAGGTCAGAATAATATATTCTCTGAATATTCTGCCAATATTTATCTAACCTGTATTACAAGATACTTGCTTGTGCTCCAGAATATCTGCGGATTGGTTATGCGCAGCACATACTGGTCTTTAGAGTCGCGTGTAAGCGTGTAGCTGCTTGACGGATGCATGGTCAGAAGCTTTGCCGACTTAGAATAGAGCTTAATCTCTTTCTCAACACGTATGTCTATCTTTGTAAAGTAACTCTTGTTGAAGTTGCCCTGCAGCACCTTTCCGTTTACAAGAATCTTCTGCTCCTTCAGCTCTTTCTTTGTTCCGAACACATACCATGCTGTGTTGAGCTGCTTGTCCTGATTGCTTATAGTCTGCGATTTCTGCTCGCTCTCGCCCTTCAGGTTAGTAACGTCCTTGTTGAGCGAATTGATTGTCATGTCAAGTTCCTCAATGTGTATGTCCTTAGCTTCAAGCTGTGCGCGCAGGTCTTTCAGCTGGTTGTCTTTGTCTTCGAGCTGCTTAACCAGATTCTCTACAGTGCGCTTCATCTCGTCGCCCTTTACGGAGCTTTCACGCACCTGCTTGCGCAGTTTCTCTATCAGTTCACGGTTCTGGGCAAGGCGCTGCTGAATGAACTGTATGTTCTCGCGTATGCGCTGTTTTTTGTCGGCGCCCTCGCCGTCCTTCGCCACGCTTACGCGGTTTTCAGCTTCGTTAATCTGACGGAATCCTTCGTCAATATCATTCAGGAGTCCCATCATGTCATTTATCTCATTGTCCTTTTGCTCTATTATCTTCTGCAAAGAGTCTGTTTGGCTTACTTGAGGCAGATTTGAACCTGTTTTCTCGTTGTTACATGCGACCAAAGCCATAAAACAAGCCGCAATAAATAATACCTTTTTCATAATGCTGTCAATTATTAGGTTTTCGTTCTTTAATATTTTTGCCCGCCACAACGATTACAAACTCGCCGCGAGGCTCTGTTTCCTTAAAATGGGCTATAACCTCTGCCAGAGTGCCTCTAACGCTCTCCTCATGTATCTTTGATATTTCACGGCAGGCGCTCACCCTGCGGTCTTCGCCAAAATACTCTACAAACTGCTCAAGAGTCTTCAGCACTCTGTAAGGCGACTCATAGAATATCATTGTACGCGTTTCGTCGCGCAGACTTTCAAGACGTGTGGCGCGCCCCTTCTTCTGTGGCAGAAATCCCTCAAAGCAGAAACGGTCGCAAGGCAGACCTGACGCGACAAGCGCCGGAACAAAAGCCGTAGCGCCCGGAAGACACTGCACCGTGATGCCGGCATTGACAGCCTCTCTGACCAGGAAAAATCCCGGATCGCTTATGCCGGGTGTGCCGGCGTCGCTTATAAGAGCCACTGTGGCTCCGGCCTTAAGACGTTCCACTATCGACGCTGACGTGCCGTGCTCGTTAAACTTGTGGTGAGCCATGAGCTGGTTCTTTATATCAAAGTGCTTGAGCAGTATGCCCGACGTGCGGGTGTCCTCTGCCAAAACCAGGTCGGCTTCCTTCAAGATGCGTATGGCCCTGAGCGTCATATCCTCCATATTTCCCACCGGTGTGGGTACTATATATAACAAGCCCATAATTCGCCACAAATATAAGTTAAATAATCCATGAGTGCAAAAAAACGCTATATTTCTTTGCAATTTTTAAAACGTCTTTGTAATTTTGCGCCATAATGGACAACAATCTGGCAGGCGAAGCACACCGCCCGGGAAGAATAGAAGTTGTGTGCGGATCGATGTTCTCGGGCAAGACCGAGGAACTTATAAGGCGACTGAGACGCGCCAAGTTTGCTAAACAGAGAGTGGAGATTTTCAAGCCCGCCCTCGACACGCGCTATTCTGAGATTGAGGTGGTAAGCCACGACCGCAACTCCATAATGAGCACGCCTGTCGACTCATCGTCATCCATACTGCTGCTGTCGTCAGACATCGACGTGGTTGGTATAGACGAGGCGCAGTTTTTCGACGACGGACTGGTGCAGGTATGCAACGAGCTTGCCAACAAGGGCATACGTGTCATAGTGGCGGGGCTCGACATGGACTTCAAGGGCGTTCCCTTCGGACCTATCCCTGCCCTGTGCGCCATTGCCGACGAGGTGACCAAGGTGCATGCCATCTGCGTAAGATGCGGCTCGCTGGCATATGTAAGCCACAGGCTCGTGGCCAACGACAAGCGCGTTATGCTTGGCGAGCAGGCCGAATATGAGCCGCTCTGCCGCGAATGTTACCGCAAGGCGCTTGCCGAAGACAAAAACAAGGACAAAACACTTTAATTATATGTTTGAAGAGAAAATCACTTTCGACAAATTCATACGGTGGATGCTCATAGCCCTGCTTATAGGAGCAATATTGTTCATCACCAACTATCTGAGCAACGTGCTCCTGCCGTTCTTCGTGGCGTGGCTCCTGGCTTACCTGCTCTACCCCATCGTTAAGTTCGTGCAATACAAGCTGCACGTGCCCACAAGGGCTTTGTCGATCATCGTAACGCTGATTTTCGTCATCGCTATAATCGGAGGCATATTCTATCTCATCATACCGCCGATGCTTGAACAGTTTGACAAGCTAGGCGACGTGCTGTCGCGCTACCTGCATCAGACAACTCACATCAACAATTTTCCAAGCACCATACGCCAATGGATTGAGGACAACCGGCATGAGATACAACAGTTTTTCAAGCAGAAAGACGTTACCGAAGCCATCAGGAGCGCCATGCCTAAGCTTTTCAGCGTATTGGGACAGACGGCAAACATCATCATAAGCATCGTGGCGTCGCTCATCACGCTTATGTATATGTTCTTCATCCTGCTCGACTATGAGGCTCTTTCAACCAAATGGATAAAGATATTCCCCCAGAAGGTGCGCCCGTTCTGGAAGGAGCTTATGGAGGACGTGGAGCGCGAGCTCAACAACTATATCCGCGGCCAGTCGCTCGTGTCGCTCTGCATGGGCATAATGTTTTGCATAGGCTTCACCATAATCGACTTTCCTATGGCTATAGGCCTCGGCATAATGATAGGCATAATGAATCTTGTGCCCTATCTTCACACCTTCGCCCTTATACCGACAGTGTTCCTTGCCCTGCTCAAGGCTGCCGACACGGGACAGAACTTCTGGATAATCCTGGCAGGCGCCGTGGCAGTGTTCTGCATCGTACAGATAATCAGCGACATGGTTGTAACTCCCAAGATAATGGGCAAGGCCATGGGCCTCAATCCAGCCATTCTGCTGCTGTCGCTCTCAGTATGGGGCACCCTTTTAGGTTTCATCGGCCTCATCATTGCCCTGCCGCTCACCACCATCTTGATAGCATATTATCAGCGATACATCACTAAAGAGGGGGATGAAAGGCCACAAAATGAAGAAAAATCAAAAAAAGTTGCAAAATAATTTGGAGAATTCAAAAAAAGTCCATACCTTTGCACTCGCTTTACAGAACGAATGGATAAGATGATCCGTTAGCTCAGCTGGTAGAGCACAACACTTTTAATGTTGGGGTCTTGGGTTCGAGCCCCAAACGGATCACAGAGGAGTACCAAATGGTACTCCTTTTTTGTTATACATCATCCGCAACAACAGCATCACCGAAGCGTCATGATAGACGGGCTGACGCCCCTCGAATACGCCCACAAATGACTGCATATGCATAAGTACACGCCAAATGCCCCGCAACAGGCATTTTAAGCGCTGCTGACGGCTTTTAATCATCATAACATGACTTATATCGAATTTAATTAAAAACGGTCTTACAAGCAAATATATGCCGTTAAATTAAGAAGAACGTCTCATTATCCTTTAATCATTTGTAGACATATCATAGTATGTTTAAAGTCAGCCATAACCATAAAAGGATAATCATAAAAAAGTTTCGTAAAAACTCGTCACTCGTCACAAACCGGCTTAACAAATTGATATACAACATGTTACAGTGTGACGAGTTTATACGGCAACTCATCACAGGGGGATTCGTTTTAGGAGAAATGTCTCACACGTGATGTAGGGACGCACCCCAGGTGCGTCCAAAACCCATAATCACGATATTATCATTATAAATTATTTGGACGCACCTGGGGTACGTCCCTACAATAAATTCCATGCAACGAAATTCCATACAACGAAATCTCTACAACGAACGTCAAATGCCCATTAAATGAACAACATAATTTTCTCATTTACTATATTTTGTCTCCATATTTATGGGCTGACGATTATCGTTAAAACAGTCAATATCCCATTTTGCGACATTGTTTTTTATATAATCTGATATTTTATTTCCATCTTTAATTCCCCTTATTATATGGTCGTGGTATCGTCCTTGCCAACAAAAATCAATATTGTTTCGTCTGGCAAAACATGTAACCGACTGTTTAAATCCACCAATCACCACGCTCAATGCCGTTCTGTGAGCCGGCATATATTGGGAGTCTTTCCTATATTCGTCAATGCAAACAATAACATGTATATGGTTTGGCATTACAACAAACAAAGGCACTTGAACATATTTGTAATGCGTAGATAATTCGTCCAATGCTTTTTGTGCAAATATTCCAACATTAGACAATTGCATTTCACCATTTATTATTTCACCAAAATAATGGATTCTGTCATTTGTACATATTGTAATAAAATATATTCCGCCGCAATAATCATGAAACGATGCCCTGGGACTTTTGCGATATTTAAAATTTTCATTTTGCAAAGTATCTCCCCGTGAGTTTGTCCTTTGTATGTCGTTGGCTTGTTTTTGAGGTATATTATTTTTCATGGTAATGTTTTTTAGATATATTATTTCTGTGGACGCACCTGGGGTACGTCCCTACAGTACGATAAACGGATTATGCAGATTTATAGGTTTACAGATTCAGACATTTTTCTATATAAAAATATTCATTTTTTGTGAAATGCATGCATAATTATTACATGGTTTTTATAAAACACATAATTTTTTCATACATTATTGCAGATAATTGGCAATCATTATAAAACATTGTAAACCATTGAAACCATTGCCGCAATGTAGGGACGTACCCCAGGTGCGTCCAATATCCATCACAATGTTTTTTGCATTAAAAACAATTATTCGCATTTCACATATTTTGGTGGACGCACCTGGGGTACGTCCCTACAATAAATGCAACAGTAAAACTGTATATCTAAGTCAACCGATGACAGTAATAAGTTTGACGAAATTCAACATAAATCAGAAAATTATCCGAATGAAGTCAACCACAATCAGGGAATGGCAATATTTTTATGACCATGAATGACGGATGTGATGAGTTTAAAATTTAACTCATCACACCATAACTGTCTGTAATACAATTAATTATATGTCTTTATGACGAGTGACGAGTTTTTTCAAAACTTTTTTCGCATTAACAACAACACTAATACTTCACTTAACAACAAATCTTTTTATATTATAAAACACCACCTTTTACCATGCAAAACCATACCTTTTACAACACAAAACACCACCTTTTACCATGCAAAACGATACCTTTTACAACACAAAATGCCACCTTTCACCATGCAAAACCATACCTTTTACAACACAAAATGCCACCTTTCACCATGCAAAACCATACCTTTTACAACACAAAATGCCACCTTTCACCATGCAAAACCATACCTTTTACAACACAAAATGCCACCTTTCACCATGCAAAACCATACCTTTTACAACACAAAATGCCACCTTTCACCATGCAAAACCATACCTTTTACAACACATTAGCATTGTTGCGAATCCAAATTTCATTGAATGGATTTCATATTTTAATTTCGTTGCATGGAATTTATTGTAGGGACGTACCCCAGGTGCGTCCAAATAATTTACAATGATAATACCGTTATTATGGGTTTTGGACGCACCTGGGGTGCGTCCCTACATCGTGAGGATTTATATTCCGAAACAACACCCAACAAAGCATTTGACTTTAACTCCTAGCTCACCACGGTGAGCGATAACTACTTTAACTCCTTTAACTACCAAATAAATCTCCTCTAACTACCAAAAACTATCCAAACCTGCACAAAAAAAATCCCACCCACTGTCACTCTTGACAGCGAATGGGATTACTAAACACAGAACTTATTATCTGATGCAAAAAACGGGGGCACCATATGAAGAGAGTCTTGTAGAAACAGACAAACTCATATCAGACTTGTGCCGTACAGCAGCAAAATCAATCTGACAAGCACTTTCAGCCACTGCCGAAAAAATCTGACCGCAATAAAATGAGCTAACCAACCCTAACTTCTGCAATTATGAGGCGCCCCCGTCACTATTAACTTAATTAAATATATTTCGCAACGAGTTAAACTAATCAAAGTTATTTACTTGTTGTGATTACGGCACGACTCATACGCGGGTCGTCATAGAACATGTTTTCTACACCACCCTTGTAGTCAAGCTTGAGCTGTGACTTGTCTATGCCGAACTCCTTAACAAGACAGTTGTATACTGCATCAGCACGATCCTTGCTCAGACGCTCGTTGAACTCCTTGGTTCCTGTGCCGGCGTCGGCATAACCTGTGATGGTGTAAACTGTAGAAGGATCACCCTGCTTGATAACCTCTGCGAGCATTCCGAGATTTACGCGGGCCTGGTTAGACAGGTCGCTCTTGCCTATCGGGAACACAATGAGGTTAGACGATGCTATCTGCTTTATTATTGTCTGAGCCTTCTCCTTGTCGTTCTGGGCGAGAGCCTCCTGCAGACGGGCGTTCTCCTCACTCATGCGGTTAAGCTGCTCGCGCATGGCGTTAATCTTGTCGTTGTCATACACGGTGCGTGTAACGGTCTTGCTGCGGTCCCAGCCACGCGGCTTAAACTTATATGTAAGACCAACTGCTACGGTGAGCATACCCTCACTGCTGCGTCCGCCGATTTCACCGTCGAACTCATCGTTAACCAGCGTTCCGCGCAGGTCAAGGTTGAGGTCCAGAGCTGAACACAGACGGAAGGTGTTAAGAAGACCGAAGTGTGCTGATATGTCTGTGGCAGACGGCTCTTCTGACACGTGCATCACGCCGAGACCTCCGTAAGCGCTGAGGTTATACAGGCGCTTCTCATTGTAGCCACATATCATGTTAGAGAGATTGAACAGCACATCAGCATGGAAGTTGAAGTAATTAAACTTCTGCTTCTCCAGCCAATAGCCGTTGCCTCCCTTTCCGGGCACATCCTCACCGGTGCTGTGAGCCAAAGAGCCCTTCTGTGTGGCACCCTTAACCGAAAGGCCGCTATACATAAGCCTTACGCCTATGCTCGGCGAGAACCACTTGCCAACGGCTACATCGAGAGCCGGCGAAATTCTGTCGCCAAACGAAGCCTGACGGTCATGGTCGCCAAAGTAGACCTGGCCACCAGCGCCAACACTGACAAACCAGTTGCTCCAGAAGCCGTTTGTCTCAACATTGTATTTATCTGAGCTGTATTCCACATATTCTGTAGAACCAGCCTTCTGGTCAGTCTGAGCAAAGACTGAACCTGCAGCCAATATGACAAAGGCTGCCGCAATTGTTCTTTTAATCATTTTATGAATTTTTTTCGTTAGATATTTACATTATTCTGCATCTGTCACGAAGTTTCCGCTTACAATGTTTGTGTTCATCCATTCAAGACGTTCTGTATAAGCCTTTTTCATCGACTGTATGGCCTGGTCAAAGGTCATTTCCTCGTCGCCGTTGAAGGCTGCACCACATCCGTTTTTCAACTCACGTGTGGTTGGCCACATCGCAGAATTGTACTTATCGGAAATGCGGTTTTGAACTGCCAGTTTGTCTATATCTGCAGTTACAGCCTGCAGTGCTGCATAGACAGCTGTCCAGCGTGCCTGAACCTGACTTCTGAATGTCCAGTCTCTGAACAGAAGCGGATACCACATATATGGTTTGTCGTTAGTATAATCAGGACTTTCCCACGGCCATATTGACGTTTCAGCCAACGCCGAAGCACCATATAGCCACTCGTCCGTATTACGACAATCGTATGAGCCGTTATAAGAGCGCACTTGTTCAGGAATGATAAATGTCTGCCAGTCGAAATCCCATACAGGTCCGGCAGTGAGTTTTCCCTCACCGTCGATATACATATATACGCTCTTTGGATGCTTATATTCATCATTGAACGTAAGTTCCTGCACAAAGAAATAGTCAATGACAGAGTTTATGTCAAGCTGATTGTATGCCTCAGAATATTTGCCGTCCTCCAGATTCTGCTCAATGGTTTCAACTTTCGTTTTCACAGCATTAAACAGTGTTCCGTTTTCTGGCAACTCATCCTTAAACATAACAGGCAGTCCACGGTCTGTACGGAAGCAATTTAATTCGTCCATCGCGTCGTCGAACTCAAGCAGATAACCGCAGTCGGCCACAGAAGGATTGGCGTTGCCGTCATCCACCACGTCCTCATAACAGTCATTGATGTTTACGCGGTCTGCATCAATCTTCACCTTTTCACACAGGAAATAATTTCCCACATGACGGCCGTTGATAACCAACTCAACATTCACGCCGTTAGGATTCCATCCCAGGCCATCAGCATGAGCTGAGGCAGTGCGATGTGCTATGTCGAGGGCTACTGTGTTGCGCAGCGAAGTACGGTCCATCCAGTTTGCAAGAAGTTCCCAGCGTTTATCGGTCGGCAGTCCCTGTATTCCTACCTTCTTGTCGAATTTAAGCGCAAAAGGAAGCTTTGGAAAGTTCTGTGTGGAATTGCCTCGCAGGCGCGAACTACACAATGCCGTTGCCACATCAACCGTTCCATCTGCATTATACAGCGTGAAATGGTCGTTTCCACCCCAATCTTCTTCTTTACCGCGCACGTTTATGCCGGCAGCAGACCAATAGACATTGCCGCCTTCCTGCTCAAGAACAGCCACCGGCAGTCCGGTGTTTGTCACTTTAACAACATAGGCGCGTTCCTCTTCACCATTAGAAACGACATACGTTACAGGCTTACTGAAGTCCTGCTCGTCAGCTCCGCTCGTCTGTGCTTTTCCGTCCACCATTACGGTCATGCCTTCAGGTATGATGAACGAAGGTTTCAGTTTGAAGTCAAACAGATAAGGTATGCAGCCGGTAACACTGTCTGTACCTACTGTCATCACTTCTGCAGTATTTGCCACAGGCTGTGTCTTTCCGTTCTCATATACAAGTTTGGTGCCCAGAATTTTGCCTTCATTGGCACTTACTTCAAATGAAAAATTATTGAACACAGGACGCTTGGTTACAACCATATCCGAATAGTTGGCAAGTGTCAGCGGGAACGTGTAGCATGTATTCGCTGCGAAATCTGCAAGCGATCGTCGGGTGAACTCCGCCTTATACTGATGTGTCAGAATAGTTATTTTTATATCATCGTTCTGACGTATGTCAGGAGCACAGGTCATATATCCCGTTAACTCCTGCCCGCTATTAAGTGCGGGAGTGTCACTCCATTTCATCGTAAGCACGTTTGCTCCATCTGCATTTTCTGTCCACGTTACAGCCTTCGAAGCTGCGTCGAACGTAAACTCGCCGCCGAGCCTGCGCCCGTCGGGCAAAGTCAGGATGATGCTTTCAAGATTATCGCCTTCGAGAAGAGTACCCGTGGCATTGATGCTGAACCTTATAAGGGAAAACAGATGCTCGAACGAGAACTCATATTGTCCGCCATCAGCTGATGAGAACGTTGGCTTGCCTACTTTATAGTCGGCCTCTAACGTTCCGTCGGCCATGTTGTATGCCTGAACAAGCTTCAGGTTTCCTTTAATAGCCGAGACATCCGACGAGGAGTTGCCTTCGTCATAGGGATAGTAGGCGTAAGAGGGGGATTCGCCCTGCTTCAGATTGCCTGCAAAGACGGCCTCAGGCGCGGCACTCGTATTTGAAGATACGAACAAGGCGTTTGACGTTCCGGCGCTTCCATACACGCCGATACGGTCGCCCGGCGACCACAATATGCCCACCGAACCGTCTGTCGTAACTCCGTCAACACAAGTACGCGTAGGTGTTGAGCCGCTCATGCGTGCAAGAATCTTCACGTTGCCGGCAGCGTCGCCGCCGAGCAAAGACTCGTCCTGGCATGAAGCAAAGCAGGCTAACGCAATTACTAATGCCGCGTATTTTCGTATAGGATAACTCATTTATCTTATATGATACATTTTTCAACAATGAACTTTCGCTGAGTCTTTCAGCGAAAGTTTCATTGTCAATAGTGATTACTTATCCCAACCAACGGCATTTCCGCCATTTGAATAAGTGGCATTGTATTTTGATGAAGGCGTCGTGCTTGAGCCTTTCTTACGCAACGCAAACTTAAAGTTGTTGTCGATAATTGTCTGAATCAGCCAGTCGCTCTTGTATTTAGCACCAGAGTCTGCCTGTTTATCAGCAAAGTTCATATAAACTAATCCCAATCCGGCATTTTCAGCACGGTTCTGAAGTTCACTTACACCCAAATTATTCATATCTGTAGCAAGTCCTTCTGGATCTTCATGGTCAGTATGCCAACCAAAAAGACCTTCTGTTTGATAGAAATAATAACCGCCCAAGTCGTTCATAAACCATGTCTTATGAGAAGTATCATTTTTATAAGCAGTAACACTTTCTTGGAAAATTTTCTTTATATATGATATTTTCTCGTATTTCGTTGCTTCTGCACTTCCATGTCCACAACCTCTACTATCATCTTTGACAGAGGTTACCTCCTGATACAACCAGTGTAGCTTTGCATTGCTATTCGGATTTCCCCACGTCATTGGCAGACCGTTTTCAACATAAGGTACTTCCCATTTTGTGTACATCAGCGGAGCCGTTCCAGCTCCAGAGATCATAGCATCGCTATTATAGTTTGCTTTCAATATAATTTGTCCAGCGACATCTCCCAAAGTAACATCCGGCGTCATTTCCTTGTCAAATATTCTGTAAGTATCATAATCGCCGGCACATTCATTTACCGTTTTTTGCAGAGCTGTCATCCAATCTTTTTCAGATCCATTTCCTCCACTATAAGTAACTAACACGAAAGCAGTTTCCTGTTTTTTACCCTGTTTCTCAGCATCTTTCAAGAATGTGGCAATTTCTGCCAACGCATCCTTTAGGGTTTTATTCAATGCACTTCCATTTACAGATATACGAAGTTCGCCATCATACATTCGTTGTGTATGGAAAATAAAGGCACGAACACCATCCAGCAACTGCTCTTCGATAGTTGCATTCTGATAAACTATATTGGCTCTATTAGCACTTGTCAAATAAGACATTTTGCTGCCTGGCAATGAAAGCTCTGACACATAGATATTCGGGTCAAGTGAACTCATCCAATAGTTTGTGCCTCCAATTTCCAATGGAGGAAGAATAACACGGTTGATTTTATGCGGAGTAACATCCGCTTGCTGCAAAGTCTTCCTGCAAGGAGCACCATTCAGCAAAGACACCGTAACACGAAGAGTACGCTTAGTTACAGTATTTTTGTCTTGTGGAATGATATAAGCCTTTACGTTAAGAAGCTCATTTGGACCAAGCTGAATGAACTGACCGGTTTTCTTATCATAACAAGGAATAGATATACGTCCGCGCTCCTCGTTGAAGTCACCAACCGGCTCACAAGTACCTATTACTCCGGTCTCCGTATTCCTGATATTACATGTAAAGTCACCCGTAAGAATAGGCTCTTCACCTTCAATCGCGTCCACATTAATATTGGTAATTGTAGCAGTACCAGACGATGGACCCTGCACAGTGATATCAAGCACTGTTACCAAATTATGGAATTGCAAATCAATAAATTGCCCATCCTTTACCTGCGAAGGTGTTACGGCATTATAAGCATACATATAGGCATAGTCCATATTCGGAAGTCCGAAATAAGTTTTCTTGCCATCAATAGCACCATTGGCTCCTTTCTCAACAGTTCTCCATTCCTGCACTTGCTGTGTAACAGGAATATTGGCAGTAATCTTTCCCGTCTGATCCTCTTCAGCAGAACCTTTTACCGCACTTGCCGGATAGAAAGCATAAAATCTGTGTTCAGTATCAAGATCTCCCCATTGCAGACCGGCTTCATTTGTGTTTACTTTTGCAACAGTTGCAGCTGTTGCATGGTCTGTTTCGTCGGGCGTTATCTTGTAATTTACAAGATGACTTGCTGGCTGCGATGCCTGATTACAGAATATAGCAATCTTATCGCTGCCATCAGCTTCCCAATATACAGGGACTCCGGTAGTGGTACGATCTCCATAAACAGTTCGGGTTCCAGGCTTTGACTCAATCACATCTGCATCACCAGATAATTTAGACCCGAACATAATCTCCTCACCCGACTTAACGGGATTTTTAACGGTATTGTCCAGATTTTCATCTGCACAACCGCTAAACATAGCCGTAAGTGCTATGCCTGCTATTAAAAATATGTTCTTCTTCATAATTTAAATTTTTAATTATTAATCCCAAGTACTTCCTGAATAATCACCTTCCCATTCTGCGCCAGGATTAGCAAATCCGTGTTCTTCAATGGTAACGCCCTTAGCGTTTTCGGTTCCATCTTCAAACACAGAAGCCGACATAAACCCGTTTTCCAGGTTTACCTGAGTCTTCCGGGTTGACGGAGACTCATACTTTTCTTTCTGTTCTTTTTTCATTGCAATAAAATTTTTAATAATTAAACTATAGTTTTAAGATCTCATTTTTTCTTTTTTCCATGCTTGCCGTAACCATAACCGTAGCCATAGCCATAACCGTATCCGTAACCATAGCCATAACCGCGACGGTCAGGATCTACGCCGTTGAGCACAAGAGCCATATTCTTTAGTTTCTTGTCCTCATAAAGAGCCTCTATGTCAGGCAGCTGTCTGCGGTCGAGCTTGCCGGCACGCACTACGAATATTGTCAGGTCGGCAATACGGTTTACGATGCTTGCGTCGGCAATGATGCCCATAGGCACGTTGTCGGCAATGATTATGTCATAACGCTTACGCAGTTCGTCTATAAGCTGGTCGAGTCTGCTGTCCATGAGCAGCTCTGCCGGGTTAGGAGCAATCTCGCCCGACGGAATAAGGTCGAATGTGTCCTGATGGCGTATTATGTCATCGAGCGTCGTTGTCGGATCAGCCAGATAGTTGGTCACGCCGTTGCGGTGGTCGCCGAAATGGCGGCTCAGCGTTGCCTTACGGATGTCGAGGTCAACCATAATCACCTTCTTCTTAGCCAGTACGAAGCTCATTGCCAGATTGCATGAGATGAATGTCTTTCCGGCGCCTTCGTTGAACGAGGTGAAGGTGATAACCTGAGTAGGATGATCCTTCTTCGACATAAACGACATGTTGGTGCGCAAAATGCGGAATGCCTCAGACACCACGCTGTCGTCATCGGGCTGAATGAGCGGATAACGGTGCTGGCTGCGCTCTGTCTCCTTGTCGATAGGAATCTCACCGAGGAACGGCACGCTCAGCACCTTCTCAACATCCTTGCGTCCGTGAACGCGAGTGTCCATGAAGAGCACAAGCAGCCATCCCACACCGGGCAGGGCAATACCAATGAGCAAGCCCAGCAACATTATGCGGTTGCGCTGCGGAGCAATGGGCGAACCGCTGCCGTCGGCGCTGTCAATCACGCGGGCGTTGTTGTCGGCCATTGCCTGCGACAGTGCGTTCTCCTCACGCTTGTTGAGCAGGAAGAGGTAAAGCGCCTCCTTGATTTTCTGCTGACGCTCGATAGACAGAATCTGACGCTCCTTGCGAGGTATCGACGTAACGCGGTTTTGCGCTCTCATCTCGCGGTTCTGCGCGTCGATGCGCTTCACGTTAAGACTCACAATCATGTTGTCGACGGCACGTATGATGTTCTGCTTCATGGCGTGGAGCGAATTGTTAAGCTCCTGCACCACGGGGTTGTTCTCGCTGCTGTCATCAATCAGCCTGTCGCGCTTCAGTTTGGTGCTGTTATAGAGGCTGATCTGATTTTCGATGTTCATGTCACCTATGCCGGTGTTTGCAGGTATGAGGTCGGTCTCCTTTGAAGGATTGGTCAGATATTCCTTAATGAAGCGTGCAAGGCGCAACTGAGTCTCAAGCTCCAGCGCGTCGGCATTATACTTCTGCGACTCGTTCATATACATGTTGGCCGAAGAAGAGATGTCAACCACCTGGTTGCGCTGCTTGTACGACTCGAGGTTCGACTCTACGTGGCCCAGCTCATTCTCGATTATTATCAGTCGTTCGCTGATAAAGTTAGCAGTGTTGACAGCCACCTGGTTCTTATCCTTGATGGCTTCCTCGTTGTAGACCGTTATGAGCATGTTGAGCACATCTTCTGCACGCGAAGCCGAATTGTCCTTCAGCGACAGGGTAAGGATAGACGACTCCTCATCCTCCTGCTCAATGCCGAACACCGACCTATAATAGCTGACAACAGAGTTGAGCGGGCGCTTGCTCACCTGTATAGGCTGGTCAACCCATGAGGTGTTGTAAAAGTTGGTGCGCGTCACCACCACACGCACGCCCTTGGCCAGAGTAACGGTTTCGTTAATCTTTACCGTGTAACTCGGCTTCGAGGCATTAACCCCGGAGATGTCAGACAGCTCTACGGTGTTGCGGTTCTTCGGCGTCATTACGAGGCTTATGCTCTGCTCGGGCATAACGTCGAGAAAGCGTATGAGCATAGGCGACTGAGTGTAAAGCTCGTTGGTGCGCAGGCCGTCCTCAATCTGATAGCTCACGTCGGCATGAACGCGCTGAACCACCTCCTGCATCAGTTTCTTTGAGCGGAACTGAAGAATCTCGTTGGCGACATTGGTCTTGTTGATAATGTTGTCAAAGCGGTCGAGACCCGACGTTGCGGTCTTGTTGGAAGGGTCTTTGATGATAATCGTAGCCGAACGGAAATATACGAACGGCGCACGTGCATACTTATACCATGCTATTCCGACGCATACAACAATGGAAACAAGAAACCATTTCCACTTTGAAGCCAAATAAACGAGCAGGTCGACTAAATTGACACTCTGATCGTTTTTTAGAGAATTGTTGGTTTGCATAAAACTTTATAAGATGATATTTTTTTACTTGATAGCCCAGAGAATTGAACAAACTGCTGTAATGGCTGAAAGCACTGTAGTACCAATCTGCCATCCGCGGTCTTCGGTGTCCTTCTTACGATATTTAGGTTCTACATACACGATGTCGTTCTGCTGAAGGTAGAAACATGGCGACTCAAAGATGTCCTTGCTCGTAAGATCGTGCATGAACATTTGTCTCTCACCGTTGATTTCTCTTATCACAGCCACACGGTTAGTCAGTGCCTTTGCGCTCAGGTCGCCTGCGTTGGCTATCGCCTCAAGCAGCGTTACACGGTCGCCGTTGGCAGTGAAAGTGCCGTTGCGTCCGACGGCTCCCAGCACGGTGTACTTAAAGTTGAGAAACTCGATAGACACGATAGGGTCGCTGATATAGTTGCCTGCAATAATTTTTTCTCTTATCAGCTGTTTGACATCGTTGACAGTCATGCCTGCAACATGAATCTTGCCAAGAATAGGAAAGTCAATGTTGCCGTCAACATCGACACGATAGCCGCTCTGCTTGACACTGCCAGCTGCAGCAGCCGAAACACTGCCGTCATTGCCTACCTGAACGGAGCCTCCGCTGATGTTGAACGGAATGGCCAGCTCAGGGTTCTTACTGCTGACGGTGATGCTCAGACGGTCATCGTCGTGTATGACAGCCTCATACTTTGTAGCGATAGGATACTTTGTTCCCATCTCCATATCTTGCAGATAGACGAAATTCTTTCGCGACGCGCAAGATGTAAAAATCAACACGGCAAGAAGACTTGCCCATAAAAAGTTTTTGCTCATTTTTTTTTGTTTTATCTGTTCTTATGTTTTAGTTCGTAAATGATTCATAACACTTAAGCGCCGCGTCCCTGTCGGGCAGACATTCCATAATTCCTACTGTAACAATCTCTGCCAAAACAGCCAGTGTGTCGTAGAGCATATTGCGCAGCATATAATCGCTGACTATCACGGAACATCCGGGATATATGGCAAGAAAGGCATCAACGCCATACTGCTTATAAAAAATATTCTGTGCCGCCTGCCTCAACCGCACCATACCGCCGATAGGGAAAGACATATTTTTATAACAAGGCGTCTTACCGCTCCACGGAGTGCCGTAGGCATAAGCCTTGCCGTCTATAATCCGGATTGTGGGGTTGTCGTCGTTGAGCAGTTCTGTGCCTGGTATGTTTTTAATCCAAAGAGACGAATGTTTGCTCTTGCCTGTTCCGCTTCTGCCCATAAACAGATATGCCATACCGTCACGAAACACTGCTGAAGCATGTATCGACACTGCTGCATGAGAAAGTATAGCCTGCGCATAAGCCACGCGGATCAAAGACGTCAAAGCATTTCCGGCATTATGGTTATCCCACCGGACGCAGACTTCAACTGAAGAAAAGTCTGAAGTGGCATACATGCCGTGCCGGCTTCCTTTGTCAAATATATCAATATAATATCCGTCAGCCAGTCTGTACAATACCAGATGCCCCATGTCATTGTCGCTCTCCTCTATCAGCTCACCGTCGTCTGCATGCGGCATACGGTCGGAAGATACGGCTGAAAGTTTTAAGAGCAGTTTCTCACCATTGCAGTCTGATACGGCGAAAGGACGGAACGACGGAAGAAGTTTTTCAATATTACACGTACTTGGCAGACTGACCGATATGTAGAAGTCTGCCACACGAAAATAGTAAGTGGTAGCCATCAGAATTGCCCCTTTAACAGTTGAATGAAATACCAGAAAGTTTCTTTAGGCGCGTAGTATGAAGCAAAGCGCATGTTACGCATAAACGACTGCAATGTGTCAAGTTTACGTCTGAACACATTAGCATCAGTAGCTATTGACGGATCATGCTGTCCGAAATTGCCGCCACGCCACACTATATTTGCCAAAGGAACAGCCGTAGGGGCCTTGTCTTTATATGGAAGATACTCAATAGGAAGACCGAGATAATCAACCATAAAAGCATGCAACAAAGAAGTCCATCGCTCTAAGCCCAGTTTTTTGCATACCGTTCTCATTTCTTCCGCATCTATCTCTCCATGCAGCTTATAGCAGGTGCGCGCCATGTCGCACATCTGTCTGAGTCCGATTCCACGGCTTATGGTATGTTTCAGTATATGCAGATTTTGCAACAGGACATCAAGAAATGGCGACGGTACTGTTATACAGACAGAAGACTCTGCCGACAACATTACATAACGATAACCTTTGTCTATTTCATGCTTATCGACAACACTCTGCAAAAAAGGATTGTACAAGTCAAACAGATGACGGTGATACTCAATGTCAAAGCCCTGCCACTTGAAACAGATGCTTTTATCCGCCTGACGGGCGAATTTTATGTGGCGCTTACGCAAAGAGCTTAAAGCAATGTGCCATGCTATTCGATTGTTGAAATACAGATCGATGTCGCCGCATTCTCTTTGCAGCGGGCTTTCATAACATGTGGCTATCCCCTGCCCTTTCTGCAGCACCGGACTCAGGCCTTTTTCACGGTAGATATTATACAGTTGCTCTATTACGCCGTTCATCTTAATATTTCTGCGCTCAACGGCGTCTGACTCGGCCGCCCATTTTATCAGGAGAGCCTGCGGCGGAAACTTGTCTTCGGGCAAAAGCGACAGACCATGAAAGGCCAAGGCAGTAACGGTGTGCTGACGTGAGAGGCGGTAAACACCGTTCCACTCAACATCTGACAGACAGAGTGCCGAAACGTCTTCAGACATCTGTCCCCACAAGCCCGCCCTTACGAGCAGCAGCAATGCGTTGCGCAATTTCTCCACGTTATTGTCTTTCTTTTCTATTTTCATTCAGATATTCAAATCATTGCAACAGGCCAAACTCTTTCCATTCGGCAATCTGTCGCTCAATGTCATTAGCAGCCACTTCTTTATCTATATCGAAATTTTCGCATAAATAATCTGACAGCATGTCAGGAGTGGCTCCGCCTTTCTCCACCTGCTGCCATAACAGGGCAGCTGTGCGGTTAAGGCTGTATACATCGCTCATATTTACATTTTCGCCAGAAACATCAACAATCATATACTGACTGCCGATTTTTCTGAGTTTAAGTCCCTGCTTAGGGCTCAATATCATTTTATCCATTTATATGTTATGTCGTATGTTTTAAAATTTCTTTCCGGATACTATCGACGACACCGTAAGAACAATTATCTTAAAGTCGAGCCACAACGAACGCTCGCGCAGATATTTAAGATCCATCCTCAGGCGCTCAAGCATCTTTTCCATAGTATCGGTGTATCCGTTATAGAGTGTTGCCGGAGAGAATAGTCCCGGCTTTATCTGGTAGAGAAGCTCATAATCAGGATTAATGGCTGTTATCTTGTCGACAAAAAACTTACGTTCAGGTCGCGGACCGACAAAGCTCATTTCTCCTTTAAGAACATTCCAGAACTGCGGAAGTTCATCGAGATGATGCTCACGTATAAATTTTCCAACTTTAGTCAACCGCATGTCGTCTTTCTGACACAATGCAGGTTTGCCGTCCGACTCAGATTTTACCACCATCGAGCGAAACTTATACAAGGTGAACGGCTTGCCGCCCTGCCCTATACGTTCTTGTTTAAAAATAGCCGGACCTCCATCCTCATGCTTTATCATAATATAAATCACTATAAAAGCTGGCGAGGTAACTATCAACGCCACAAAACTGCCGATTACATCAAAAAAACGTTTAAGCATACGCGCAATAATAGTCATCTTATTACGCTTACAATGATTGCCTTCACTCATGTTTATTTCTATTATTGTTTAGTTTCATTTATCATTTTATTGTATATATCCAGACATCTGGCTATCATTTCGTCTTTTGTAAACAGATGCTTGTATCTGTTAAGCGCTCCTTCAGAATATTTATCATAAGCCGATTTGCTTTCCACCACAGTTTCTATTGCCTTTGACAGTTCGTAGGCGCTGCCAGGCGAGACATTGATGCCCGACTGCTCGTGAGCATTAACCCAAGATACTCCCGACTGGGGTATGTTTGTGGCAATGATGGGCTTTCCACACGACATGGCTTCGATCTGTACTATGCCAAAAGCCTCAGTCTTCTGCACACTACTGAGGCAGAACACATCGCAGGCGCCATAATAAGAAGGAAGATCCTCGTCGCTGACACGGCCGAGCAGCTCGACCTTTCCCTGAAGCTGCATATCGTTAATTTCGTTCTGCAACTCGTCGCGCAGCGCACCTGTGCCGCCGATAAGTATCATGTAGTTGTCCTTAAGATATTTAGCCGCGGCAACAAGAAAGGCATAACCTTTATATGCCACTAGCCGCCCTAAAGAGAAAATGATTTTCTTACCTTTGTATTTATCCTTAATGGCCTTCACTCTCACAGGATCGGGAGTCATAGGGTCAACGCCTATCGGCAGACATACTGTCTTATTCTGCACATCACAAAGAAACGGCGACTCCGACAGATATACAGGCGACGTGCCTACAATTACGTCGGCACGCTTAAGCAACCATTTTTGCAGAGGTATATACAACTTGAGCAACATCCGCTGTTTCTGGATATCGCTGTGCCAATGGAGCACCACCTTTCCTTTATAGCCAGACAGGAGCAAAGCCAGACAGGCCATAGGGTCAGGATGGTGTACATGGATGATGTCATACTGTCCCTGCACTTTCCTTAACGCAAAGATCATCGCGGGAGAAATCATAGTCGCTGCAACCTTGATTAATGTGTGGCTGCAGAAAATCTTTGCATGATCATTCACAGAAACGATTCTACTCGCGCCATGAGTGGCGGCACACATCATATCGCAGTCGACGCCGCGCTCTGACATACCGGTCATCAGGTCGTATGCCACTTTCTCCACTCCGCCGCTTATCGGGTAGAACTTACCTAATTGTAATACTTTTAAATTTTTATTAATCATATAAGTTTTTCTCTCGGCAAAAATCAAAAAACAGATTAAATCATCTGTGTTTATTAATTGAAGTTCAGTTAATTTGATTGGCAAAAATCATTCATCACAACAAATCTTGATGATGAACAATAACCTCTGGATAATTACGGCGTATATATCCGCCCAGGCTGTTATAAGTAAGTCCAAGGCGTTTTGAAATCGACTTAAGACTCTCGGGTGTTGTTTCATACAACTTCACCGCCTCTGAATATTTTTCAACACTTCTGCTATACACCTTTTTTCCTGCGGTTGATAGTATCATTCCATGATTCTCTAACAAATCTGACTCATGTTTACTAAGATAATCACAGAACACTTCTACATGTAATCCGAATTCGGAAGCCACCTTCGACACGGGGCGGGGATGTTTTCTCAGGCTTTCTATTGCGTCGGCATATTTTGCCGCCACACTCTTAAGGCGTTTCTTTGCCTTGCGCAAGTCAGTATTTTCGTCAACATCTCCTGTAATGCCCAGATGTTCAAGAACAAGATCTTTATGCCATTTATGCAGATAAGAACGCAGACCTTCAGCCGAAACGCCTGTACGGTTGGCTATATCCTTCATTGTCATTGCCGTGTTCTTATACAAGTCTAAGGCTTCGGCATATTTCCGCTCTGTAGTCTGCGAGGGCTTGTATGTACGGCCGTTGCCTGTCATCTTTCCAAAGGTCTTTGTAGCTTCTGAATTTTTACGTTCCTTACGTTTTTCCTTAAGTATATCACTGTGATAAAACCTCATGTGCTGGCTGAATCCGCTGAGAGAGACATTACACCGTTCTGATATTTCAGACATGGTCATATCCGTATTTTTATACATCTCCACAGCCTCCGCATACTGTTTTATACATTTGTTACGTGCTCCATGAACTATGCGGTCGTTTATGCCGAGCCTTTTGCGCACCCGATCACGCCATACTAGCGTATCATGATAATGTATGCGCATAAAATTCGTCAATGCCGTTGCTCCAACGCCATATTTGCGCGCTATTTGTGAAATGTTCAGATCAATAAAAGCTAACGAATCGCAGGCTGCCACTGCATCTTTATATTTTGTATGGGCGTTTATATTTTGTTTTCCTGCTTCAAGAATCTTTACCGACTGCAAACTTTCATCGTTTACAGAAATTCTGTTGCGACGTAAAACCAGTTCTCGCCAATAACGCCTTAAATAACTGCCTAAGCCTCCAACAGACACATTACATTCTTCAGCTATTTTCTTTAACGATTTGTCTGTCTCTTCATAAAGCTTTACTGCCTTTTCATACTTTAAGTGCAATGCCTGCCGGCGTAAGACTACAGATTGCTCTCGCTTTGTTAATAAATTACATTCTGCCTGATATTTTCCACTGGTATTCATAAATAAATTATTTTAGTCCAAAGAGGTCATAAGCAGTTTGCCATTTAGATCTACACATCAGAGAGTCCGTTTGTCCTTTAAGCCAAAAGATTATAAAACTAAGGATAAACCAGCAGGACAAACAGACCTCTGATAATGACTAAGACAAATAAAAATCAATAAATGAGAATAATAAATTGTTAAAATTAATGACCTTTTTGGGAGATTAGATTTTCATCAATTCATCATAAAGGCGGAAATAGTCCGCATAACGATCTTCCTTTCTAAAGTGTCGAAGAGCGTATTGTCGGCACGATGCGCGGTAATGGTCTTTTCCGCGCTGCCGCACGGCACGCGCCGCGTCGAGCAGTCCTTTAACGTCTCCTTGTTCAACAACATAGCCTGTACTGTCTGTCACGGCCTCAACGCTGCCCCCCGTGCGATAGGTTATCACGGGCGTGCCGCAAGATATAGCCTCCAGGTTCACCGTAGGATAATTATCCTGCCACGTAGGATTTATGAAGGCATCAGCCACTGAATACAGTTCGGCAAGTTGATTTACATTCTCAGTTCTGGATATTCCTATTATATTGTTCGGAAGTTTCTTTCTTTCTTCATTCTTTATTCCGACCAGCACTATCGTCTCGTCGTCGTTAAGCATACGACTGAGCTGCATAAAATCGTCAAAACCCTTCTCGCGGCTCCATATACTTGCCACGCCCAGAAGTATGTGCTTGCCCTTCAGTCCGTATTTCTCTATCACATCATTCTCGTTACATATCTTAAACACGTCGGTGTTTATGCCGTTGTGAATCACTCTAAAGTTATATCCGCCAAGAAACGACTTTGACATCTCGCTCCTTATCCATTCCGACACAGGCACAATCACCAGCTTGTCCTTCGGCATTGAGGTGAAGGCGGCTTTCTTGTCCTCAAAGTTCCGCCTGCTTCTGTCAACGATAAAGCTTGCGGGGAATTCTCTCTGCTGCGGACAACCGCCGCAGCCTGTCTGCCACTTGTCGCATCCGGCATATGAATAATAATAGCAGTGGCCGGTGTACAGCCAACAGTCATGTACCGTCCACACCACCGGTATGCCGCTGCGCGACAGATAGTCGAACAGCACACGGTAATTCAGGAAATAGCCGTGAATGTTGTGTATGTGTATGATGTCCGGATGTATACGGTCTATCTCCTTTACAAACTCGCGCGTGGCGTGTGTAGAGGCTAGTCCGTGGCGGTCAAGCAGGCGCGTCTCAACGCCGTGCCACAGAGTGCTGCACAGACTGCCCACGGGAATAGTTTCCGACTTGCAGGTCTTTATCCCGTCGCGCCCCTTGCCGTAGGCTATATAGCTCCGCCATCCGTTCTGCAGGGCCAGCTCGCCTATCTCCTGCATTATGCGTCCCGTTGATGTTGAAACGCGCAACACAGGATTTATCTGAAGTAGTGTTTTCATTTCTTAGTTAAACCCTAATCGGTCGTCAGACCGCACATGGTTTTATCTATTTTGTACATTCATACTTTCAGCCGTCTTTTGTTTTCTGTTGGCATATTTTTATTAGCTTATTGACATAGCCCGCTATGCCTGCAAAGAAGCTGACAAAAATCAGCTCAATATAAAGCAAAAATCCCGACCGAATCTTAACACCCGGTTTGGGTTAAAGAATTAAACAGGCTTATCCATTTATTCATCACCGTTTCTTCTGAATAAGTGGAAACCACGTTAAGAGCGTTTTTCGACAGTCTCTTTCTATATTCTTCGTCAACCATCACATTCATCATGGCGTCTGCCAGTGCCTGAATGTCACCGTTGCTTACCAGCAGTCCGTTCTCGCCGTCCTTGATGATGTCCTTTGGACCGCACTTAAAGTCGAACGACACAACGGGCAGCCCGCATGCCATTGCCTCGATCATCACCATCGGAAAGCCTTCGTAATTGGAACTCATCACCAGCATTGAGCTTCGAGCGTATTCATCGCCAATCTGCTTTGTCGGACTGTTTATACGCATCGTGTCCTGCAGATGTCTTTCGTCAATCATCTGCTGCAGCATCTCCTGCCATTCGCCCTGGCCGAAGATGTCGAGATGCCAGTCGGTAAAATAAGAGTTGCGCTGCACTATCTCCCACGCACGTATCAGCCTGTCGAAACCTTTCTGATAGTCAAGCCTGCCTACGGCTATTATTCTTTTTGCGGTAACATCTGAATAGCGGTCGCTCACATGCATTGCCGCATTGGGTATCACCTCTATGTTCGGCAGACTGCCCCAATAGCCGCGGTCTTCGTTGGTAAGCACTACAAACTTGTCAAACCTTCTTACTATGCGTTCATCCTGCCGTGTGCGCCATTTGTCTATCAGTCCCATCAGACCTTTGCGTCCGTATTGCAGACGGAAGAACTTACAGAAATGCAGCTCCAGCACTTTCTTGCTGCCGTCTTTTATCTCCGGGATGAACGACGATTCCGACGGATAGAGCGACACCACGATGTCGACCTTTTCCTTTTTCAGCAGCTCAGTCAGTTTACGTTTGTGTTCCCTTCTCTTGCGCAAATAGCCGCAAATCTTTTTCAACGTCCCTTTGTCATTGTCGTCCGAATAATTTATGTCCAGATCCGTCATCCTCACATTCTCAGGAAACGGATAGAACGGCGGCCTGTGATGCTGGTCTGTTGTAACAATAGAAACATCCCATCCCTTAAGGCGCGAAAGATATGTTACCTTATTCAGCAGCACACGCTCCATTCCGCCGGGGTTGTATGTTGAATGGGTGCAATAGATTATTTTCATTGTTTTACTAATTCTTGACCATCTTCATCCTTCAATGCCGACAAGCATAAGAAAGGAGCAAATACAACAAATATGTCTGTTGAAACTTTAAACCACACAATAAAATTTATCAGCAAGAAGATGACAAACATATATTTATATTCCTTTATTCTATTGGCACATACTTGACAGACTTTCACAAAGAATAAGGAGAATATTACTAAGCCAATAAGACCGAAATAGAACAAGAATCGCGAATATCCGACATCTGTACCTTTATAGAATCCTGTCCATGCCTTGCCGATATAATATGGGTCAATCGTCGTCGAAGCGATATAGCCATCACCGATAATCCAGGTCCAGGCATTATCAGGTAAAAGGAACTGAGCGGCTAACTGACTATTTGAATGAACCTCCCAACGTCCTGTTTCAGCCAAACTGAAGAAACCTTCAAATCCAAATTGGAAATATTTTTGCCATTGGGGACTAAAATTATATAAACCAACAGCAACAACAATTCCAACAAACATTCCGCCAACAACCCATTGCATTAACTTTTTACGGATATCATCTGGAATATTATTTTTAAATATAAAGGTATAAAACATATATAAAAGTGCCAATACTGCACCGACGACTGTAGTTCGGCCTATTATGCTTCCTATGCCTACCAATACACAAAACGCAACAAGAAGTAACGTCATATAAAGTTTACTTTTCTCCTTTTGCGCAGTTTTTGGCAACAAAAAGGCTATCATTACCAACAATGCAGAGAATCGTGTTCCGGCAACATCAAGGGCACAGCCTAAACCATAAAGACGAGTCTCATTTTTACCCATAAAGCCTTCACCGGCAAGAATACTGTCGATAAAAGTTTTAACAACAGGAATAGTATCTACAGCAATTGCCAAGAAACATTGCAATACTCCTACTGTAATAAGATATACGCAAACTCTTTCTATAGTTACTGACCCGTGAGTGAACTTGATTGCGCTAACTACAAAATATGCAGCTGCCAGCCAAACCCACATTGATACAACATATCCAAGATAAGAATCGTCCGGCGTATTATTCAATACCATTGAAATTAAACTGGCTAAAGAAACCAATATTGCCCACAATGATACCGAAAATATACCTTTATCAATCTGAGCGCTTCCACTTCTTGCTAACTTCACCAATAAAAGAAATCCTCCCAAAGCTGCCATCATCATTTTTGTATTGACTGTAGGCAAGAATGTAAAATAGAAAGGAAAGAAGAAAAAACTGGTAAAAACAAGAGTCAGCAACACTTGTATAATTTTCATAACTTTTTATTCATCATAATCTAAACAAGGGAACTAAATTCTATATTCAATATACTAGTTCCACAAGTTTCTATTTTTGTAAATAATTATTTCTTATACATAAAGCTATAAAGAAAACGAAGAACTATCAAGTCGTGAAGTTTAACCAACCAAAATTGCCCATGGGCTGCACAAGCCTCAACAAAACGTATTCTCCATGCGACGTCCTTACGTTTCCATATATGACTATTTGCCTCTGGACACCATTCTTTCCATAGCGGATACAATTTGCTGTTGTGTCCTGTCAAGAAAGGCCATTTCATCAGAAGCATAAATGAATATCCTTCCTCCTTCCATGTTCCGTTATAACGTTTTTCGAGAAAAGACAGCACACGGTCTGAGTTATGTTTCAGTTCAACAAGATGTTTCGGCTTCGGAACATTTGTCATTGAAGCGCTGTTTGAAACATAATGATATAATGCTTTTCCTATATACGCCACTTTATGCGCATAAGAAAAAAGAAACATCATTGTCATATCCTCACCCATGGCATATCCTGCCGGAAATGTTATATTGTTGTCTGTGTATAAGCTACGCTTGGCAAGTTTATTCCATACATTATATTTCATTCTCCCATTAAGCATTCCTTTAAGAGCTGCTTCCGGAGTATCATAAAAAGGCTGCTTAAGATAACGTTCATTGTTTGGATAAGATATATAATAATCACTCCAAACTATGTCAGCGTTCTCACGGCATGCAGTTTCATACAAAGTTGAAAGCAAATCTTTTTCCACGAAGTCATCGCTATCGCAGTGAAATATGTATTCCCCCGTTGCAACAGCCAAACCTGTGTTGCGTGCTGCAGGCAAACCTTTATTCTCAGCATGAGTCAGTATCTTTACATCATCACGACGTCTGGGATAATCGGTAAGTACATTTTTCAATATCTGTGTACTATCGTCTGGTGAAGCATCATCAACAAAGATATATTCTACATTATCCATCGTCTGCTCCATAAGCGACCGCACACAACGTTCGATAAACTTCCCAACATTATAAACCGGTATTATAACAGAAATTTTATATTCCATTCTTTTTTGCTTTTATACAGCAATCCAGTCTTTACACAAAATTCTTTCAGATGTAAATTCCGAACAACTGTCAGGATTAAACCACACCTTAGGTCCTATAACTATTTTTTCATTATGTACATTCAGAAACGCGCTCCACCAACTGTATGTGCTGTTTGATATAATATTATGCTTACATACGCTCATCAGCTGCATATCAAAATGACTTCCCCATCCACTTGCCGGATTTCCTTCTACCAATGTATAAGGAAAATCCTTAAAATGTTCTTTCACCCATTCAGGATTATCCGTAAAAACATATAACTTAGGATTATTCACTTTTTCTGAAATCAGTCGGATTGCATTCTGATAATATTCTATTGGGCAAGTGTTCTGATACCAAATACGCTGTGCGTAATCCTTTCCCTTACGGACGTGTATGGCAACAGACTCACACGATTGCATTTCGTTTTGCAGTTTCAAATTTCTTTCATCTGTAAAAGGCTGAAATTTAAAACAACGTTTCACATCCTCTTCCACTGCCTCAACCATATTGGCATTTTGAAAAACGCCTATTATGTATTGAAGTTTTTTATTCTCGACAGGCAAATTTGCATCAAACGCTGTAGGCATGTTAACTACACTCGAAAGAAATGGCAAATATTTTCTACGAATCTTCGATATAACGTCAGAGCCTCCTCCTGATTTAAGTATATCAGAAAAAGAAGCCTGTTCTATTCTCGCTTTCGGAAAAATATCATTCCACGCAACCTTTTCATGAGCAAGTTTTGCAGAATTATAAAAGTCAACTTTTACATTATAACCTTTATGCATCAGAAAAAGGTAATAGCTATACTGAAACATACGGTTTGCCAATCCGCAGGCCATATTAACAATAATTTTCATCATCATTACATTTTTAGTTGCAATATATGGCTATCCATTTTTCCAAACAATAGGTGATTTATTTTATTTATCAAGACTGATGAAATAAAACTAAATCCAAAAGTTACAATATAAATTAAAATTGGATATTTAAGCCCATAAATAAAGTCATGAAAATAATAATAGCAAAAGAATGTATGAACCAGCCAAATATTTGTAGAATGCTTTCCCATCAACATGAAAAAGTTTTCTATATTACGGCTCTTCTTCATCATATTAAAGCAGCAAGCAAAAACTATCATAAAGAAAACACTCGCGGCATGAATCGATATTATAGCTCTTAAAATAAATGCGCATAATAATATAAAAAGCATCAAAACATTAGTCCATAGACCATTCAATTTAATTATATTTTTTATTTTATTAAATATATCATACTTTACAAATAACGCTCCCCACATAAAACTGCATACCATTCTTAAAAATTCAAAGAAATTATATAATGCATAAGATTCCACTAATTGGGGCTTGTATAATGAAATAATCAAATATGAAAAAACATAAACGATACAAGAGAACAAGAAACTTATTAAAAAATTCCAACGACTTATAAAATGGAACAGAATATTTGAAGTAAGCAATAATAGAATGTATGGAAATATAAACCACCACTCCCAATTATAACTAGTCTTCCAAGCCGTAATATTTTCCATAAAAATCATCCAATTACCAGGATAATATTTAGGAACAAGGAAGCAGCCTAAAGGAATGAAAACAATAAAACAAGTCCAAAAAATAATATACAGTTTCAAAATCCTTTTTATTGGAAAAATATTTCCATTCTTCTGAAAATGTAAATATAAACCATATCCACTTAAGAATAAATATAATGGAACACAAATCTCAACAAATTTAGCCAGTTGACTAACTAATGGCTCTCCCAAGAAGTTTATACTAATGATACACTTTTCAACATTCTCTTGTCTATTAAATAGATGAAGCAATACCATTATTAATATTGCAGTGCCCTTTAACTGCAAAGATTCAGATTTCGTTAACATGCAATTTAAACAAATCAATTATATATGAACAGGAAATTAAAATTTATTTTTCAGACATTCCAACCACTTTGTAAGATCTTTCATTCAATATATAATACCTATATTGCCCATCATCGAAAAAAGATGCTACTTGTGTATTTCTGCTATTAACACTTTCTGTTCTATTCATAATAATGCGTTTTATTTTTCCTAAAAGAGTGATGGGTTCATAGTATTCTTTAAACATATTTATCGGAGCTTTAACCAATCCTCTTATAACAAAATATTTATATTTTTTACTATGATAGCAGCCGGCAACATTATATTTTTTATAATTTTCAACAACCGTTCTTTTATCCTCACACAATATAGCTGTTACCAATTGACTATTCTTTCCATCAGACAAATAATTTGAAAACGACGGATACATCCATTTTTCACTAAAATCCAATTTTTGCGTAAACGTGCGTCCAAAATAATTTCCATTTAATTTCCGTATGTGCTCCCAATATTCAGGGAATACTATAGTTTGATCTGTTACAGGCTTCTTATATAAAGTTTCAAGTGTATTATAAGCAAAAGCCCTATTATTGTAAATAGGTATATAAAAAGCACAAAACAGAATTATAATAAATGAATTTATCAACCTATAGCGACTGCCTATAAAGCCAGAGCAGTGTTTATAAAGTATTTTTATTATCAGAATTAAAGAACACAATTCTATGCAAGTCACTTGACGTTCACCTGAGAATACGACCAAAGACACTGCCAAACAAAAAATGATAGTTAAAACATATAATACATTTTCAGAAATAAATTTTACAAAACCATATTTGTTCTTAATCAACAATACCAATAATGATAAACATAATATAACGAACAACTTGGCATTAAATATCACCTGCGAAAAATTTGAGAACAATTTAGCCAAACTAAATCCACCTTCCAAATTATTAACTTGCCCCATTCTTACAAAGTTTCCTGGTGCAAAAGTAACGATTATGGTTCCTATCCAAAATCCTATAACTATGTAAAGTACTGCACTATTGAATTTCTTAAAATTAAAACAATAATAGAAAAACAACGCAGCACTTATCCCCAAAGAAAAACTTTCCTGTAGGCTGCCAACAAATAAGCCTATAAAAAAGAATAGAATTTTTGTTGCAATGTTATAAGTTCTCTTATTTTCAGCAATTACTTTATAGAGTATAATAAAATAGGTCATAGCGCATGCACTCCAAAGATAATTAATGCACATAGCAATAGATCCAAACCATATCATACCAGGACAAGGCATAAATAAAAATAATACAAAAGCTATAATATATTTGTCTACACTTCTTTTGCCAAATTCATTTCTTATTAATTTTAAGACACCAAAAACAAATAATATGAATATTAAAGTGTTTATAATTCTAAACCACTCTACTCCTAATTTTCCACAAAAATAAGCAGTCAGGGTATGTACTATAAATCTTCCATTATGCGTCATATAATCATGAGCCTGAAAAATGATAGCATCCTTTAAAGAATCTACTATTTTCAATCCTTCAATACTTTCATCATAGAAAAATCTATAAGCATAATCATCTGCTATAAATGGACTAAGCCTATCTAACAAATAAAATGCTATAAATACGACGATAAAAAATATTACGTCACTATATATGGTTTTTACGTTTTTCATCTTTAATATATTTTCTCGTCATTATACTCTCTAACTATATATACCGGACGATGCTTTGACTCATTAAACACTCTTCCCAAATATTCTCCTAAGATACCTATTGACAACAGTTGAATGCCGCCTAAAAAAAGTATAAGTACCACTAAGGTTGGAAATCCCTGAATCGGATCACCCCAGATGATTGCTTTAAAGAAATAAAAGAACATTAATCCTAAAGACAGAAAAGCTATAACAAATCCCAAAAGTGTAGAAATACGTAAAGGGGTTGTCGTGAAAGAAGTTATTCCTTCTATTGCTAAATTAAATAGATTCCAATAGTTCCAATTACTTTTACCAGCCACTCTGTCACCACGATTAAATATAATTTCCTTTTTCTTAAATCCAATCCAACAGAACATTCCTTTTGTATATCTTTCGCTTTCTCTCAGTTTTCTCAATGCCTCAATACATGATCTGTCCAATAATCTAAAATCACCCACATTAGTCAATACATCAAAGCGACTTGAATGTTTCAATATTTTATAGAACAGCAACGAGAGACTTTTTCTTAACCAACTTTCTTTTCCTCGATCATTACGTTTTGCATATACATCCTCATATCCTTCTTCCCAATATTTTATCATTTCCAATATCAATGATGGTGGATCCTGTAAATCTGCATCCATTATAACTATACAATCACCTGTAACATAATCGAAACCGGCAAGCATAGCGTCTTCTTTTCCAAAATTTCTTGATAAATCAACATAAGATATTCTAAGATCATTTTTGCGTAAATTCTTGATGATGGATAAAGTATTATCACGAGAACCGTCATTTATAAATAGAATTTCCCAATCATAAGATTTACATGAATCCATTACTTTTACCAATTCCGTATAAAGCATTGGTAATGAAGCCTCCTCATTATAACAAGGAATTAGTACAGATACTTTCTTCATAATTTTTCAGTCTTAAACACAAATCGAACCAATAAAAAATTTATCGGTATTACGATTAGATATACAGGAATCGGCGTATAATTCTTTTCTATTCCAACCCATATAAAAAATGTTAGGAAAAGAGATGTAAGATATAATTGATTTAGGACACTGTCCAAAATTTGTGTAAATGTAAATATGCTTGTTATATAAAAATTACATATAAAGCTTATTACATAGCCTATTGTATAAGCAAGCCATACCAAAATAAAACAATTCAGTAATAAATAAATTCCATAGTGGATACCTGTTGCTAAAATTCCGACTATAATGAAACGTATGACTTCTCGATATTTTTGTTTTTTACACAAAATATTTTATAGTGCCAAATAAATATAATTCTTTTAAGACTATCTTTTCAAGATTAGAATTCTTAAAATTGCCCTACAAGGCATAGGTATGTTATTCTTAATACAAAATTTTGTAACTTTAAAAGTTATGAAATAAAATTTATATATTAACGATTTATCACTATTTATTGCATTAAGAATACATGTCTTTATTCTCTTACTTAAATAGGTCTTTATTCCTTCATTAGCGTATTCTCTCATCATACGGTTAAACCAATCTGCCAATAGCATCCATTCTGATGGATTTTTTTTCTTATAAGTCAAACCTTCTCCACTTATATAATATATATAAAGAGATTGATTTATGACTTTTAGACTTTTTACATATCTACAATAATCTAGTGTGAATACTTCATCTTCACTTATAGACAAATCTTTAACAAATCTAATATTATGTTCTTTTATAATATTAGATTTAAATATTTTATTCCAAGTAAATCCTAAAAGATCATATCCAGTTTTATTGTTCATCAGTAACGCAAGCTCTTTTTCAATAGCATTTTTTTCACTACTACTAAAATTATCTAATAAAATTTCAAGTTGGCTATTGTCTTTATAAATCCATTTAGAAAAGAAAAATACAATATCGTTTTGTTGTATACTCTTATAAAGAACTTCAAGATAGTCTTTTATAACTTCATCATCAGAATCTATAAATATTATATATTCTCCTATAGATTTTCTTATTCCTAAATTTCTTGCAATACTTACTCCTTCATTTTGTTTATGAAAAGTCCTCACACGACTATCCTGTTTTGCATATTCATCACAAATTATACTAGACTTATCAGTACTACCATCATCTATCAGTAACAATTCAAAATCTGTAAAGGTCTGTATTAGAACACTCTCTATGCATCGTTTAAGAGATCGTTCTGAGTTAAAAACTGGAATAATTACAGAAAACTTACATATCATACTTTTAGAAAGTTTTTTATCACAGCATTAAAATAGCGGCAAATTATTTTTACAAAATATTTTAATAAGTGTAACCTTCCTCCGAAATAATATTTTTTATATATTTTATAGGCATCAACAAAATTAAGACTTATACATGAGTAATATATAGCCTCCATTATTTTATATGTAAAAGTACCTTCTATTACCAATTTTAAATCTTTGTTACCTTTATAAAATTTATATTTCAAATCACGTTCTATGTTTGCAACAGTTATAATCATTTTATAGTCTAACCATTTGTTTGACAATCCATGTCCTTTTCCTTTAAATTCTGTATCATTGACATAATATTTATACACAATTTCTGGTGAAAAATAGACATACTTACATTGAAGTAAATATCGATATGTGTACAAATGATCCTCACACCAAGAAAGCGTTTCGTCAAACCTATATTTTCTAGCAATAGATACTCTAAAGACTTTATTCCATAAGAAGCCATAATAGACACTTTCTTCACATTTTAATAGGTTTGCTTCTTTATCTTCTGATATAATATATTTGTCACAAGATATATTTTTTAAACAGCCAGACTTGTTACATATTATATAACCGCAACATATTAAATCTATATTGTTATGTTTTTTTATTATTCTATCATATAAATCAAATGCATCATTTAATATCTCATCATCACAATCACTAAAAGTAACCCAAGTTCCAGAAACATTATCTAATCCAACATTTCTAGCAGAACTTACTCCTCCATTTTCTTTATGAAAAACTTTAATTCTTGAATCAATTGCGGCATATTGATCACATATATCACCTGAACGATCTGTACTTCCGTCGTCTATCAGCAATAATTCCCAATTACGGAATGTTTGATTTAAAATACTGTCAACACATCTATTTATAGTATTTTCCGAATTATAGACTGGAATAATTATTGAAATTAAAGTCATGACAAGATCAGTATATTATTAAGTTCAGTATATGACTCTATTTTTTTTCTACAATATAAATCATTAGCAATCGTATAATCTATTTGAGTCTGAGATAAAACTTTACTATAAATATTTAACATCCTATCCGACATATTTAAATATGTCAATAAAGACAAAGCTCTTTCATCAGTACTATTACGAACAGAAATTGTATTAAATTGCTTATTAAACAATATAGAAAGTACTGTTCCATGAAAAGACGATGTTATAATGTAGTCTGCATTGATAAAATATAATAAGAGTTGACTCACAGATAAAGTTTGCTTCATTTTATTATTAAAGATCGATTCACACGCTGTTGCTATCTCTATAAATTTAAGTCCCTTAGATTTAGCAACGGCAGCTGCATAAGATGCTGTATCATCACTCCTATTTAATTGAAATAATAATAAATAGGGTTGCTTTGGGCTTAGTTCTTTTATTTTGTTTTTATATACCAACTTATATAATATATTACATCCGGCCAATAACACTGGGTCGAATACTATTTCCGGAGTTATAGATAATTTGCTACTTATATATTCAGCTAAAGATTTCTCTCTGACGGTAACTTTATCAAAATGCTGGATATTAGTTAAGAAATAATCAATGTTTTCACCAAACAAATACGATACACTTCCAGCACTTGCTGCGTATGAGATTATTTTTTTACCTTTTGCGGCAGGAAAGTCACCCAAATAAACGTTATCAAATCCATTAGTAATTTTCGGATTCCAAATCTGATCACTACCAAAAACAAAAGCATCAAAATCGTTTGATGCATCATTTAAGTCTAATTGATAAAGATTTATATAATCATGAACGAATCGTGCGAATACACTATTACGTTTCCAGCGGATAGGAGCGACCAAACAAGCTCTTATTAATCCTTTACATTTTGAAAAGAATGAATCAAAAGATGTAGAGTCGTATGAAAATGTTTTGTATGGCTCTATAAGATATTTCGGACGATAATCTATAACATAGACTTCATGTCCCATATTTTTTAAAACTTCCTGCAGGCAATATGTCTGCAATACGGCTCCATAGTTAGCTGCACAATGAAATGTGAATATTCCAATTTTCATTATCCTAATATTTTATGTTTCACCTTTCTAAGGAGACTGTATATCCGATGTCTGAGACCAATGTCTCCATATTTCTTAGCACAATAAACAAATCCTCGCGATATAAAATTCTGTTCGAATTCTGTTCTTAATGGACTGATAATAGATGGATGCTCCAAATTGTGTTGCAGACAATGCTGTGTGTTAGTCGCAAGAAAATTAATTTGATCAGCTATTTCAGAAAATAATTGTCTGCCTTTTGTCGTATTGACCAAAAGTAAAGAGACGCCTTTGTTATCGGCATTAATATGTTGATCAACCTTTTCCCAACCCCAAAAATCTGCAATAGTCAAATCTGATGGACGTTTTAAATTAGTAAAATGACATACTCCACAAGAATGACGGAACATAAGATGTTTATAAAACAAGTCTGTATAAGTTGATACACATACATATTTATTTCCAAGTTTGAAGGACTCTTTATGCGCTGCCCAACCCAATTGCGATTTATCGCGAAAATTAACAGCAGTTATTTTTGCATGATATTTCTTTTCAATATATTTTAGATAATCACGCCATACATAAGGAGCAGGCGCTCCATGGCAAACAAGATCTACGACATATAATTGAGAGATATCTTGCTTTAATAGTTTCAAATAAGACAATAGGCCTGACGTCTGACACGGAGTTCCGGAAAACATTACCTTATATCCCTGTTTCAAGTCCTTTTTTATTTGGCAGAATGTATCTTTCAAATCACTTTGTACGTATTTACTTCCCTTAAACTCATCACGTTGTTCTTTATTTGTAGCTCTTTTATGTACAACACGAAAGTGGTCTTCATAGCCAACGCCATATACAACACCTCCTTGTTCTAATATCCAATCAGATAAAGCTATAAAAACTGCACCGCTTCTACTACTATTAATTTCATTTATATCTTTATGGCGTGCAGCATAAACATCTGGTTCTGCTAAGTTTCTTGATTTGTCATAATCATTGTTAAATGCGCACACCAGATTACAGAGGCCACAGTCTATACATTTGCTTTTATCTACTTCTGGATATAAGAAGCCCATACCATCCGGCTTCATTGTGATAGCATGATGGGCACAAACACTGACACATGCACTACATCCGCAGCAAGCTGATTTATCTTTTATTGTTATCATCTATTTAACCATTTTACTGATAAAGCATGCAACCTATCTTTCAGAAATCTCCGTTCAGAAACAGAACATCCAAATATAAAAAGAATAGCTGCCGTCCAAATCAAGCAAACAAAGCAAGATATTATAAGTCCATACAGATTGACTGGTAATTTCCAACGAACAAGTAGAGGAATACTAACCGAAAATACAGTTACCAAAAATATTTTACCGCACACATTATGTAAGAAGCGAGATACCGGCAATTGAATCATACCGCGTAACATGATTAAACGTGCGACTAAGCAAACCAATGAAAGGACAATAGCTATCATGACAACCACTTCCGGCAAGAAACCTATCTTAAGGAACAGATACGATAACGGAAAATTCATCATCTGTAATCCCCCTACGATAATCTGATAATTTCGAATCTTACCCGTAGCCAACATAACAGTAACCAACGGGTTGGATATTGCTTCACACATAGAAAATATCAGAACAAGCTGAACAAAAAATACAGCGTGCTCAGGTACTACATTCAACCAAATGGATAATATATATTGAGTGTTCAATAAGACCGGGAGAGCCAACCACAACAATAAATAGAAAGAAAACCGTGCCCCCTTGAATATCAATGAAAACGTATAGTCATATTCAGCTGCTGCGTATGATTTAGTTATTTGGGGATTTAATGCCACCATAAAGTTACCGACAAATGCACCTATAGCACTATTAACTTGGTTTGCGATTCCGCGTGCAGCATTTAAAGCCGGACCATAAAAGAGATTTAAAAGTATATTACCGCCTTGGTCACGCAAGATAGCCGATGATGCTCCGATGAAATTCCAACCCGCAAATCCTGTCATGTCTTTCAATAAAGGTTTATCAAGAACCAATCTAAAACGACATTCCTCAAAAGACTTACGACAATAATAAAAATAGAAAAGCTGAAACAACAGTCCTTTTAGCACTAAAAGACCAGAATAAAGTATCAACTTATCCGCATTTATTCCACCATAAGCAATAAGCAGGACTATACACAGCTGCAAAATAGTGTCTCCAATACCAACAAAGGCAAAAATGCCCATCCTTTCATGTGAAATGATTGATGCATTGTAAGGAACACTGAATAGCCCTAACAAAAACGAAAATAAAGAAAACTGAAATACCCAATTAGCAGCAATCATTCGTTCAGCAGGTATGTTCATCTTATAATTCAAAAACCATAGTCCAATGGTTTCTGATAGGATCAAGACGACAAGAGCCAATAAGGCATGTACACACAATGCTGAAGAAAAAACCTTTTTTAAACGTTCTAAATCTTTCCTGCCCAACTCAAAAGTTAAAAAACGGCTTACAGCTGCAGATAAAGAACCAGACAATAAAGAGAACATCGCAACCACGCCGCCAACAACATTATATATACCATAGTCTTCAACGCCCAAAGCCTGCAACACTACGCGTGATGTGTAAAGCGAGACGAGCATGCCGAAAAGCATGCGGACGTAGAGCATCAGGGTGTTCTTGGCTATCCGTTTTGTATTTTCCTGTTGTGCAGTCATCTAAATTATTCCAATCAATCGTTTTACTTATAAAGGTATGTTTCACCTTTTTGTCGGGTTTATATGTATAAATTTCCCCTCTGTTTCCCAATGTTGCCAAATTAGCTACAGGCGGAGATGAAGAAGGGTGATTCGCGGTGATGAAATTTGCTTACAAAACCTGAATATAGTCAGGGTTAACCTCAACAGAGACGGTCAGCAGGTTTGACAGACTGACGAAGAGACGTTTGACTTTAGAACCTTGTATCTTCTGCAACTTTCCAACATAATCGTTCAGCGGTCCGCCGATTATGCGCACCGTCTTGCCTATCATGCTCGGCTTTATATCAGCAGGAGCATAATATTTAGGATCATCAGCAGCCTCAACGGCATGAATAAAGCGCTCCATGTCAGCATCTCTTACTGTCATGGGCGTTCTTAAGCCATCACGAATAAACCTGTATTGCAGCGTGCTTACGCGCTCAACCACAGGATCAAGCATCCTACGCGACACATGTACGAACAAAAGATCTTGCATGAAAGGCACTTTCAGCGGAACACGCTTTCCGTTGACAAGTCTCACTTTCCATGTCATAGGTATAAAAATCTCAAAATTCATATCACTCAGCATCTTATATGCCGGAAGTTTGGTGTTGGTGCGCTTAAGGTCGCGCATCACGAACCATTGAGGTTTATCACCTATTGTAAATGTATAAATTTGTTCTTTTGTGTCTTCAAAATTAACATGTTGGCAGTTGGTCATAGGTTATAGCAAGGTATACTTTCTAGTCCTGTCTACCTCTGTAAAGTACAGTATAATAAGCAGTTATAGATTATCGTGTCAAAACTTCTCTCATTCTCTCCAAGCATTTTAAAACGCTTCTGTCAAAATGACCTCATATCCGTAAAGTTTTCATCACCTAGTTTTTTTGTGATTATCTCCTAATATGAGATAGTCGTTTCCGTGAAACATTTACATATAAAAACTTATAATCGTAATCATTGTAGCTAAAATGTCAACAAACGAACACTTTTAAGGAAAAAACAGCATAAAAGTGTTAAATTTGTTGTATGAAATTTTATTTTTTGTACCTTTGCAAACAAAAGACCGTCTCATATTAGGAGATGGTCTTTTTCGTGAAACAAATTTAATCTTGCAAGGATTATCTCATTCTTACATGAAGAATGAAAAAAGAGAATATTTAAAGCGTATGTATATCAAGTTTAAAATGAAATATATACAAAGCCTATAAATATTTATCGATTACAGGATTAACTCTATATTCCTGGTCATGATGTCTAATCTGCCACCTTATTTTCACAAACCTAAGGCATGAATATTCATCATCATTTATCCCAAAAACATCCTTTATATCACTTCAAAGACCCTTCAATATTTTCCTATTGGCTTCGTCAACCTCATACGACTTTATCGAGTCCAAATATATCTGGGTGGTTGTTTCCGACTCATGTCCGAGTCCTTCGCTGATTACCGAGAGCGGAATGTCCTTTCCACGCGCTATCGTTGCCCAGCTGTGTCGACTGTAATAAAGCGACAGCGGCACCGACAGATGAGCCATGTCTGCCACCTCTTTAAGGTGCCTGTTTATCTTCATCATCTGGTTTTGGTATTGCCGTCGCTCGCTTCCGTCCTCACGTTTTATTATAGGCAACAAATATTTGGTTTTGTTGGGCTTATACTTGTTAAGTATTTCCTGCATTTGCCTTGTCCATTCAATGACGAGCAGCTGCCCGGTCTTCTTTCGCCGGTAAGTGAGATAACCGTTGCGCAGGTCCTTCTTCTTGAGATAAGCCATATCCACGAACGACATTCCGCGGGTGCAGAAACTGAAGATAAACATGTCGCGGGCATATTCCCTGACCGGTTTCCCCGACAAGTCCAGCTCCTTAATCTTCTTGATGTCGCCGAAAGAGATACTCCGCTTCATGGTCTTGTCCATTCCGCAATAGACATGCCTGAAGGGACGGCAGTCGTGAGTGAGTCCCCGCTCCACCGCCATTTTATAGTTGGTGCGCAATATACGCATGTAGAACGACGTAGTGTTGCGCGACAGGCCACGGCGCAGCATCTGGGCTTCGTAAAGTTCAAGCAGCTCTGAGTCGATCATGCTGAAAGGCAGGTCTACCCCATTGCGGAAACGCATAAAGCTGTTAAGAGTAGATCTGTAGGTCTCGCTCGACCTGATTTTGCCCAGCTTTCGCTTATAGCCAATCTGGTAATGAATAAAATTAAAAACGCTCTGCCCGGTATCGTCGTCAGGCAAAAGTATGCTTACCATATCGTCCAGCGACAATTGACGGCCGGCGGCAGCATAATTTTTTATAATACCCTTTATCCGCTGGAGTTCCCATTCGACATTAAACCGTATGAGATTTAAATGTTCATAACGCGGTGATGACTTTACAGGAAGTATGATACGACCGTTAAAATCATCCCATTCATCATTGTAGATCTTGTATTTGCTCGTGATTCGACGAACCACACGCTCGTGAATCAGCTGAAATACAAGCGACCCCTCTTTATCAATGTGTAAAGAAGGCCTGAATTTTAATTTAACAGATATCATATTTATAATCTTTTGGTCATTATAAATATCACATCTTTTCTGCTCTTTACCTACAATTTCATGTACAACCGTTTATTGTTTTGTTTCTTTTAACGTTTTAATGTCATTTACAGCCGTTTTTTCGCTCTTATTTAAAGTTGCAGTTACGCATTATTTATGTATCAACGACCTACCAAACGCCTGCTATTTTTGCGCCACATTCGGGGCACTCGCCGCTGAAACCGCGCACGTCTACATCATAGCCGCTGCGGCTTATGACGCGAGCGCCGCAATGATGGCAGAAGGTATCTGAGACACCGGGCAGCGCAACGTTTCCGATATACACATAATGCATGCCGGCAGCATAAGCCGCGCTGCGCGCTGCAATGAGAACAGACACGGGCGTAGGCTCAAAGCGGGCAGCCCCGTCCTTAACGCCCATGGGCGTGGAGGCAAGCACCGACATGCTGCCCTGCATCTTGTACTGCGGAAAGAAACGGCTGAAATGTAGAGGACAGTCGGCAAAGCCGTTGTCGACAAGCCAGCGGCACATACGGGATATCATGCCGATGTCGTCGTTGACGCCGGGTATAATGAGGTTGGTTATCTCAAGCCACACGCCGGCACCGAGCATGCTCCTAAGCGTGTTAAGCACAGGAGCAAGGCGAACGCCGCTGACGGAGCGGTAGATGTCGTCGGAAAACGACTTCAGGTCTACGTTGGCGGCATCGATATAAGGCAACAGACCTGCCAACGGACGAGGGTTGACATAGCCTGCCGTAACGAGTATGTTCTTAAGTCCGCATTCACGGCACGCCACGGCACAGTCGCGCGTAAACTCATACCATGTGAGCGGTTCGGTGTAAGTGTATGCCACCATGCCGCATCCGTTGGCTTCAGCGAGCCTAACCACGTCATTGGCGCTGAGCTGCCGGTAAGGAACATCGGCCGGCGACGCCTGCGAGATGTTCCAATTCTGACAGTTAAGACACGAAAGATTGCACCCTGCCACAGCCAGTGACAGACAGCTGCCGCCGGGATGAAAATGCAGCAGCGGCTTCTTTTCAACGGGATCTACCTGCAAAGCGCACACACGGCCATAGCCTTCGGCAATGAGACGGCCGCCGCGGTTAACTCTGCCGCGGCATCTGCCCCGCTCGCCGTCGGCAAGGCGGCAGCCGTGAGGGCACAGGCGGCACACTACATTGCCGCCCTCGGCTACTTCATAATATTCAGCTTCACGTTCCATATTCATAATATATTATTTCAGGTCGTCCTCGCCGAACACTTCAGCTTCATATACATACAACTCGGCATCGCGCCATCCGTCCCAGCCAAGTCCTGCCTTGTCGCGCGAGCAGTGACAGAAGAACTCTTCTTTTGTCCATCCCGTCTCGTCGGCAACCTGCGGAAGGAAGGTGCCCGAACTGGCGCCCTTGACGATAAACAGACCGTGGCGGCCGAGCTGAAACTCGTCTATAGATGATATGCGGCGCAGCGGCGACAGCACAGATATCTCTATCTTTATGCCGTCAAGTTCTTCCTTGCGCACAGGATAAAAGCGCGGGTCCTCAAAGGCTGCCGACTTAGCCATTGCCATAACCGTGGCGTAAAGCGGACGGTGACCGACAAGATTGCCTATGCATCCGCGCAGACGGCCGCCCGAAGTAAGCGTCACGAAGGCTCCGCAGCGTGCTTTCAGCGCATCGTCAAGCTGTGTGGTGTCGCACGACTGAAGACCGCTGCCGTTCAGCTCGTTCTCTATTGTACGGCGCGCAATGCTGAGCAGGGTGCGCTTCTCGTCGGCCGTAAGACTGAACGACGTGTCGTTTTCAGTCGTGTTATCCTTGGTCTTTCCGCCCGTAACGGCAAAGGCATGATAGCCAACAACGCCGTCGTGGTCGCCATAAGGCGAGTCGCCCGAGTTGCAATAACCCAGATGCTCCATTGTGAGCGCGTCGCCGTTGCCCATCATCATGAGCAGCACGGCTATGGGCGACTGTCCGCAGGCGCTTGTGTAGAGGTTGGATATGTGGCGCGAGGCGTTGTCATTAAGTGCGGCGATAAACTCGGTGAGCGAGGCTTTCTCGATGGCTTGCCCCGTGATGCCGTCAACATCAAGGGCATCGGTGTAACGGGGATAATGAGAAAAGTCGCTGCTTATGACAAACAGGTTGTCGGCAGTGAAATATGGCTGCAATGCCTTTGCCACACGCTCCAGCTTGTTGATGTCCTGCGTACCTATTATTATAGGCACTATCGGCGGCACCTTGTCCAAACGGCGCTGCAGGAAAGGCAACTGCACCTCAAGGCAGTGCTCGCCGTCGTGAGCCTTAGGCAGACAGCAGAACACGCTGTCGGCACGGAGCAGACTTTCGCATACGTCGAGGTCGACTGCCACATCGCCAAGGGGCGTGGCGTAAGCGCCGAACTGGCTGTTAACGGATGCGCCGTCGAAGGCTGCCTTATGGCTCGGTCCCAACAGGAACACGCGCTTATAGCGTTGCGCCGGATTGATGCGCATATATGCCTTTGCTGCCATTGCTCCCGAAAAGACATAGCCTGCATGGGGCACAATAATAGCGCGCACGTGTGTCGCCGGACTAACTCCGGCAGACTTCAAAAAGCCGTCGACATCATCGGCAAGTGTGTCTGCCGAGGCTGAATAAAACTGTCCTGCAACGGCCGGCATCCGCCTGTCGGCTGTATTGTGTGAACATGATTGCGAAATGTGTGTTGCCGCCATAATGATAAGTATTAATAATATCTTTGTTTTCAAGGCTGATATAAATAATTGGTATCGTATCGCAAATATACAAAAATAATTGGGAAAGGGAGGGGAAATTTTTATTATTTAGGAGTTAAAGGAGTTAGAGTAGTTAAAGGAGTTAAAGTCATATGCTTTGTGGATTAAGAACAGCTATAAGAAGTTGGTCGCAACAAAGCTAATGTGCCGGCTGATTTGCAATTGTCGTGCAAGCGAGAGCAGAAGCAAATTATATTTGGTTATGCCGAGCGCAGCCGACAATCAATAAAATTAATCTGCCGGAATTGAATATTAGGATCTGCGATCCGAAAGGCATACCTCTTTATTTTTACATAGGAAGTTGGTCGCAACAAGACTAATGTGCCGGCTGATTTGCAATCTGCCTGAATTGAATATTAGAACCAACGGTCAGCGAAGCTAATTTGCGATCCGAAATTCATACCTCTTATTTTTATAAAGCGGAAGCTAAGCGGATTGAAAATCCTTATATTTTATGCTGTCGGATTACAAATCATTAGTGTTCGAAAGATTTTAACTATCTGAAAATCAGCTATTTATTTGCATATGTCAATATTTTTTTGTATCTTTACATCATAATAATAGAGCAAAAAATATTGAAATGAAAGATGTAAAAGT
>ENA-ORRI01000065-ORRI01000065.1-human-gut-metagenome-genome-assembly--contig:-NODE-65-length-62826-cov-9.95154_pt1 | contig 62826 bp, 52 predicted proteins | sample MGYA00242172_ERZ509128 | MGnify/ENA primary metagenome ERZ509128 (study PRJEB26280, sample SAMEA2338623) | human gut metagenome | biome: human gut; feature: human-associated habitat; material: faeces... | reverse complement strand
GGGATATGCAGAAAAAATAATTGGAAGATTTGGAATCTGGAAGATTTTCTAATCTGCTTTCTTCTAAAAGGCTTATTATCAAGTGGTTAACGCAATTATCAATCTTCCGTATAACTTGAAAAAGGAATGTATCTTCCAAAAAGGAGCGATTTTGAGGGCTATATCTGTTTCATTTTTCTAGCTTTTGTGCTTTCTTTTGGGGCAACCATGCTCTCTTGTATGGCTGGGAATGAATCTGAAGCAATAAAGAAATCCGGAATTCGGGGTGAAACAAAACTGTTTCTTGGGGAAAATGGAAGTTATCTGGAATGGAATCCCCATTTTTTTTGTGGATTTTTTCCCCACTCATTCCCCATTTTCCCCACTCTCTGTTTTTGACACGGAAATGATAAGTGAGTGATAATCAAGAGAAGTAGTCGATTTGCTCATTTTCTGGCACGCATCTTGTAATAATGAATAGAGGGTTCGATAATGAATCCACAACGAAAGTAAATAACGATGACGGTATTCATTTGCAAAGCGTTATAATAGAGAAAAGCGTATTAGAAGTTTCATCAAGGTAATAGGTTATATTTAGGTTTACATTGTAATTGCATTTCCTAGAAAAAGAAAGTGTAAAATTTAGGTTCGGTTTATGGAAAAGGAGTCTGCTGGCAGGGATGCTGGCAGACTTCTGCTTTTTTGTTCGGGATGAGCAGAGAGTCTCAGTCTCAGAGTCTCAGTTATAAATAAAGGGGGTACCATTCTTCCGATCTCTCTTTCTTTATCTTTATAACTTATTGATTATTAATTAATTAATTATATATTAATATATAAGTATATAAGAAGAAGAGGGGGTGCTTGAAAAACAACTGAGACTCTGAGACTGAGACTATGGAAGCAAGTAAAAGGAAAAGAGGCGATAATCTAATTCCCTAGAAAGCAACGACTTATGATGGTTTCGCAGTTTTTCATTTTCGGTCTCAGCCCTATAGATTATTCGAAAGATTTTACAAAAGCATTCTTTTTAGGTCTCCCAAACCCTCAAAATGGCTTTGTTTTTTGCTTTAAAGTAGATTTAGACCTTGCTGAAATACAAAATCATGCTCTCCTAAAAAATGCAAGTAAAAACGGGATAACTGAGACTATTGCCCGATTTAGAGCCGGAAAAACCGGAAAGTGAGTCTCAGCTGTCTGTTTTGAGTCATTTTCATCCTAAATATTTTCCCAGTTAGAGATTTTTATTTTCCTAACTGGAAATATTATTTTCTTCTCTTAGAAGGGTAATCGTCCCAGCGCAAAATCGCCCTAAAAATGATGTTTGTCGTCTATAAACGATAAAATGTGTATTTGGATTACTGATGACATGCAAAAAGGCTGAACTTCGGGTGAGGAAGTCCAGCCTTTTGCTTATTTGTGATTTCAGGAAAATATAAAACTATTCTATCTGATACCATTATCTCTATCGCTATTGTTCAGCTTACGGCTGCCTGTATGGTATCTGCGGCCATGGCTGAAGTTGAAGCTGGCAGTAAAGACAAGCATGTTGCCCTGGTCAGCAAGGCGTGTCTTGTTCTTCTGCTGCACATACTTGTTGAAAAGTTCATCCTTATACACGCAGCCATGAGGATAGAATACGAATAATCCGAGAACGCCAAACTGCCAGTTCTTATAACTGTAGGTTACGGCAAGATTGGAGGTTGGCTCTCCGCCGTTTGTCTTTTCTCCCCAAAAACTCTTTTCCACCTTATAGGCACCATAGCCAATGTTCCAATTGCCCGTCATGTACCGAATTTCTGCTCCATAACTGAAGTAATTGAACTCGTGGGAATAATCCAAACCCTTTGTCTTGACATTCTGATACTCGCACATAAGGTTCAAATCCAGATGATCCTTGATGAGGTGAACTTCAGGAGTCAACAGCAGGTGCTTGTAATCATGATTCTTCTGATTCTCCGGTTTGCTCACAAAGAGATAAGAGCCATCCTCCCGCTTTTCGGGCAAGATAGAAGTAGCTATAGGCTTGTCGTAATACGTCCAGTTTCCCTCCAGGTACACAGACATCAGCGGAATGTTCCAGGAAGCCGACAAGGTATTGTTGTAGCCGGTAAATGGCTTCAGACCGCTATTGCCGTCACGCGCCTCAAAGCTGTTGGAATATTGGCGCAACTCGCTCAAGTCGGAAAGGCTTGGGATGTCTGACGTGATTTTGCTGCTCCATTTAAAACTCAGACGGTCGCTAGCCTTTGCCTGTAAAGTTACCTGTGGTCGAAACAGCCATTTGCAGTATCCGTTCTCCCCCTGATGGATGGAAGACCTGGTTGCACCAACTCCCACCTGATAACTGAACCACTTCTGCTGTCCCTGTAGCTGGGTGAAAAGATAGAGATTGCTGTACTTCAATTCCGTATCAGCATTACTGCTTCCCACATAGATGTTATCTGTGTGGCTGATATTATATTGTCCACCTACCGATAAAGTCATCTGTTTCCAGTTCTTGCTGTATGTTCCTTCACCAATAAGAGAGCGCTTTCTACCAGTTGCATTATAACTGTAATCGGTCAGCGGAGCGTTCTTTACAGATTCATCCGGCGATTTGTTGAACGTATATTCCCTCATACGATACTGGTAATCTGTGCCGATGTAAGTACCCACCAGGTTCAGAGCCAGGTTCTGGTCATGGGGCATGTTGAGCGAATAATAAATGTCCAGAGATGGAATCTGCTCCAGCATTTTTCTGTTGTTTTGCAGATATTGATTTGCCTTGCCGCTTTCCTGATAAAGCTGGTTCATGCCTCTCACAGGACTGTTGTAATTGAAGAAATTCAACCGTACATTCAATGTATATTTGTCTGGCTCACTAAGATTATAACCCAATTGTACATTATTGGTGGTGTATAGGAACGGAGAATCATAACCTAAATAATTGCGATGTAGAGTTTCTCCTGTGGGCAGATGATAAGTACCGAGACTCTCATAGCTTCGTTCCTCTACCGAGCGATAGGAGAAACTGTAGTTGATGCTGAATTCCGATTTCTTCACATTGTATTTGAAATAACCGTCGCTATTATTGAAACCAGCCTTGGTGCCTTGCATCGTAGAGACTCCACCCACATAACCGGCATAACGTCGGCGGACCTGGTAGTTGATGACTGCATCCAGATTGCTGTCTCCATATTTGAGTCCTGGAACATTGATGAATTCCACCTTTGTAACTTCATCCGGCTGCAAAGCCAATACATCTTGCATGCTAGCCTTGACATCGTTGATGCGTATTTGCACATCTCCGCCCTTTAATGACAGAATTTTGCGTTCTGCTCGATTTACGATAATGGTAGGCAAAGACAAGTTGTCCAACAGATCATAACCATTGGAAGCCGTTTTCACCTGCTCTTTTGTAGGGAAGATGATTTGTCTATCTACTTTTTCTACAACCCTTGCGGCTTCAACGGTCACCCCTTTCAACAGGTATGAATTCGCCTGCATCCTCACATTTCCAATGCGGGCAATAGGTACCAGCTTGCAAATGGTCTTATAGCCTACAAAAGAAACCTTCATGAGGACCTGCTTCTGCTGGCAGGGGATGACGAAATCGCCATTGGCGTTGCTCACGCCTCCACAGAGAAAGGAGGAATCCTTCGGGTTGAGCAGCTGGATATTGGCAAATTCTACAGGAAGATTGTGATTGTCTATCAGTCTGCCTATCAGCTTGCGCTCGCTCTTGCGTATGCATTCTACCGTGATGAGGCTGTCACCTACGGTCATCTGCATCGGATAGAAACCGATTACCTTGCGGATAGCATCGGGAATATTGGCTGTCTTCACGTTCTGGGTAACCGTGAAATCCTCCAGTTCGTTGTAGATGAAGCTGATTTTATAGCGCTTGGAGGCCTTGTCGAGGTCGATGAGGACGTCCGACATGCTGCGGTCGTGATAGTTGCGCTGGATGTGCTGTGCGCTCATCGCCAGGGCGAACGTGCACAGCAGGAATATGATGGCTGAAAATCTTCTCATAATGATGTTGCTTTTTATTTGTTATTTTACAATCAGCTCGTTTTGTTGCAATTCGATGTTTACATTCTCGAATTGGTTCAGTTCTTTTACGATGTTCTCGATGCTCGAATGACTGTTCCATTCGTAATAGAGGCGGAGGGTCTTGTCCTCGTTATTCTCAAACTTCACTTGTAAATCATAATAAGAAGCAATCTCTGAAATCATCTGCTCGAAAGCCACATTCTCGAAAGTCTTGTGAATGGCTGGCTTTTCTGGTTTCGGATGAGTCAGGGAATCCTTTGCTGCTACCTGCTTTGCGGAATCTGATTTTACGACTTCCGGATGAGTATCTGCGATTACCTGGGTTGGTTCCTGGCTGCGCTTGATGTAAGTATGGATTGCGGCAAAGGCAATACCCGAAATCAAGACAAAGCCGGCGATGGATGCTGCCAGTTTACGCCAGGAAGTTATAGGATGAGTTGCTTTTTCCTGAAGTTGATGCTCCTGGCTGAATTTCTCCCATTCCTCATCTACATTAATAATAGGAGAGGGGCTTTCAAGTGCAGAATCCACTTCCACCATCGTCTGATAGAGTTTTCGGCATTCCTCATCCTGCAATATTTCACGAATCTCCTCATCAGAATACTTCTCCTGATGGTCGATGATATCCAGTATTTTTTCAAACTTGTCCATAATAAATCTGCTAAGGGTTAAACTTTTGCTTTAATTTTCTGATGCCTTGCGCCAGATGTTTATAAACTGCCACTTCGCTGATGCCCAATTCCGTAGCAATCTCCCGATATTTCAGTTTCTGCCGAAAACGGAGATCGAGTACCTTGCGGGTTTGTGGCGTGAGCTCAGCATTCATATAAGTCAGAATTGCCTCGTACTTTTCGGTCTCCCTGTCTATTTCGGTAATCGTCGCTTCCAGGGGAACTATCGAAGGCGAAGTATCGGTTTTCAGGAGATGATGAACCCGGTCTTTCATCTTCTGTCGGCTCAACAGGTTGAGGCATTTATGGCGCACACACACCAGAAGATAGCTCCCAGCGTTGGCGGAAGGCAGGGGCGAATCGCTGGCTATTGTCTTGTCGTTAGCCGTCTCGTTATCAAGCTCCAGTTGGGCCTTTCCGTCGAGCACATCGGCAAAGACTTCGCTCACCACATCCTTGCTGGCTGCATCATCCTTCAGAAGTACCCTGGCCAATTGGTACATCCTCAGATAATGCTGCCGGAAGAGCTGTTCTATCGTTTCTTTGTTTATTTGCATTACTTTATTTCTTTTCTTTTGTCTATATTACAATCGAATTTTCATTTTCCTAACCCTTAGCAGATTTTTTTTAATGCAAATTTTTAAAATGTCAAAATTACCCTATCGGACTTGCTCCTTCTTCAGATGCTTATAAAGCCACAGGAAGGCGGGAATGAGGAAGAGATCTGCCATGACCCACGCTACAGGGTCGCCGAAGCAGACTCCCGTCCACGCCAGGGCTGATACCAGCCAGAGACTCACGCCGCATCTCGCAATCATTTCCATTACGCCACTCAGCATCGAAATTTGAAATTTGAGTTTTGACCATTGAACTTTATGATTAGTTTTTGTTATCCTAGAAATATAAAAAAGGAGGATGCACTCTTTATTTGAGCGCATCTCCAATCTTCTGTTTGATTTGTGCCATTTTATTGCGGCGCTCAATGGAAAACGTATCTCCGTGGGCTTCCACATAATCGAAGAGTATGAAAGCCTTGTTCAGGAGTTCGTCTCTTGTGGGCTGCCCCACCATATCTGCCTCGTGATAGTAGAGTTCGGCAAGCATATCCATCTTGGAGAGTCGTTTCTCCTCATCGGCGATTCCTGCCATCGCTTTCATCACATCCTCGATGGTGGCGATGCTGTAGAAGGCGTAAGGACCCACGTATTGATTGTAGAGTTCCCTGATCTTCTCACGTCTCACCTCCAACTCTTTCTTTTCGAGCATTCTTTCGAGTGCTGCCATAAACTCGCGAATCAGTCGCTGTATGTAGTCACGTTGTAGCATAAAATAGTCTTTATTTTATTCGTTGTTGTTGATAGCTTCCACATACTCCCACAGTTTCTTGTAGAAAGGATGTTTCGTCATCGTGTCCTTGTTGCCCAGGATGATGAGCTTCATTCGGGCTCTCGTCATCGCCACGTTCATGCGACGGAGGTCTTTCAGGAATCCGATCTGTCCCTCGTCGTTGGAACGTACCAGGGAGATGAGGATCACGTCTCTTTCCTGCCCCTGGAAACCGTCCACCGTGTTTACGCTGATCAGGCGGCGGTAAAGCTTGAAGAATTCATATTTCTTGATGAGCTTCTTGAGATACTGCACCTGGGCACGATAAGGCGAAATGATGCCTACATCGATTCTTTCCTCCAAAACGCGCTGTTTGCCTATCTTGGTGAAGTATTCCGCCAGAGTCAGCAGGGTAAGCTCGGCTTCTGCCTTGTTGATACGCCCGAAACTCTCACCCACAAACTGTTCCTTGAAGTTCAAATCAGAATTCTGATTGGCTGCAGATACAGAAGATGATGTGGAAACAGAATCCTCAGGAGCATCTTCTCCTTCTATCGTTATCTGATTCTCCTCGTTCGAAGTATCAATCCACGTTATCGGATGGTCATAATCCAATACGCTGCGGTATTTGATCTGAGGCGCACTCTCCACCTTGCCCCCGTAGAACCAGTCGCTGGAGAATCGCATGATTTCGTCGTTCATGCGGTATTGGATTTTCAGCAGAGTTACCACCTCAGGCTTGTTTTCGGCGATGCGCTCCATCAGGGTCTTGCCCAGTCCGGCTCTTAATGCCGCAATACTCTTTACGGTAGGCGGCAGCTGACAATGGTCGCCTGCCAGAACCACCCGGCTGGCTCTCTTCATCGGAATCCAGCAGGCGGCTTCCAAAGCCTGCGCAGCCTCGTCGATAAAGAGGGTACCGAACTTCATGCCTTCCAGCAGATGATGGGCAGAGCCTACCAGGGTACAGGCGATGACACGCGCCTCGCCAAAGAGTTCTGCGTTGATGCGGAGTTCTATTTCGGCAGCACGGCTCTTCAGCCTGTCCATCTTCTGATGATAGTTTTCGCTACCCTTCTTTCTGTTCTTTCTTAATTCCCTGATTGCCTTGCGGATTGCCCAAAGCTGAGGGTAATCAGCATGGCTCTCAAAGCGGCGCTCGTAGGTGAAGCCCAGCATCTTGTCGTTCACGCGGGTCGGGTTTCCGATACGGAGCACGTTGATGCCCCTATCCACCAGTTTTTCTGAAATCCAGTCTACCGCCATGTTGCTCTGTGCACACACCAGAACCTGGCTCTCACGCATCAGGGTTTCGTTGATGGCTTCCACCAGGGTTGTAGTCTTTCCGGTTCCCGGAGGTCCGTGAACGATGGCCACATCCTTCGCCCAAAGCACCTCGTTCACAGCCCTTTCCTGGGTAGGATTGAGCCAAGGAAACTTCATCGGTTCGAAGGAGAATCTTCCTGCCTTCTGATGGGAATAGAATAAATCGCGGAGATAAGCCAGACGGTTGTTCTTCGCCTTCATCACGCGGTCCAAGGCCTCGAACATCAGTTTGTAGCTGGTTTCGTCAAAGGATAGCTGTACGCCGATTGGCTCCGTAGATTGCTGCAAGTCGAGCAATGGGGCAGAATCGGGAACGGTAATCACCATTCTGTCGCCATCCACATAGCTTACGGTTCCCGTAAAGGAAAAATATTTTATACTTTGAATTTTTTGATTACTTTGAACTTTGAGATTTGAACTTTGAACTTTTTGATTAGCGTTTTCTGACTGCTGGAGGGCTGTACTGCCCTGGTTCTCATTCTTGCCCATCTTCTTGACCATAAAGAACATGACGGGGCGACCGAACTCAAAGTTGTGCTCGATATCCTGGTCAGAGGTTCGGAAAACCTCTATGGCTGTCTGGTTCAGCGAATTATAAAAGCTCTTTCCCACCTGTAGCGGGAACCAGGCATCACCTCGTTTCACCTTCCGCTGCATTCCCATCTGTTCGGTAAGCTTGCGGAAGGCTTCTTTCTCGGTATAATACTCCAGCTGGAGCAGGGTGCGTTGCTGCAATAATGCCTGAATTGGTGAAATCTGTTCCATAATTGAATGCAAAGTTACACCAATTTAGGCAAAAATAAGAAGATAATAGGATAAATTATCTAAAATTTATTTCATAACGCGTTCTACGTCCTGGATGGTGCGGTTGAACGGTCCGTTGTGCTCCAGTTTGATGGTACACATGGCTGCCGCAAACTTGCCGGCTTCTACTGGATTGGCTCCCTGCAGGCGCTTGTAGAGATAGCCTGCCGAATAGGTATCGCCGCATCCGGTAGCATCTACTACTTCATGAGGAGGATAGGCTGGAATGTTGTAGAACGTATCATCTACATAAACCAGAGAGCCCTCGCTGCCCAGGGTGATGATAACCTCTGCTACGCCCCAGGCATGAATCAGCTTGGCGGCTTCCTTCGGGTCCTTCAGCCCGGTAATGGTCTCCATCTCGGTCTCGTTCACCTTCAGATAATAGGTGTTCTTGAGCACATCGAGCTTGTCCTTCCAGTCGATGGCGTAAACTTTCTCGTCTCTCACCTCGCGCAGATATCCCTGCACATCGATGGAAACTTTTCCCTTCTTGGCAAGAAAGGCAACCACTTCTGGCGAGAAATCATCGCTCAGCAGACTGCCCAGGTGGAAGACCTTGGCCTCTACATGCTCCAGCTGCTGGATGGTGAAAGGATCTGCCTTGGCAAGCACACGCTGCTTACGGTCGTTAGGATTGTCGCCATAAATATTCTCGAAGAAAACCGTATTGCGCGATGGGTTCAAGGTGACGTCTATTCCAGCCTTGAGCATCTTTTCAACCGGTTCTTTCTCGGTAGGATCCATCGCCGTAATGAGCGAGAAACTTACATCCTTTGGCAATTGGTTGATGGCGTAGGCAAAATAAAAAGAGGTGCCGCCAGCCATGTAAACCGTACTGCTCGGGGTCACGATTTTATCCTTTGTTACGTGCCCAATACAACAAATATCTTTCATTTTTATTACATTTTGCGGATGCAAAGGTACTGCAAATCGAGAATAATACAAAAAAAAATGGGAATTATTTTGTTTTGTTCGCTTTTTAATGTACCTTTGCATCGAGAAAAAGCAATTTTTTTAATATTATCTAGAATAGATATAAAGAAACATTATGTGGTTTGATAATTTAATCAACGTGCATTCGGCGGTGCAAGGCATCGTCATCCTGTCTTTGATTTGTACTTTGGGTCTTGCCCTCGGCAAGATTCATGTCAAAGGAATCTCTCTTGGCATAGCCTTCGTATTCTTCGTGGGTATTATAGCGGGTCATCTAGGGATCTCTATTGACCAGAACATGCTGGAGTTTGCAGAAAGCTTCGGCCTTACCATGTTTGTGTATGTGCTGGGTCTTTATGTGGGTCCTAACTTCTTCGGTTCGATGCGTCACGAAGGCATTTCGCTCAATCTCTGGAGTCTGGCTGTCATCCTGGTGGGAACCTTGTTCTCGCTCGGCTTGTGCTGGATTTTGCCAATCAGTCTGCCTGATATGATGGGCATCCTGTGTGGCGCCACAACCAATACGCCTGCCCTTGGTGCTGCCCAGCAGGCGTTGCAGCAGTTGGGTTTGCCTAGCGAAGGTGCGGCTCTGGGCTGTGCCGTTACTTATCCGTTGGGTGTTGTGGGCGTTATCCTGGCGATGATGCTCTTGCGCAAACTCTTTGTGAAACCGGAAGATCTGGAGATTCGCAATAATGATGATGACGACCATACGTCTATCGGACAATATGTAATCGTGAATCCTGCCCTGAACGGCAATACCATAGCAGAGATTACGATGATGACGCATCGCAAGTTCATCATCTCCCGTGTGTGGAGAGGCGAACAGGTGATAGTTCCTCAGGCTGATACGGTACTTCATACGAATGATAATGTGCTCGTGGTTACCAATAAGGAAGAGGTCTCGGCGATGCAGATTCTCTTCGGAAAGAAGGTGGATAAGGAGTGGAATAATGATAAGGTAGACTGGAATGCGATTGATGCGAAGGTAGAAAGCCGTATTATCGTTGTTACCCGTCCGGGACTGAACGGCAAGCGCCTGGGCAGTCTGCAGATGCGAAATTCCTATGGCGTGAATGTGAGCCGTGTGCTTCGTGGTGATATCCGTCTGCTTGCTACAGATGACCTCCGTCTGCAGTACGGCGACCGACTGACGGTAGTTGGCGACCCTACGAGTATCGACCATGTAGAACAGTTTTTGGGTAATACCGTAAAGACCCTGAACGAGCCGAACCTCGGCGCTATCTTCCTCGGAATCATTCTCGGTCTTGCCGTAGGAACCATTCCTCTGGATATTCCTGGAATGACGGCTCCTGTGCGTCTGGGTATTGCCGGTGGTCCTATCGTGATGGGTATTCTGATTGGTGCGCTGGGGCCTCGTGTGCATTTCATCTCTTACATGACGCGAAGTGCGGGTCTGATGCTGCGAGAACTGGGTCTTGCCCTCTATCTCGGTTGCCTGGGATTGGCGGCTGGTGGACAGTTCTTCGAGACGGTAGTCCGTCCGGAAGGTTTGATGTGGGTAGGCATCGGTTTCCTTATCACGGTTGTGCCTGTGGTTATTGTAGGTCTCATCATCCTGAAGTCCAAGAAGTATGACTTCGGCAGTATCTGCGGAATCCTCTGTGGAAGTATGGCGAATCCGATGGCGCTTACTTACGCCAACGAGACGCTGGATGGCGATACGCCAAGTATCAGTTATGCTACGGTTTATCCGCTCGGCATGTTTATCAGAGTGGTGATAGCTCAGGTTATCGTGATGTTCTTTGTCTGAAAGGACACGGGGTAAACTTTTAGGCACGGCTTTTTAATTTTTTAGGCACGGATTACACGGATTTTTTAATGATACTATAAATACGCTTTATTCACATTAGCGCCATAAATCCGTGTAATCCGTGCCAAAATCAGCTTAATCCGTGCCTAAATCAGATTTAGAAATCAGCCTTTCTTGTTATGGTCATTTTCTTTCCAGTCAATGGGTGCTCGAAGGTTATTTCTTCTGCATGGAGATGCAGTCGGGCTGCCTTCTCGTTGCCGTAGAGCGGATCGCCGAGGATGGGCGCATTCAGTCCTTCCTGATGGGCACAATGCACTCTGAGCTGGTGGGTTCTGCCGGTTTTCGGATAGAGAGCTATTCGGAGATGGGAATCGTCGACAGGTTCCAGTACTTCATACTCCGTGATGGCTTCCTTGCCCAGCTCATGGTCTACAATCTGACGGGGACGGTCCAGATAATCGGGCATTAGAGGAAGCGAGATGATTCCCTTTTCAGGAATAACCTTTCCCGAAATGATGGCAACGTACTTCTTCTGTATCTGATGATTCAGAAACGCTTTCTGCAGCCGATGATAGGCAAACTCTGTCTTGGCTATCATCATCACGCCGCTGGTTGACATGTCCAGGCGATGAACGATTAGCGGACCGGTAGCCTCCGGATATTTGCTGCGCATCAGGGCGTAGACGGAAGGCTGGGCTGCGTCTTTTCCCGGTACAGACAGCAATCCTTCGGGCTTATGGATGACCGCAATTTCTCTATCCTCATAAAGCGTTTCCACCTTATTATATAGAGAGAGGTCTACGGCAGCCGGTTCGAAGGTGGAAGCTGGCAGCATCCATTGCAATATCGGCTTGCACTTGCCGTTGCAGGCTGGGTAGAAGTGAAGATGATGACGGATTTCCTCCTTCGGACTCTCTCCCCACCAGAACATAGCCATCTGCAAGGGTTTGTAGCCAAGAGAATAAGCATACTGCAGCAGCTTAGGCTCACAGCATTCGCCACTTCCGGCAGGTGGCACCATCTTCAGGGCTGCTATTCTGCTCGTTGCAATAGTGGCTTGCGGATAATCCCTGAGGGCTGCATCTCTGAAAATCTCCAGCAGGTCTTTGCTCTCGCCTTCATGATTCTGCATGCGGAACTGCGAAAACAGCCATTGCTGCAAGGCATCAGATAATGTCTTGCGCAGTTGCTTCAGGCTAAGAATATCCGCCTGATAGGCTTCGTATTCCGTTTCAAGGCTGGTCTTTTCGGAAAGCGATTTCTTGAGTCGGCGTAGTTCTGCCTTCATAAACTGGCTTTCCTTTACCATTTCAGCCTCTTCCTCCGGATTGAGACTTCCTGCTTCCCGTCGGGCATCACGTTTTGCCTTCGCCTTCTTTATCTTTTCCTGATAGGCAGCGATGGTATGCTTCCGCTCTTCCTGCAGTTGCAGGATGAGACCTTTGGCTTCCTTCATGTGGGTGTTGGCTTCCAATTTCCTGATGCTCTGGTTAATGCCGGATATTTCAGCCTCGTGGGTCTTGAAATATCCATCGGGCTGCAGATAGTCAAAAACGGCAGGCACAAAGTCGTCCCAGTCGCTTCTTCCTCCTATCTGTCCGCTATAGGCGGCAAGATAACCTATTTCTGGGGCACCTGATGCAGGTTGGGCATTCTCAACGATGAGTACGCCAAACATTTTTCCTTTATCTATCTCCTCTCGCCAGTCTTCACGCTCCGATAGATAGGTTTGCAGCTCCTTGCATACGGCGATGCAAAGAGGATGAGGCTGATAATCGAGCGGATTGTTCATGCGCTCGGGAAAGTCAATGCCTGATAGCAGGGCTTGGTCTATGGAATGAAAAATCATGCTGCAAAGATACAAAAAATCAAGTAGAACTCTTGGTTTATCCACAGAAAAATCTTAATTTTGCAAAATAAAAATGAAAATTTATGATGAATACTCAAAATAGCAACATATTCTATCACCTGATCGCCTTCCTGACGGTGGCTATATGGGGAACAACATTCGTATCTACCAAGGTATTGATGCTGAACGGGCTGTCGCCTGCCCAGATTTTTACCCTGCGCTTCAGCATCGCCTACATACTGATGCTGGCTTTCAACCATCGCCGGTTCTTTGCCGACTCCTGGCAGGATGAGGCTAAGATGGCGTTACTGGGCATTACGGGCGGTTCGCTCTATTTCTGCAGCGAGAACGAGGCGATGAACTTCACCACTACCACCAATACCTCGCTCATTGTCTGTTCCTGTCCGCTCTTCGCCACCCTGCTGGTGCGTATGGTCTATAAGGATTCCAACCGCATTCATATCGTCCAGCTGCTGGGTTCTCTTCTGGCATTTGTGGGTATGATCATCGTGGTATTGAACGGCAGGTTTGTGCTCCATCTCTCTCCGGTAGGTGATGCTCTGGCGTTTACGGCTTGCATGTGCTGGGCTATCTATTCGCTCCTGATGAAGTCGGTAACGGGCGATTATAGTGCAGCTTTCATTACGAGAAAGGTTTTCTTCTATGGCGTACTCACCATCTTGCCTTATTATCTCATCATCCCGGGCTTTCCTCCTCTGGAAGTCTTTACCCGTCCGCAGGTTATCGGCAATCTGCTCTTCCTGGGCTGTCTGGCTTCCATGATTTGCTTCCTGACGTGGAACTGGTGCATCTCCAAGCTCGGAACGGTAAAGGCAACCAACTGGGTGTATTTCAATCCGATAACGACGATGATTTTCGCTTCGTGGGTACTTGATGAGCAAATCACCCCTTATTTCCTGGTGGGTGCTGCCTGCATCCTGATGGGTATGTATATTGCCGATAAGAAAACGAGGGGAGAATCATAATCTTCCCGAAAAACCAACCTAAAAGCAAACAGTCTTATGACAGAACTGAAAAAATATACCTGGCTATGGCTGATGGGATGCATGATGCTGCTGCTGGCAGCGTGCTCCTCAGAGAAAAAGGAGGATGACTCCTGGTACAGACCCATCGATGAGTTTGTAACCCAGCATCAGCAGATGATGCAAAGCCAGCCCGACTCGATGATTCTGCAAATCAGAAACTTGAAATGCGGAGGCAAGCCGGAACTGGTAGAGCAATGGAAAAGACTGATTGTTGCGAAATGCTGCTATCTGAAAGGCGCCGACCCGGAATGCCAGGCGCTTATCGACTCGGTAAACGGCTTTTGCCGCCAGCATCCCGACCTGGAAACCACCTTCAAGATACAGTCGTATGCCGACAACCTGCAGGGTGTATTGCTGCAGGCTGTGGGCAAGCGGGAACCTGCCCGCACTTATTACATCAAGGCTTACCGGGAATTGATGAAACTGGATCATCACAATGATGCCATCGACATCTGCATCAATATAGCCGATGCTTCCAGGCAGTTGGGTAAGCTGGCGGATGCATCCTCGTGGTATCGCCGTGCCAATTTTCTGGCAGATTCCCTGAATCTGCATGAGGCTCAGAACAGTATTCTGGCAGGATTGGGACAGGTGTATAACGACCTGCGCAACTATCAGTTGGCGCATTTCTATTTCCGCAAGGCAGAACGCCAGTATCCGCCCCGGAATCCGAAGGATGCCCATTTCTTCTACAACAGTTGGGGAAATGTGTATAGCAGTCAGGAAAAGCCCGCCGAGGCATTGAAGTGCTTTCTGAAGGCGCAGAAGGCAGCCCGGCAGATGGGACAGCCTTTCATGACGGCTGTGGTGGATGCCAACCTGGGACAGACCTATCTGGAACTCAACCGCCTGGATTCTGCCCAGAAATATCTGGCTAATACCACGAAGTTCTTCTTCGTGCAACCCAATATGCAGAACGACCTGCAATTCTATATTGATGGCTTGAATGCCGCTCTGGCGCTGAAGCAGAACCGTCTGGACAAGGCTTCGGCGATATTGAGTAAGCCATACGACCAATCGAAGATGTCGCCCAATTACCTTTATCTCTACCACAAGGGATGGGCTGATCTTTATGAGCGAAAGGGACAGTTTGCCAAGGCTTTGCAATATCAGAAACTGATGAAGCAATACGATGACTCGCTGCGCAACGCCACGATGGTATCGAATGTGCAGGAGAACGAGCTGCGATTCAAGCAGGATACAGCCATCGTCCGCCGCGACCTGATTCTTCAAAGTACGCAGGCAGAGGCAAGGTCTTCCCGGTTAATCCTGCTCCTGGTCATTGGTTTACTGGTGGTGGGCGTGTTGGCACTGGTGGTGTTCTATCGCTATAAGTCGTTGCGCCACAAGCATCAGCATCGGGAGGAGATGAACCGCATGATGGCGCTGAAGATGGAGAACGTGCGCAATCGCTTCTCGCCTCACTTCGTGTTCAACGTGCTCAACATCTTTATCTCTAATCTGCCAAAGGGTGTCAACGTGAAGCCGCTGCGCCTTCTGATACAGGTGCTCCGAGCCAATCTGCTTACCTGCGATCAGGTGGCAGTAAGCCTGGAGGATGAGTTGCAGATGGTGATGAGTTATTCGTCTCTTCGCCATGAAACCAATCCGTTCCTTCCGATGCCCCGGTTTGATATTGCCAAGGAGGTTGACATGTCGCTGATGTTGCCTTCTATGATTATTCAGATTCCTGTGGAGAATGCCCTGAAGCATGCTTTCGTGGGAATGGAAGAATCGGGAGAGAAGCCGCTGCTCGATGTGAAAGTCTGGATAGAAGACGGCATGCTCCGCATCGATGTCATCGACAATGGCTGTGGCGGCGTGGGTGCCGTGGCTGGCATGGGCACAAGGAAGACTAATGCTGCGGCAAGCACGGGCACGGGATTGAGAATTCTGAACAGTACCATCGAGATGCTCAATGCAGGAAATGCACGCAAGCTGTATTTCAAGATGCATAGCCGTATAGGTGCTGCTGGTGGCGGAAGTGACCGGCAGAAAGGAATGTGTGTAAGTATCGGAGTACCATGCGAATACGATTATAGCGTATGCCAGTAGGGTGGGGAGACTCCTTTCGTAAATATGTAAAAAAGAATGTTATGCAAACGGATCAAGATAAAATCAAGGTAGTAATAGTGGATGATGAGCCACAGAGCATCCTGAGGTTGGAGAACGATCTGGCTGCCCTGGAAGATTTCGAGGTGATAGCCACTTCCTCTTCGGCGATGTCGGCAAAGACCTTGGTGATGAGCATGCAGCCCGATGTGCTGTTCATCGATGTAGAGATGCCTGGACAGACGGGTTTCGAGGTGTTGCAATCTCTGAGAGATGAGATGCCGATGGATCTCATCGTGGTGTTTTATAGCGCCTTTAATAAGTATATGATAGATGCGCTGCGTGCTTCAGCCTTCGACTTCCTGCTGAAACCATATCAGCAGGAAGAGTTGGAACTGATAGTGGGACGTATTCGTCAGAAGTTGGAAGGGGGAGAGGGGGCTTCCTCTTCTCTTGGTTCTACTGCATCCTCTCCTGAATCCCAACAGAATCCTCAGGATTTATTGGGTTTGAATGGTTTGTTGGGAACATCGGGTAAGCGCCTTGCCGTTCAGACCATTTCGGGGTTGCTGATGGTGAAGCCCGACGAGGTGTTCTGCTGTACATTTGATGAGGATACCCGCCTATGGCATCTAAGGTTGGTCAATGGTCAGATTCATAAATTGAAGAAGCAGACCACGGCGAAGTCTGTTCTCTCCCTGTCTCCTTCGTTGATTCAGGTCCGTCAGGATTGCATCATCAATCTCGACTACCTCATCAGCATCGAGAACTACACGCTTCGCTGCATCTTCTCTCCTCCTTTCGACCAGGAGAACATCACCGTTTCCCGCCGCTGCTATAAGGCGGTGAAGGAGAAGCTGGAGATATTGTAGAGATATAGGATATGATAGAAAGTATTTCCCACCTTAACCGATGAGGGGTATGCCTTCTGGCGCAGTTTCGAGGATATGCTGGCATTATCCAGAATCCCCCTGATGCCAGTGAATACCAATCTGAAGTCGAATGTGCATGGTGCCCTGGGCTATTGGCAAGGCTACGGCTCCAGCTTTTATGAAGTGAGGATTATGGTGGAGGAATGAAGGGGAAAAGGACCTGGTGATTTTTAATGTTTTAGATTCTTTAGGAATCTGATAGACTTATAAAAAGGAAGCGACGAAATGCAGATAATGCGTTTCGTCGTTTTCTTTATCCAAGAATATCTTTACTCCAATATTCTTGCAAATAGTATTTTTTATTCGGTGGTAGCGAATAAAACCTTTTGCTTCCAATTTACTACTAAAAAACTCAGAATACCTTATTTTACAAGTTTTGGGGTCTTCAGAATGCCTTATTTTACATATTTTAGTAAAAGTTAGTGTCCTTCATGGAAGTACAATGTGACTTTTAGGGGAAGTACAGTACATACTCAGAACGAAATCACCTTCTCAAAAGAAAAGGTTCCTCTTAACCCCCAAGAACAACCGCTTGTTAGCCTTAAATGCCCGATAAGCATTTTTGCGGAAATATGGGGGTTGTTTTGTGTTGAAAAAATGTTATCTTTGCATTAATTAATAAGAATATTATATGGAAGATGCAAAGTTAAATGTCATTGTGCTAGGCAATGACCCTCAGTATATTCAGAAGTTTCGCTCAGCGCTGACTTCTATGCAGGCTGCAACATCCAAACGGACTGCCATCCAGACAGTTTCGAAGCTGTTGCTGGTAAAGGCAGAAGATGTGTTTGCCTGCAATTTCGATGAAAAATGTCATCTCTGGAATATGCGAATGGTGGATGGTACTGAGTATAAATTGAAGAAGCAGACTACGGCGAAGATGATACTGGGCATATCTCCCTACTTTGCTCAGATACGTCAGGACAGAATCATTAATCTTGAATATCTGGCAAGCATAGAAAATTACACCCTTCGCTGTACCTTCTCTCCTCCTTTCGATCAGGAGGAAGTCTTCATCTCCCGCCGCTGCTATAAGGCGGTGAAGGAGAAGCTGGAGATATTGTAGAGAAGGAATGGTTCTATTCCCATTTCTGAGCTATTGCAATTAAAATGCCAGTAAAAATACCGCTTCCACCTAGGCAACCATAGCGTACGGCATCCTGGTTGCCGTAGGTGGAGACTAAATATATGCAGCCCGTCCAGATACAAAATAGTATCGCTAGTGACAGTAGTATAAAACTATTGTTGCTCATTTTTAGTGGATTCTTTTTAGAGACAAGACAGTCTTGTTTCCAAAAATGTTTAGATTGAAGGTGATTTCGTTTAACCGTAGAATTGATGATATTATCTATCGTGTTATACTCTGTTGGCTTATCAGATGGCAGTTTTTCTAGAGAGCTTTCATGTTTATGTCTGTTATATTTAGCAAAAACGATTCTTCCTGAGTCTATTCCATTATACCAGATCATATTTAATATATTATTTGCCTCATCTTTGGAATAGACAGTTTTATCTTTATCGAATGTGTTTATTTGGTCTATAAAAAAGGGTTCTTCCATTAAGGCAGGATCAAAGCCTTTTTCAACGATTAGCTCTTTTAGAATAGCCAACAATGGTGTCGCTTTTTCTTTCTTATCTTTCATGTTGTTTTTGTTTATAGTCATAAGTTGCTGATGTTTCTGATTTATAAATCTTGCGAAGACTGAATGCTAGACGCAGCCCTAGCTCCCAATTTCCTTTTTCTTCCCATACGCAACTATACAGATTATTATAAAGAGTACAGTCTTCGAGGAAATCTATATAGCTACCACCTACAGCTAATTTGGATATTCTTAGAATCTTATTTATATCTTTCAATTTCTGATAACTTTTTCCTTCTACACCTTCTTTGATAATGGTATCATGATAGAAAAGTTCTGTTTCTGTAATTAGATTTTTTGCCAAAGATTTATGCGTATTGTAGTATGAATGGTCTTCGCATAGTTCACTTACATTGCCAGTCATGTCATAAAAGCCTAATTTGTTGGGACGCTTTTTTGCTACGGGGTGAGTTTCATCATTGCTGTTTTTTCGATACCATCCTATTTCGTTGATGCTGTCACTTCCTGCAAAAAGGCTGTTCGTATCACCTGCATAAGCAGCATATTTCCATTCCTCTATTTGGGGAAGTCTAAATTCTATGCCAGTTAATTTTCTGAGCCTAGATATGAAACATTGGCATTCAAACCAACTAACATTTTCTACAGGATAATCGTCTCCTTGATGATGTGAATTGTTGTATTTCATAATAGCAGTCCAAACTCGTTGTGTTACTTCGGTGCGTCCCAACCAAAAACCTGAGGAAGAAAATACTGTGTCACGTAAATCAACTTTTACAGGATTTTCATTTTGCTTCACCGTGATAGTACCAGATGGAACGTATATCATCCCATCTAGTACTTCCGCTATAGCTAGTTTCTCCTCTTCGGTTATTTTCTCTTCGTGGTTATGCTTGTTTCGGGCAAAACATGATTGATTGAGAAATAGCGCAACGAGAATAAAGATAGCCAATGTATATTTAGCAAATCTAATCATGTTGTATCTTACTTTTATTTGATTATAATCTTTAGGAGATGATTACCTTGCTTGATAATGTTGAATCCTTTCTGAAGTTTAGTTCTTTTGTTACCTAATTCATCATAATATGTCGTGTTATGATTGGAAATAGTGATATTTTTAATTCCTGAAGTTTCGAATTTCACATTCATGATTTCACTCCAAGGATAAGCAATTCCATTCACTATAGCCTTGATTCTGATTTTTGTTGTATATTTGGTAGAAAGCCATTTTACAAATTGGCTGTTTCCGATAATATTGTCTATAACCTGGCTCTTTCTATTTGGAAGATGATTAGGTCCAATTTCTAAAACACTTTGCTCAATGATGTAATAGTCTGCATTAGGAATAGCTTCCCAATTGATGGTGAAACCATTTTCATCCAAGTCGGTTATATTTTTAATACTCGGAATCAGAATATCATTTTTGAGTATGGCATCAAAGGATATTATGCCATCTGTGGATTCTGATATGTTACCAATATAATGATTCATATTGAATGTTCCATCAGTGTTCTTATTAAATAGTTTACCATTCGTTTCTATGTGTGAGTCATTTGTTAGCCATGTTACATTTCCTTTTCCTGGGTAAAGATCTCCGCTAAATTCTAATTCGTCTTCTCCATAACTATTATCGGCAGGGATAATACTCATGCGTTGATGCATTTTATTTGGATTTACAGAATTCGTTTCCCAAGCTTGCGGGTCGTAATCTACATGAGTAATCATCATTCCGTGCATGTTCGTAAATTTTGCCACGTATTTGAACCACTTTGTAGGTTGATGATTTTCTATCAAATAGTACTCGTTGGGATTTCCTTGATTATAGATAATGTATGCTTCAGGAATTTCTTCTAAATTTTGCAGTTTGGCGATACTTTGGGTTGTATTAATAGGACTAGGCTCTAACCAACCGGCGAACCATCTTTCGTACGCAGAATATCCATAAGGAACTTCTCCATTCATTTTCGGACCAGAATGTGAACCGGAATTCATGACATCCCAGAAACTCATGCCGAAAGCTCCACTATAATCAGTATCATATAAGTCAGGGAGTCCTAAACAATGACTAAATTCATGGCATGGCGTACCTATACCCGTTATTATGTTTCCTACATTTCCGACCAATTCACTGGAGCAGGCATAAGTGTTTATTTTAACTCCATCTATCGTTATTGCATCTTTTCCCAAATTGCTCTCATGGGGCCAGATCGTGTTGGATGGAGCTCCTGCATGTTCACCATATCCAGCGTATATAACAAAAACTAGATCAACTTCTCCATCTCCATTCCAGTCGTAATCTTTAAAATTTACTTTCTCTTTAATAAGTAGGCAAGCTTCTGTGATCATTTCTCTAGCGTTGCGGTCTTGTCCGTAGATTTCGGAATTTCCTCCATAGTAACCATATTTCTTACTTAGAGTTACAGGTCCGATGACATCAAAGTTAAGATTGAACTTTCCGTAACTTTGGTCAAAAAAGTAATCATGTACAGAACCAATACAATCATTCTTGGAATAACCCTCTTGATTGAATAAGTTATTGAACTCTTGATTGGCATTTGGAGAGATCATGGATAAGTTTTCAAAGTTCACAAGGATAACAAGTCCTTTTTTCTTGCCAATATATGGTTGAGGATGTCCAATGCTTCGGGTGGTATAATTTCGTTTTATTCTTTTTGAGTTTGCTTCGTCTTTTTTTTGTTGATGTAATCCTTGTAAAAAATAAAGAAGTGTTTTCTTTTTGTTGACAAGAGATAGTTCTTGATTAGTTCTTTGGGATGGTTCATGAGCTATGATTTCTGTTATTTTGAGTTCATTGTTAATGATATCGCAATAACAAACACCTTTCTCTGTTTCAAAGACAGGTATTCCATCTGTTGTTATGAAAAAATGCAAATATTCATCACCATACGTGGTGAGAGTAATGCTGGTTCTATCTGGTTGTTTGAAAGAGAAAGTTCTCTTTAATGCAGGTATAGCTATCATATTTAGGCTATATGCAAAGAGTACACAAAATAAGATGAAATGTTTTTTCATGACTGTAGATTTTTAATAGCAGCCCTCTTGCTGGTTTTATTAGCAAGAGGACTGCATAATTGTTACTTATTTACTTTTTTGAGTAAATTGATGAAGCTTGTATTCTTGATACTTCTAGTCATTTTCCTAGCATTGGATGAGGTGTTTGGAACATAAAGTACACCAAATCCCGAATCATTTTTAAATACTAAGAGTGTAGTTTCGTTTGCTCCTAGAAGATAACCATCTAAATCTTCGTCATAACCATAATCTGTGTATTTAGTTCTTAAAGTCTTTAATACATCCTCCATGGAATATGCTTCCGAAGAGTACGACATAAGTACGCTTTGAAGGTTTGTTTTATCTGTATTAAAGCGATATTCATAATAAAGTGTTTTGTTCGGATTGTCATAGCTACTCCAATACAGTCCTTGTTCTGTGTTGATTCCATCTTCGTTAAATAGCATACCACAGTTAAGCATATAGTTCTCGATAGTTGAGGCGTTGGCACCCCATTTGAGATATGGGGTAGCATCAGGAATATAAATTGGTTCCAAATTCTCTATCCAATTGTTGTAGTCATTTTGATTGTCAAATATTTGGGCAGTACAATTGTTTCCATCTTTTCCACCAGTATAAGCAATTCCTGCGTAGTATTTTTTTCCATCTTTAAAGTTGTAGAACGAATTATCAGATGGATAGCCCTGAGTCCAATTTCCAAAATAAATAATACCATTTTCTTCTGTCGAAAGTGTTGGCTCCATACTGAAATGAACATTTCCTTCTTCTATCAAATACAAGTCAAAACCTTCAAATTCTTTCATTCCGGTCTTTGAGTAGAGAAACTCTCTGACACACCATTTGTTCTGACCGGTATATTGTGTGTAATGAAAACGATCATCGTCGAGACGCTTCGGAGAAAAATATCTTCCTGAGGGTTGATCTTTTGTTGTAAAAAGAATTGTGTTGTAATTGTTGGTCTTGTTAAATCTTAAAGCTCTAGTATTGATAATAGAACCGACTGCTTTAGGAGTAATATTTATATTATTTCCATTTTTGGTTACTTCGACAGTGTTCGTATAAGCTCCAATTGCCGAATACCAATAGGCTTGATCAACTCTTTGGCAAACTTCTATGGTAGATAGTTTGTCTTGACCGACAATTACCCAAGACTCAGATGAATTACCTAAATTTTCATCTACCATCATTTCGAGAGTTACGGTTGTATAAGTACCTTCTTTAAGGTCGAAAGATTGAGAAACTTGACCAAATGTTTTTGAATAGGTACTATCTGAAGCAATCAGATTCTCGTTTTGATCGTAAATATAGGTATAAACGCCAATAGTAACGTTATCTGAAAGGAATTTTTCTTTAAGAGAGTTTGTTATGCCAAATTCATCATAAACACCTTGAGTGCTGATGTTATAAGTAAGTTTATAGTCTCTCAGAGTTGTAGAAATCTGAATCTCATCATTAGAGCATGAAGAGAAGAATATGGTAAGCAGTGCTACCAGTGCAAATAATATCTTTTTCATAATCGTTCTGTATTAAAAGTTAAACATGTTAGAACTTGCCTGCCTTGAATAAATAGGCGATAGAGAACTCAAAGGAATTCATCTTACAATTGAAGTTGTCAGCAAGTTTGCTGGTTCCCATATAGTATCGGGCACCAATGCCTAGACCTGTGTTAGGGATAGAATAACCGATACCTACCATTGGACGTAAGTCGGATCCTTTTAGTTTGCTGCCATCTGCATCCAACTTATAAGTTATGCTGGAAAAGTCTGCATTAGGCTCGTTGAGTGTCAATGTCTTTGGCTTTACACTTAATGCATTGGCATAAGATGCGCCTAACTCAATGTACAGCGAGTTCATTGAGGCGGTTTTTGCCAATGGATACAGCTGTACATAGACTGGAACCTCCAAATAGTCGATGGAAAGGTCTGCATTGGTTACGCCTTCTTCATCGACGCCAATTGTCTTTGCCTTGTTCTGCTTGTATTTTACTTCCAAGCCGATGCCGAAGTAACCTGTACCACCAACAGAGTTCTCGGTTGCTTTGCCGAAACGTGCTTGAAACGCCAAACCGCCAGACATACCGAAGCCACTACCATCAGCCAACTTGCCTTCATCAGGATCGGACATAGATGTCATAACACCACCAGCCTTCAAACCGATAAAGAAGACATTGTTCTTTTCTTTCTTTGTAGGAATGAAATCCTCTTCACCATCGCTCTGAGCGAATGTAGGTGCTAATGAAAGCAAACCCACCAATAATAATAAAATCTTTTTCATAATCTTTTTCGTGTTAGAAAATTAATAAAGAGTTAATATTTAATGATAAATAATCTCGTTAATGTACTCCCTGATACTTGCATCTGCTAATTGGCTTTCCGCAAGTAGGGCATATACGTTCCGATTTTTTCTCTGCAGAGTGATGTGTTCCTTTTTCTGCAGGTTTTGATATGTTTTTGGCAGGATGATGACCATTGTAAGGACATGCATCTTTATCTTTTCCGCATTCAGGACATCTTTCCTTTCTTACGAATGTATAAGATAGCGTTGTACGGTATAATATCAAGCCCTCTCCTTCAATTTCTAATTGATATTGCTTTCTGCTGGATGTTGGCTTGATTTTGAAGCTGTAGGTTGAAGCATTTTGGCTTATGGCAATGTTTTGAGTCTCATCTTTTAAAATGAGGGAAATCTTTTTGCCTTGCCAGATATGTGGGATGACGAGCTGAAATTGACAATTGACAGTTTCTCCTTCATGATAGTTGAAAGAAGAAGTTGAAGATGTTGCATTGAAAGAATCGTCATCAACATATTTTATGATGCCTTTTTGCCCATTTAAAGTTACTACGGCATATCCGTTTTCGAATTGAGTTGCACCGGAAAATTGGTATGGAATAATGGTTCTTCCATCCATGTTATATCCATAAACACCATTGCTAATACTTGGAGCAATTCCTTTAGATATTTGTCTGTTTACACTCTTGAATGGTATCGTTTTGTTTTGTCCGCTTATAGCCATAAAACGGTATAGATAGTCGAAACCTTGCTGGGAGCCAGGAATCTTTGCGCTTTTGCACGCTCCTCCTTTTCTGGTATCGTATGTATAATACTTCCCGTCAGTGTCCCAGACGTATGCCAAACCATTGAATACGTTGGTTCCGCCATATACTTCTCCAACACCATTAAAGAGAAAACGAACAGACTGTCCCTCTTTGTCTATCAGATGATATTTGCGATTTTTGAATACGGCAGCGTACCCTTCTGTAAAAGGCTTGATGCGGTCGTATTTGTCGTTAAAGCCGATAATAGGGTTGCCATCGCAATCTACATAGCCTAGTTTTCCGTTTTCATCACTGACTGAGAGTAAGTCGTCCGAGAAAAATTTTTGTCCTGCTAATGTGTAGCATCTTTTCTTGAAATCATGATACTGTCCATTATCGGTTAAGCAACCCATGACCCTTTCTCCTTTAGAGTCATTGAACGTTAGCAAGGCTTTATGGTCATAGAAATCACTAATCTTTTCATTCTCAATGGGAGCAATGATGGTGCCATTAGATTGGATGAGGCCAATTTTCCCATTCTTTGTAGCTAGCCAAAGATTGTTTCCCCAATATTCGATTTTATCATATTGGCTTAACGGCATTTCCCAAACTATTGTTTGTGCCTTGATGCTTAGACAAGCCATGGTAAGGATGAAAGCGAAAAAAGACTTTTTCAAAATGTTCATAATATGGAAATATTAGATATGTTTTCTTTTAAAAAGATTCATGATGCTTTGGTAGATTCCATTTCCTTTTTCTTGAAATGTGGAATCACAATTCATTTCAATGATAGCGATGGTATGATTGTCATGATGCCCTCCATTCTTTCTGCCTAGTTCGTCCACCTTAGAAGACAAGTTGTTGATGATGCTTTTGATGCTTGTCTTTGAGAACAACTGCTTCAATAGTTCCTTGTGTGGCATACTTCCCCAAACACCATCGGTACATAGGATGAATTTATCTCCTTTTTTAAATGGAACTTCTATGATTTCAGGTATATGATTTGCGATGCTTCCCAATCCTCTTGATATTACATTAGATTGTGGAGATGTTCTAGCTTCCTCTTCTGTCAAGGCTTTACTTCTTACCAGTTCACCCACCAGCGAGTGGTCTTGTGTTCTGAAGAGAACTTTTTTGTCATGGATTCTGTAACATCTACTATCTCCAGCAAAAGCAACGAATGCCGACTGCTTGTTGATTAAGACAGCAACGAATGTGGATCCCATGCCTGCAAGTTCTGGATGCAGTTCCATTTGCTTCATCAATGCATCATTAGCTTTTGTGGCTGCCATTTTGAAGGCTGTTTCTCTGGAGGTGGTGGCTTCGCAATCACAGAGTATGCGAATAATCTCTGTTTTTACAATATGAGAAGCAGTTCTTCCACCAGGTCCTCCTCCCATTCCGTCGCATACAATGGTTAAAAAACCGAGTGGAGTGTCCTGAGCACCAAGATCATCTTGGTTCTCAGAACGTCCACCTTGGTTGGACTCTGCCAAGCCAGTTAGAGAGAGAATATTTGATTTAAATTCTTGCATATTGTATTTTTAAGAGATAATGCGAGACGAATATATGGGTCATTTTACGATAAAGGTAATGGCCTTTTTGTGTTTTGTATCATACAATACAAATACACCATTTCCTCCAACCACATATTCAGCTTTTGTAGTGTGATTGACACTAGTTTCTGTCTTCACGGCTCTGTAAACAGAGTTCACGAGATCTTTATAAGTAAAACGATAGATATTTGCTTTTTTGATAGTAGCTTTTTCAGCCTTTATCAATTGGTATATATCCGTACTACCATTGTCTTCCACCCTGTATTCAACAGAGATTCTTGTTGAATTATTGGCATCCTTTGCAATTTGTATCTTGTTGTTGATACTGTCTAAGATGATTTCGTCGTTTTCTTCTGTTGTTTTTACAAAAGTTGCTTCCTTGCGATTAATCATCACTTGACCAGGTTTGAGCAGGATGTCTATTTGGGGATTATATTTCTGATTTTCTTCTTTTCGTGTTTCTGAGATGTCTGAAACCTTGATGCTTTGAATGGCTCCTGATTCCTGTCTTACCAAAACGTAGTTCTCAGAGTTCTTGTTACTAGAGTAGTTTTGCTCGATGATGATGCCTCTTACCTCTGAGCCATTATTAGATTTCACAATGTCGATTAATGGACTTTGTTCGAAAATGTCTTGTGTGGAACAAACTGGCTTGAAAGTGTATTTTACAACATCGTTCAATTTGAAGGAACGTACGCTTCCATTAGGCATATACAGACTTAATGTAGAGTCGGTTTCTTCGGCATATTGACCTTCGTATTGACTTCCATTTTTTAATTGATAAATACGGTCAATTCCTGAAAGAGCAGTCTTTGGTCGTTTGTCACCTTTAATAGAGATGACATCTTTCCATTTCACTTGATAAGTATTGGGGGTAATTTCCAAGAATTTGGTTGTGATACCACTTTCCATGATGTAAACCTTGTATGAAGTTTTGCCATTTTTAGCATGAACGTCTGCAAGTTGCAGGGTACGATTGCCTTTGTTTCCTTGTAGGGCATCGTGCTTTTCTGCCCAGTCAATCCATTCTTTGCTGAGAGTGGATTCTTGGTAGTTTTGTTCATTGCTTATATTGGCATCTGTTCCTTTTAAGCAAATAAGAGCTTCTTGGGTAGCCACGGTCAGCAGTCCATTGTCATCTTGCTTCTGGATGTACCCACTCAATACAGAACCATTTTTCAGATATACTTTCTGAACGACAATAGCTTGTGCTGCCATAGAAATGGCAGACACGAGCAATAATATAATATACTTTTTCATAAGCTTACTCCTTGTTTTCGTGAGGATTGTCGATTAACTCTTTGATATATTTAGCTTTGATGCCTTCGGTGATATTTTCTTTGTTGACTCCGGCATGAAGAACACCGATTAGCATGCCTTTGTCATTGAAGATTGGAGAACCGCTAGCTCCGCCTCCTGAAACAGCATCAAAGTTAAATCCAAATTCGCCACTGGCTTGGCTGATGTGCCCCATGTGGCAGAAAACTTGAAGTCCCTTTTCTGATTTTGCATCTTGTAAGGCAATTCCGTATGGAAAACCAATCGTGAACATTGCCTTTCCTACTTTTAGTGCATTGTCGGAAATATCCATTGAGTCTGTTATATTTACGAATGATACTTTTTTGTTTGGAAGTTCCATTTTTTCACTTTGAACCAGTGCTACATCTTTGTTTGTATCATCACCTGCAGATATTACCTTGCACATAACTGCATTTTCGTTGGAGAAATATTTTCCTTGTGGGATAAATAGGAGACGGTCTAGTTTTCCTTCTACTTTTAGTTGAGAGGTATACGCAGATAGTCCTAATGATGGGTTGGTTTCTGCAATTTTTGCAAATAGAATTCTGCAATAGCTTTCTATACTTTTTACATTCTCATCATATAACCATGGTTTGGCCACATGTAGATTTGTGACAATCTGACCATCGTCAGAAATAAAGAAGCCAGTACCTGTATATGAGCAATTTGAAAAAAACATATCATCAGTAATGTTCTCTTTATCTACAGGTTCTCCTTTTATGAAGACGATTTGGCGAGGAAGACCAAACTTATCTCGTAATAGTTTTTGAAATTCTGGTTTCATATCTCCTATGGTTACCTCATAATGATACGTTCCTACCATCATCACCACAGAAGAATTATATCTGTTGTTAATTGCCTCAGTATCCCAGGTCTTACCGCCAGAAGGAAGGAACTTCCAAACTCCGAATCCGATACCTACTAATACCAAGATGGAAGCAGCTATGCCTATTATGTACTTCAATGCAGAACTTGGCCACGGTAAACGGCTTAAATCTACGGGGACACCACCACAAACAATGGCACTAGACTTTTTAATTCTGTGCAAGGTATTTGACTGGATCTTGGTTCCATCAACAGTTGTGCCATTTTTGCTATGGTCAATGATATACATTTTCCCATCCTTTCCCTGTTTCACGGTTGCGTGATAACGGCTCACTGTTGCACCTGCTATTTGGAAGTCGTTGTTAAAATGACTTCCAATTCCATACACACCCTTGAATGCTGAATTATCTTCCGGTTGAGGAATTTGACTCCATTGTAACTCTACGTCGGCAAAGCGAATGGCATCGCCACGGCGAACGTTTACAGGCTTTCCTGGTTTGATAGGGCGGTTCATTATAAATGTACCATTATGACTACCTTTATCTTCCAAGGTAATGTCGCCACTATTAAGAAGTGTCAACTCTGCGTGAAGTGAACTGACTTTGTCACTATGTAATACGATGTCGCAAGAAGCGTCACGGCCGATTTTTAAAAGTCTCATATGATTAATATTTTAATTGTTTGACGATAATTTAATGAAGTCGCTTTACTTTATCTTCATTTTTTTCCTCCTTTTTAGAATCGTTTTTCTTCTCTTTAGGAGTTTGCTTTTTTACCTCTTCTTTCTTTTCTTGAGAAGAAGCTTTTTTGCTTCCTTTTTTCTCAACTCTCTTCTCGGCAGATTTGTTCTTAGAAACTTTCTTTGCAGAGTCTGTCTTTTCTGCTTTCTTTTCTTCCTTGATAGAATCTTTTTTCACTGTTGAATCTTTCTTGGCAGAATCTACAATAGCAGTTGTGTCTGCTGTAGAAGGTGGAGTGTTGTTGCCTGTATAAAGAGTCTTGAAGCCAAAGACTGCTCCTGCCACTATGATGATGGCAACTACTACAATGACAATATATTTTTGAATAGCGTTCGATTTCGGAACCAGGCTCCAGTCGAGTCTCGCTACATGAGCAAAAGATATATTGTCTTTTCTTGTCACTGGTACAGGAACGTTTGGAGAAATTCTGATTCCATTAACATAAGTTCCGTTGTGACTTTGGTCAACAATCGTCATTTTACCAGATGGTGAAACATTGAGGACGGCATGGCGGCGGCTGATAACATCGGTGTTATCATTGATGACGATGTCGCAACCAGATTCTCTTCCAATAGAATATACTTTCATAGCTGTATTTGTTGAGTTGTTATTTTAATGTAAGAAATAAATTAGAAAACTAATAATGGCGAGGACAAGAAAGATGATGATAGCAAGCAATACTATATTATGTTTCTTGGCAGATGTATCTTTTTGTCTTGAATTACCGGTCATTTCTACAAGGGCTAGTGTGAGATTGTCATGACCGCCCCCGATAGATCGTCCCAAGCTGTCTACATAGGTGGAAATATCATCTGTAACAGCTCCCAGTTTCCCTTTCCTACTAGAGCAGATTTTGATGAATTGTTCTTCAGGCATGCTGCCATGGATGCCATCGGTGCAAAGCACAAACCGGTCTCCTTTCTCGTAGGCCAGTTCTTGGATGTCTACTTTCACGTCTGGCATGATTCCCAAGGCCCTTGTTATCACATTCGATTGTGCCGACAGTCTGGCTTGCTCTTCTGTGATGACACCTTGTTCCACCATTTCGAAAACCATGGAATGGTCAAATGTACGGAATATTTTTTTGCGGCCTCTTATCTGATAGATTCTGCTGTCGCCTACATGTGCAACATAAGCTGCGTTTTCATTGATGAGTAAAACCGTGGCAGTGGATCCCATTCCTTGCAAATCGGGATTTTCTTTCCCTGCTTCGATAATGGCCATATTGGCTCTTCGGATAGCTTTGATGATAATATTTGATATTTCTTCATCTTTGCTAGCTTCTTTTACTCCGGCAATAATGTTGTCAACGGCTATTGTTGAGGCTGTCTTTCCTCCGGGACCTCCACCCATTCCGTCACAGACGGTGACGAGGTAGCCAAATAGAGTATTCGCCCAACCATAAGAGTCCTGGTTCTCTGGTCTTCCGCCAATTCTTGATTCCGCAAAGGAAATCAAGTTCTTGGTTTCTTCAGTATAAATCTTTTGTAACTCCATATTAAATTAATATTAGTATGATTATAACGAATAGAATGACAATTAAGCAAGCTGTAATCAAGAACAGATGATTGCGAATCCATATCATGCATCTTTCTCCAAAGGGAGGGTCAGGAAGTAAAGCCTCATGAATTGCTTGTTTGAATTCCAGTGCAGTTTGGTAGCGTTTGTTCTGTTGCTTTTCCGTCGCTTTCCATATCACTTTCATCAACTTGTCTGGAATTTGTTCGTCGGCAGGTAATGGCTCAGTGATTTGTTTTACAAGCGTTGTTGTTTCACTTTCTGTGTCCATCGGATTCTTGCCGGTTAGTAATTCGTAGAATGTGATGCCTAATTCGTAAATATCGGTGGTGGCATTGATGGGATTGGTGTTGTTCCCTTCTTCACGCTTGATTTGCTCAGGAGCGGAGTATTGTGGAGTACCAATAAAACCAAATTGCGAAAATTTATTGCCGCCGTTCATCCTGGAAATACCTAAATCCATCAATCTTACATTGGCACCATTTTCTATCATGATGTTCGAAGGCTTGATATCTCTATGGATAACGCCTCTGGAATGTACATAGTCGAGTGCATCTAAGACCGAGCAGATGGCATTGCAGATTTTTTCTGTTTTGTTGGGAGAATCCGGCATTTGTTTTACGTATTTGTCAATGTCTTCTCCTTGCACAAAATGGCTTAAGATGAATATCGGACCATGGTCTGGAGCATATTCGCAATAGCCTATCATTTCTACAAGGTTGGGATGCCGGAAAGCCAAAGATGCTTCTTGCTTGGCACGTTCGCGAATCATCTTATTGTTTGCATAATAGTCTTTCACCTTTTTGATGGCAATGACAGAACTATTGCTGCATCTGTATCCACGATACACATCTCCCATGGCTCCACTTCCTAGAGGTGGCTCTGATGGGTTGTAGCAATACCATTCGCCCATAACATAAAGATAGATGTAAGGGTCGTTAGGTCTTTGCATCACCGTTTTTCTTACCATGTTCTTTGCCATATATTATATTCTTATTTAGCGTTGATTGTTTGGATGTTTTTCTTCCACTCATTGATTTTTTCCAGATAGTTATCTATGAGAGAAATATACTGGTTGTCCTGAGCTGCTGTTGCATATTGCTTGGCTTGCAAGAAAAACGATTCTGCTTTTTCTCCATCTCTGGCACTTACTGCTTCTGTTCTTTGGTCTGCTTTCCAATAATCACAGGCCAACTCGTAAAGGGCATGATAATCCTTCGGATTTTGTGTGATGGCTTTCTGCAATAAGCGATGAGCCTGCTGGTTGTCGATGTCTATATGCAAGTCATTTTGTAACTTATTGATGGAGTCGGGAGTATAATCGTCAATAAGCTTACTTTTGAAGCAAAGACGGCTGAGTAAATAAGTAGCATTTGCATTACCCCCGTCTGACATCAATTGCAATTGTTTCATTCCTTCTGCTGCTGTAGACTTGTCATGAAGGGCTGCAATTACCTCTGCATAAGTACTCGTCTTGGAAGATGTTTCTTCCATCTTTGGAGGAACAGCCTCATTATCTTTGGATGAATTGAATAATGATATACTGCATATTGCGATGCTACAAGCTGCAACTCCACCTATTATATAGGTATATAGAGGTTTCCAGGTAAAACCATTGTCTGAGAGATCAATCTGGTCTAATGCAACTCTGAATTCTGCAGCACTTTGAAAGCGCTTAGCTCTGGATTTCTCAGTAGCTTTCTCTATTACTTTTCTGAGTCCTTTGTGCTTGATGAGATTTAGAGGTAAGTTGGAATGAAGCTGCTTTTGAAGTATTTCACTCCGGTCTCCTTCAAATGGTACATGGCCAACGATGCATTGGAAAAGCAGAATTCCTACAGCATAAAGGTCGGTGGTTTGATTCTGCTCATTGATGGCTCCGAGTACCAATTCGGGGGCTGCATATTCTGGTTTTCCGATGAATTGCCCTGCTTGAGTGAGATGCTTGTCATTAGTTGTCAGAGATTTTACCTTTTTAGCAATACCAAAATCAATTAACTTGATGTGTCCATCTGCTGTAATCATGATGTTGGAAGGGTCGATGTCTCGGTGAATGTAGCCTGCATCATGCATGGTCATCAATCCAGAGAGGATATTCTTCACAATCTCTATAGAGAAATGGTTTACGTCTTGATGATAGTCTTTGTACAACTTCTCTGCAAAAGGAACAAAATTACCTTGCTGGTCTGTCAGCTTTCCCTCAAACATGCTATCTAGGGAAACACCCTCCAAAAGTTCACTGACCACATGATAGTGGTGTTCTACTTCACCCAAAACAGATTTGCTTTCTGTTTCAATAAAGCCAAGCATCTCTATTAAGTTTTCATGCTTGAATTGGATAGCTGCTTCTCTTCTTGCTTTTTCTATCGCATAAGGTGGAAGGTCACTGTACATAAACTTAACAGCGACATAGCGTATGGCTCCCGTATTTTCATTTACGCAACGAGCTTTGTACACTTTTCCCATTCCACCTGCACCTAAAGGCTCATCCCCAGAGTCAAACTCATAGTAGATTCCTTTGGCCTTTTCTGCTTTACCTTGTATTTTATATAGAGCCATATTGCTAAATATCTATCAAGTATATGTAATATGATAAAGCTGGTGTTACATAGGGATGGTTCCACCAGATTTATTATTTATTGAACCATCCATACCTACGGTTCCATTGTTTGGAATATATTCTGAGCCTCCGTAAGTTGGCTTCTCGCTATATGGCGTGAATCCTCCTCCACCTGCATTTGTTGCGTCTGGATTGAAGTTAGGAAAACCGTCATCAATGTCTGTTGTTTCCTCTTCCTGAACTTGGGTGGCAATAAAATCCTGTGAGACGCTTAATCCAAGTTTGGTTGCATCAATAAGAACCAGTACAAGTTCGTAGTTGTTGCCAATAGTGATTACATCTCCGTTATGGCATTCTACAGCAGAGAATCCTATGGTTTCTCCATTTATCATAGTTCCGTTAGTTGACTGTGTATCTGTGATTGCTGCAATGATGCCACCTGTATTCTTTATTTGGCGTACCACGATTACGGCGTGGTCTATAGAAACGGTTCCCTCTGCAAGTACAATATCGCTACTTGGATTCTGCCCAATTGTATTGCGACCTATATGGAGAGGCCAAAATTCTCCAATTGCTGTCTTAGAGATGGAGTAGAAAAAACCAATGGTTGGCTTTCCTGTAATAATAGGTCTTCCTGCTGTGGCATTTCCCCTAGATGGTTGTTGCAACGAATTGCCGCCAGGGTAATTTCCTTGATTAGGCTGATTGCCCATCATGTTAGGAACCACAGTTCCACGCGCAGCTGGTCTGCCACTACGAGCATAGAAATCATTCATACCTCCGTTAGATCTAGGATCCTCTGGCTCTAGACCTTGGATAACTGTTTTATTCTGTGACATAATCCTTAATATTTAAAAGTTGAACATTTTATTTCTTTTCTATAAATGCACTAGGAATATAGGCGGTGCTGATGAGGCAGACTCCTTCTACTTCTACCACAACCCTCTGCTGGCCTGATACTCTTGCCACCCTGCCTTCTACTCCCTTGAATTCTCCATCTGTCACCCTCACCATGTCGCCACTCTTGAAATGGCAGTTCTCGGGACTCACCACCTTGACGTGACGGTTGTCGGTGGTAGATACCCTGATGAAATTCATCATCGAATCGTATGGTACGATGAGAGGCGGATTCTTTTCTCCTTCTGTTGCCACAAAGTGATTGTAATAATAGCTGAGAAAATGAAGATCGGGCGTATGTTTTACGCAGTTCTCTACAGTTTCCGGACTTGCGTAAACAAAGAGCATGTTGGGAAGATAAGACTCGATGACAAACTTTCGCTTGCCATCCACATACTTAAGGGCACGGTGGAGTGGGAGAAATGCTTCGATACCATGATTAATGAGGTAATCATAGGCTTTTAATTCGCGGTGGTAAGTGGCACGCAGTACAAACCATTTTTTACTAGGGTCTGGGGCGTATCTTACCGACACCCCATCAAGTGATTCTCTGGAGGAGACATTGGCGGTAAGGCCAACGTTTTGAGACAAAAACTTGTCTCTGCCTGGTGTCACATTAGACAATGTGCTCATATTCTTATTACGCTAAATGCATTAATATTTCTCTACAAATTTAGCGATTTTTTCGATATGTTGCAAACGGGGTTTTCGATGATTGGGGTTAAGTGACGGCTTGCGGGTTACAAGCGGTTATTTATAAGGGGTATGTAGCTTTAGTTTTAAAGAGGATGATGGATTTTCTGGCTTATGGCAGGGGTGTCATATTGAGTGGCAGGCATACAATCTCATCTTTTTTATAGCATCATACATCAGAAAAATGCATTTTTCTTGGTTGTTTCACGGAAAAAACTTACTTTTGCACCATAATAGAGGAGAATTATAACAAAAAGGCGGAATGATTTGCTTATCACCACAACATTTAAACCCCATTAGTTATGACGGAAGATATTAATATATTGACATTCGATAACTTTATTCAAAAGATTAAGACTATCAAGACATATCGCAGTAACGCCAATAAGGAATACAAGGTAGTTAAGGTAAACAAGACCGCATTGGTACTTAGAGATCAGCGCACTAAGGCTGATTTTGAAGTACCAGCAGCCCAAGTATTCGCTGCCATGAAAGAACTTGGTATTGAAAACTGCACGGTTCTTAAAATGCGCCAGTATGTAGGAACACATGCTGCATCAGCCTCTGCCGCCCTCATCTTCTGGGCTTTCGGACGAGGACTGGTTCAGGCAGCAATAAAAAAGTTTGCCGATTTGACGGTTAGGATAATAAGAGAACAACAAAAATGGAAATAGTAAATCTGGCAACCTGTACGGTTGAAAGGCTTTCTATTGATAATTGGTGGTAAAAAGAGAAGAGGGTGTGCAAGATATAGTCTTTGCACACCCTCTTCTAGCTCTGGTTTATAGCAGGGGTGTCATATAGAGTGGCAGATATACTATCCCATCTTTTTCCGCTAAGTCTGAGGTGTGAATGACGTAAGGAGTCGATAGGTAATTCTTGTACTTTCTGACACACTTTTTCAAAGATGAAATGGTATAACGATTGGTAGACTTTACCTCTATTGGCGAGATGTTGTGCTTGCTCGTAATCGAAGGCTTTGCTATCAGAAAGTCGATTTCCATTCTGTCTTCTGCCTCACGTGAATAGTTGGAATAGAAAAACAGCTTGTGTCCCTTTGCCTTCAACATCTGTGCTACGATATTCTCTACAAGCATCCCCTCGTTTACTTCCAGCTTGTCCATCATCAGTTTCTTGTAAAGTGATTCCTGCATGATTCGATTCTCGTCAAAAGCCATACTGATTAGCAAACCAGTATCTGCCATGTAACATTTCAAGCTCGAGTTTTCCAGCTTGAGATTAAGCCCGATGTTTGGCTCTGTTGCTCCGTAGCAGATATTTGCAACCATAGCTTCGTTCAGCCAAAAGAAAGCACCCTCGTACTCACGCATTCTGGCACCAGCCTTTATTTCAGACAGGCGGAATTTCTTCTCGTGTTTCTGAAGCTGGCTTGGAATCAGATCAAAGATGCTCGTCACTCTTACCTCGTTGCCTTCTGCATATTTCTGAATGTCATTTCGATACAGGCTTATTATCGCACGTTTTATTGTATCAACTTTTGTAAAATCGCGAGTCTTTACATAGGTATCTACAGCCTTAGGCATACCACCTACTATCATATATTGGCGGAATAAGGTCATAGCCTTGCGATGCATGTCGAGGCCAAGAGGCTTAAGCTTGGCAAATTGGTTTTTGATGAGTTGCATGATTCCCTCTTCACCCATAGCCCAAAGGAATTCTTCAAAATCCATCGGATACATGTTGATTCTGATTTCTTCGGATGGAATCATGATGTTTTTTACATTCTTGTTGATGGAAACAAGTGAACCTGTTTCAATATAGTCGTATCGTCCATCTTTGACAAGATACTTGATGGCGGCTCTCGCTTCAGGAAATGCCTGTACTTCATCGAAGATGATTAGCGACTTGCGCGCTGTTAACTTTACATTGAAGTAGAGTTGCAAGTACATAAAGAAAGTATCAAGATCATATAGGTAGTCCCTAAACAGATCTAATACTTGCTGCATCGTATTGTTGAAGTCTATCAAGATATACGATTCGTATTCGTTCTTGGCAAATTCCTCTACGATATAGCTTTTACCGACACGTCGTGCCCCATCAATGAGTAATGCATTCTGCCCATTGTCGTCTGATTTCCATTCTAATAATTGACTATAGATTTTACGTTTCATAACTTCTTGGTATTCTTGTTGTTGCACGTATCCTAGCTTTCAGAGTGCTGGATTTTACACGTTTCCTAGGTTTTGTAATCCTGTATTTTACACATTTCCTAGGTCTTCGTAGGTGCAAAAATACACATTTCCTAGGATAAGGCAATGCTTTTCCCTGAGAATCTTGTCGTTTTTAATGTTTTTTACGTTAATATCAATGATGAGGGACCAAGATAGCATAATACGCTGGCAAACCACTTCTGTATACGCCCTTATAAGTTTTTTCTCTTTTTATCCCTCACATCCCTCACGTTTTCTCTTTTTAAATCTTTAAACGTTTGATAATGAGGTGATTATCTCTTCTGTATAGCGTGATGGATAGCCGAAATGTTTACAAAAACCATCACGCTATCCATCACTTATTGCCTTTATCCATCACGTTTTTCTGCTTATCTTCTTGCTGAAAGTGCTTTTTTTATGCACGTGATTCGGGACAAAGATGAAAGTTTTCGGGACAAAGCTTGCATCTGGCTTTAAAATTTTGTATCTTTGCGGAGTGTTGACAACACAGATTCCACAATGGCAATAACCACTGCGAAACCTAATGTTTCATATCGGTAAACTTTTTAAAATAACAGACAATGAAATTTACCATAACACATAGAAATAAAAAGAACCAGCTCCTGGTAAGTACCAAGAGTCTGGAACGTTTCCTGGGGCGCATCGTAAACGATGACGCCAGGAATACCGTGGAGAACTTCCGTGAATATGTACCTTATCTCATGAATGGTTATGATGGGTATAAGGATATGCCAACCTGGATGCATGTTCACCCTGCGGCAGAATTTCAGAAATCGGAGAATGGACTCCTGAAGATGAAGAAAAACAACGGCGTTTTGCTGCTTACGTTTGTTGATATAAATGAGGATGGAGGTGTGGATGCCATCAAGCAGAAAGTAGCCAGTCTGCCTTCTACTCTTGCAGCCTTTGTGGGAGCCGATGGCATCAGCCTGCATGTTCTGGCGAAATATGCGCTGGCAAAGGGGACGTTACCTGATGAGGAGGTTGCTGCCGACAGAATTTACAAGCAGGCCTTCCTGACCTTTGCTCCGCTTTATCAGGTGCTAGTAAAGGCAAAGATGCAGATGCCCGAGCCTTCTATCTTTTCCGATTTCCTGATGACAAGAGATTCTTTTCCTTATTATCGTGAAGATGCCTTGCCCCTGACGTTGAATGAAGTCTTTCATGGCGCAGAAAAACCTGTGGAGAGCGTTGATGAGAAGGAGGCTGACCACTCTTCCGGAGGTGTGGATAACGACCGTAAGGAGTTGAGTGACAATATCATGAGTATGATCGGATTTCTGCGTAATAAATATGATTTCCGTTATAATTCGGTAATGAAATGCACAGAATATAGGCCGAAGGAAAAGGATTATTGGGGTTATCAGCCAGTGGATGCCCGTGTGCAGAAGCGTATGACGCTGGAGGTACAGCTCGCCAACATCCGTGTGAGTATCAAGGATGTGCGCAATTATCTGGAGTCGGATCTTCTTTCTACCTATAATCCTGTAGAAAACTTCCTGTTCAAGTGTGAGGGGAAGTGGGACGGTAAGGATCATATCCGTGCCTTGGCGCGCACGGTGCCTACTGATAATCCTTATTGGGAGGATTGGTTCTATACCTGGTTCCTGGCGATGGTTGACCAGTGGCGTGCTTACAGTCATCGCAAATACGGCAACTCTGTGGCACCACTTCTCATCTCCAAGCAGGGTTACAACAAGAGTACTTTCTGCCGGTCTCTGGTTCCGCCGGAGTTGCAATGGGGGTATAATGATAATCTCGTATTGTCAGAGAAACGGCAGGTGCTTCAGGCGATGTGCCAGTCGCTGGTTATCAACCTGGATGAGTTCAACCAGATTTCTCCTCAGGTGCAGCAGGGATTCCTGAAGAACATCATCCAGTTGCCGAGTGTCAAGATAAAGCCTCCGTATGGCAGTCATGTACAGGAATTTCCGAGAATGGCGTCTTTTATCGCTACGAGTAATATGGAGGATATCCTCTCCGATCCTTCCGGTAATCGCCGGTTTCTGGGTGTAGAACTCACGGGACCTATCGATGTGAGTCAGCGTCCGAATTATGAACAGCTCTATGCGCAGGCGCTTTCTGCATTACGGGCAGGCGAGAAGACTTATTTTGATGCGGAGCAGACCCGACTGATTATGGCGAACAACAGGAAGTTTGAGGTGGTTTCGCCGGTAGACCAGTATTTCGATCTCTATTTCGACCTGACCGATGATGCCAAACAGGGCGAGTATCTTACGGCGGCCGAGATTTTCCAAGAGCTGAAGAGTCACATCGGTTCATCGTTGAAGTTGAACAGTCTCATAGCCTTCGGCCGCAAGCTTTCTCAGATGCCAACCATCCATCGCAAGCGTTTCAACGACGGAATGCGGTATCTGGTAGTGAGAAAATCGTGATGGATAACCCCAAATCGTGATGGATAGCGTGATGGATATTCCCGTTTTTGGAGTATCTGTCACGCTATTTAAGTATCTGTATATTAGAGCATTAATGTGCGTTGTGTATGTAAATCGTGATGGATGATAGATAATTATCTAAAACTTATTCACGAATATGGCTGCGTTGGGTTACGAATATGGTTGCGTTGGGTTACGAATATGGTTGCGTTGGGTTACGAATATGGTTGCGCTGGGTCACGAATATGACTGCGTTGGGTTATGAATATGACTGCGTAAGCTAACGGAGCCGTATCCGTAGGCTTACCGAGACGTCTGCATCAACTAACTGAGACGTCTGAACTCGCAGACTGAGCTACTTGAGTTAGCAGATTGAGCCACTTGAGTTAGCCAACTGAGCCACTTGAGAATTTTTCTTCATGTGCTTGCGTGCAACCATAGAAAAAATCAATTACGAAAACTCATTTGATTTCGATGCGGAGGGAATCCTTGTTGAATCGGATGCCGTCACGATTGATGAATCTGGATAAGGAACCATCGGCAGCCAGTTCTTTAGGAGTGCCGATAGAGAAACGGCTTTCTTCCATCAGCCAGAGACGGTCGGAGAGCTGGAGCGCCAACTCTACATCATGGGTTGACAGTAATATGGATTTATGCTGTTTGTGCGCCAGACGGCGGAGCATCTGTAGGGTTTCTATCTTGCTGGGGAAATCGAGGAAGGCGGTTGGCTCGTCCAGGATGATGATGCGGGTTTGCTGCGCCAAGGCTTTGGCTATCATTACCTTCTGACGCTCACCATCGCTCAGTTCGCTGATGTTTCTCTGGGCAAGATGCTGAATGCCCGTTTCCTGAAGAGCAGAAGCAACAATCTGCTTGTCGGCAGCAGATAATGTGCCCCAGAAACCGGTATAGGGAGAACGGCCTATGCCAACAATCTCTTCTGCTGAGAGCTGGGCATGGTCTGTCTTCGATGTGAGAACGATGCTGATTTCTCTGGCGAGTTTCTGGGCAGAGAAATCAGAAAGAGATTTGTCTTGAATCAGGATTTCGCCATCAAGCGCTGGCTGAAATCCGGCTAAAGTTCTGAGTAAGGTAGATTTGCCCACTCCGTTGGCTCCGATGAGACAGGTCAGTTCACCGGCTTGGAGCGAGGCATGAACAGGTGAGGCTATCGCCCGGAGCTGGTGCTTCGAACGATAGCCTATAATCAGATTCTTTAATGTAATGCTTGATACCATCTAAAGAATATTTTCACCTTGAAACTTTACTTCCTGATAGAAAAAAGGAAGAATTACTTGGCTGCCAAAACCTCAACCTCTACGAGGGCGCCCTTTGGCAACTTCTCTACAGCTACGGCAGAACGGGCTGGATATGGCTGGCTGAAGAACTCGGCATAAACCTCGTTCATGGCTGCGAAATCGTCCATGCTGTTCAGATAAACTGTAGTCTTAACCACATGAGAAAGGTCGGTACCTGCTGCCTTCAGGATGTTCTGGGCGTTGGTGAGGCTCTGGCGAGTCTGCTCCTTGATGCCGCCTTCTACGAAATTGCCTGTTGCAGGGTCGATAGGAATCTGACCTGATGCAAAAACAAAACCATTTACTTCGATAGCCTGGCTATATGGACCGATAGCTGCAGGCGCATTGTCTGTGTGAATTGCGTTCATAATTTAATTTATAATTTATAATTTACAATGTATAATTCAACATTCAACACTTAACATTTAACATTATACTATCCAGAGATGGAATCCCTTTGATTCCAAAGCCTCCTTGATTTCTTTTACGTGTTCCTCGTCGCGAGTCTCCATGGTGAGGCGGAGCACGCAGGCATTCACCTTGTTGCGGTTGGCAGAACGGTCGTGGTGAACACCGGTGATGTTACCGCCCAATCCGGCGATGACAGAGCAGACCTCTACCAATTCGCCCGGTTTGTCATCCAGCTCCATCTCGATGGTGCAGAGACGGCCGCTCTTGGCAAGACCACGGGTGATGACGCGGTTCAGGATGGTTACGTCGATGTTACCGCCGCTTACCACGCAGATGGTTTTCTTGCCCTTTACCGGAACCTTGTTGTACATCACGGCTGCCACGCTGGCCGCACCGGCGCCTTCGGCTACCATCTTCTCGCTCTCTATGAGTTTCAGGATGGCTGCACAAATCTCATCCTCGCTCACGGTTACGATTTCGTCAACATAGTTGGAGCAGGTTTCAAAAGTAATCTTGCCCGGTTCCTTTACGGCAATACCATCAGCAACGGTCGCTACAGAAGGCAACTTCTCCTGTTTATGATCGTGCAGACTCTGGACCATACTTGCGGCTCCTTCTGCCTGAACACCATATACCTTGACGTTAGGATTCAGCGACTTGATGGCAAAGGCTACACCAGAGATAAGTCCGCCGCCACCTACAGGAACGACGACAGCTTCTACATCTGGCAGCTGGTCGAGAATCTCCAGACCGATGGTGCCCTGCCCGGCGATGACATTCTCATCATCGAAAGGATGAACGAAGGTGTAGCCATGCTCATCTTTCAGTTCCAGCGCCTTCTGGTAGGCATCATCGTAAACGCCAGGTACCAGACAGACTTCAGCACCCAGTCGCTTGGTAGCTTCTACCTTGGAGATAGGAGCACCTTCTGGCAGACAGATGAGGCTCTTGACGCCCATGGCTGTAGCTCCCAGCGCTACACCCTGTGCATGGTTGCCCGCAGAACAGGCTATCACACCCTTCGCCTTTTCTTCATCGGTGAGTTGTGAAATCTTATAGTAAGCACCACGAATCTTGAACGAACCGGTCTTCTGCAGGCACTCTGGTTTCAAATAAACATCACTCTCTGGGTTGATTCTTGGCGTGTGAACCAGCTCAGTCTTTCTTATTACCTTGCTCAGCACGAAGCGAGCCTTATAGAAATTGTCAAGTTGTAACATAACTGCTGATATGTGTATAGTTTATTTCGTGCAAAGTTACTGTTATTTGAAGAAAAGACAAAATAATTCGGTTTAATTTTTGTTTATTCGATAATATTGCTTAACTTTGCGGCATAAAAACATAGTAACAAATAAACTAATTACTTTTATCTGGAAATGAAGAAAAACGTTTTAGCAGTAGCGCTGGCATTGATGGCGAGCATCGGTGCATACGCAGAGAAGAATACTGTCAGTTCTCCTGATGGTAAGTTGAATGTCGTGGTAGAAGACCGCGATGGTAAACTCTATTATTCCATAGACTATGCAGGCAAGCGAATGATGGAGGAATCACAGCTCGGACTCCTTGCCAATGTAGGCGATTTCAGTCAGGACTTGACCTATCAGGGCAAGAATGAGATAAAGGTGGAGAAGAGCTATGACCTCCGCACCGCCAAGGTTTCGCATGTAGATTATCATGCCAACCAGCTCAACGTGACATACATCAACGGCAAGAAGCAGCCAATGACGGTTACCTTCAATGTAAGCAACAACGATGTGGCATTCCGTTATACTTTTGATCAACTGAAGGCTCAGCATCTCATCGTAAACGAGGAGAAGACTGCCTTCAATCTTCCTAAGGTAACTACCACTTACCTCTGCCCACAGTCGGATCCGCTCATCGGTTTTGCCCGAACCAAACCAAGTTATGAAGAAGATTATAAGGTGGATCAGCCTCTTACAGCCAAGTCGGGTTATGGTCATGGCTATACCTTCCCTTGCCTCTTCAAGGTAGGCGGCGATGGCTGGGTATTGGTCAGCGAGACGGGTACTCACGGCAACTATCCGGGTTGTCACATCAGCGATTACGATGCTGCAAAGGGTTATCAGATAGCCTTCCCAATGGAGAAAGAGGCTGATGGCATCGGTTCTACATCGGGCACCTTCATCCTTCCGGGTTCCACTCCTTGGCGTACCATTACCGTGGGTTCTGATTTGAAGCCTCTGGTAGAGACCACCATTCCATACGATGTAGTAGAGCCAAGATTCGAGGCTTCCCAGAAATACGGAACAGGCAAGTATACCTGGAGTTGGCTCATCTGGCAGGATGAATCCTGCAACTATAACGACCAGAAGCAGTTCATCGACCTGGCTGCTACCATGGGATATGAATATGTGCTGGTTGATGCGCTCTGGGATACCCAGATTGGTAGAGACAAGATTGCCGAATTGAGCAAGTATGCGCAGAGCAAGAATGTGAGTCTGATGCTCTGGTATAATTCCAATGGTGTGGCAAACGATGCACCTCAGGGACCTCGTGGCATCATGGATAACATCGTGGCAAGAAAGAAGGAGATGGCCTGGATGAAGAGCATCGGCATCAAGGGCATCAAGGTAGATTTCTTCGGTGGCGACAAGCAGCATACCATGCAGCAGTATGAAGACATCCTGAGCGATGCCAACGATTATGGCATTCAGGTTATCTTCCATGGCTGCACCCTGCCAAGAGGTTGGGAGCGTATGTATCCAAACTATGTATCCAGCGAGGCTGTACTGGCTTCGGAGAATGTATTCTTCTCTGATTATCATGCCAAGCAGGAGGGCTTTGAGCTGACCATGCATCCATTCTGCCGCAATGCCGTGGGAGCGATGGATTGGGGTGGTACCATCATGAACAAGTATCTCTCTAAGGATAACAAGAGTCGTCATCGCCGTTATACCACCGATGTTTTCGAGATGGCTTCGGCTATCATGAACCAGGCTGCCATCCAGTGTATCGCCATCTATCCGAACAATCTCTCTGAGCTTCCTCAGCACGAGATTGATTTCCTGAAGAGCGTTCCTACTACCTGGGATGAGACCAAATTCATCGCCGGTTATCCTGGAAAATATGCCGTTGTTGCCCGTCGCCATGGTGATAAATGGTATGTGGCCGGTTTGAACGGCACCGACCAGGTGATGAAGCTCACCCTGAATCTGCCAATGCTTGCCGGCAAGAGCGTTACCTATTATCATGAAACAGCCAGCAAGGACAAGAAGGCTCTCTGGCCAGATTCTCATGTAAAGACCGTGAAGGTGGATAAGAAGGGAAACCTGAAGGTGGAAATGCAGCCTAAGGGTGGACTGATTGTTGAAAGGTAAAAGGGTAAAAAAGTAAGCCCCATACGCCCTGAAAGGGCAGAAGCTCCTAGCCCAGGGCATCGCCCTGGGTGTTTATGGGCGCAAACCTGTCGCCCTGTAAGGGCAAAAGCTTTCAAATACCTGGCAATATACAAAGCTTTTGCCCTTACAGGGCGCCTTGCTGATTGCCATTATTCCCAGGGCGATACCCTGGGCTAGGAGCTTTTGGGCCTTCAGCCCGTACTTGAACCACATGCGAAACTTCAGCCTTTTTACTTTAAAAAATCCTTTTTACTGAAATGTTCCAAAGCAGCAGCTACGCCATCTTCTTCATTGGACAGCGTGATGTAGTCGGCTTCGGCTCTAACCTCTGGTGCTGCATTCTGCATGGCTACACCCATGCCTGCCAGTTTCAGCATGCTCAGGTCGTTGTAGCCATCTCCGAAAGCAATCATATCGGCTGGGGTGAGATTGATTTTCGACAGAAGGCGGAGCAGGGACTTTGCCTTGTCGATGCCTTTAGGAACCAGCTCCAGGAAGAATGGGGCTGAGCGGAAGATGTCCATCCTGTCGCCCAGAATCTCAGAAAGCTCGTTTTCTGCCTTGAGCATATCTGCCGGGTCGCCTGTCATGAGGAGCTTGGTAGGGTGAGGCTCCAGGGCTTCGAACAGGTTTTCTACCTTTCGGATGTTCATCTTGTTGATACGCGATTCTTCCTTCACATACTGGTCGTCGGGCATCTCGGTGATAATCTCGTTGCCGGCATATCCCAGCAGGGCATGGTTCTTCTCCTTCGCGTACCTATATAATATAGGTATCACTTCATCAGGCAGGAACTGGGCGAAGAGTTTTTCGCCAGTCTTGGCATTCACGATGTTGCCGCCATTATAAGATAGGATGTATCCGCCTCGCTTATCCAGTTCCAGGCATTCCGCCACCGGTTCAATGCCGTAGGTCGGTCTGCCTGAAGCAAGGATGATAACAACACCCTCGGCTTCTGCCTGGAGCAGCGCTTCGCGGGTTTTCGGGGTAACCACCTTGTCGTGGTTGGTCAGGGTGCCATCCAGATCAAGGGCGATGGCACGGTATGGAAGATGATTCATATTTGATATATTATTGTATTTATAATTTGACTGCAAAGGTAAGATAAAAAAACGATTGTAACAAAAAAAAGAGTTAAATATGATATAAATATAGGTGTTTGACTGATAATTACCTGCTTTTTATTGTTTATTATACACTATATTCGGAAAGTTTTCTTATCTTTGCAACCGAAATAACAAACAATAATATAAAATTAATAAAACCTATTTGAAAATGAAGAGATTAATTTCAGCAGTATTGCTTTCGGCAGCCGTAGTTGTGCCAACCATGGCGAAGAATGCAAAGACATTGGGCAATGGTTATCCTTTTACTCAGGTTCCTTTCACCAGTGTGAAGATTTCACAGAATACTTTCTGGGGTGCCCGCTTGAAGGCTGCCCGAGAAGTAACCGTGCCATTGGCTTTCAGCAAGTGTGAGAGCGAGCACCGTTACAAGAATTTCGACATGGCTGCCTATACCCTGCAGCATCCTAACCACCCGGGCTTGAACACCAAGGAGTGGGATGTGAGCAAGTTCATGGGCTTCTCTTTCGATGATACCGATGTTTATAAGACCATCGAAGGTGCCAGCTACATCCTCCAGACTTATCCGAACAAGAAGTTGAAGGCTTACATCGACAGCGTGCTCGATGTGGTAGCTGCGGCACAGGAGCCAGATGGCTATCTCTATACCGCCCGTACCATCAACCCAAAGCATCCACACGGATGGTCGGGAAATAAGCGTTGGGTCAAGGACGAGGAGGCGAGCCACGAACTTTACAACCTCGGTCACATGGTAGATGCAGCCTGCGCTCACTATCAGGCTACCGGAAGCACCAAGTTCCTGAATATCGCCAAGCGTTATGCTGATTGCGTGGTAAAGGAGGTGGGACCTAATCCTGGTCAGGCTACCATCGTTCCGGGACATCAGATTGCAGAGATGGCTTTGGCTCGTCTCTATACCCTGACCGGTGAGAAGAAGTATCTGGATGAGGCTAAGTATCTGCTCGACTATCGTGGCAAGACCCATATCCGCAACCCATATTCTCAGAGCCAGGCTCCTATCCTGGAGCAGAAAGAAGCGGTAGGTCATGCTGTTCGTGCCGGCTATATGTATGCCGGTATTGCCGATGTGGCTGCCCTGACCAAGGATTCTGCCTATATGAAGGTGATCGACCGCATTTTCGAAAACATCGTTGGCAAGAAGTACTATCTTACGGGTGGTGTAGGTGCCCGTCATGCAGGTGAAGCTTTCGGCGAGAACTATGAGTTGCCAAACATGACTGCCTATAATGAAACCTGTGCAGCCATCTCTATGGTTTACCTCTTCGAGCGCATGTTCCTCCTTCACGGCGAGAGCAAGTATATCGACTGTATGGAGCGTACCTTATATAATGGTGTCATCTCGGGTATGAGCATGGATGGTGGCAGATTCTTCTATCCAAACCCATTGTCTAGCGATGGCAAGTATGCCTTCAATGCCGATGGCAACACCACCCGCCAGCCTTGGTTCGGATGTGCCTGCTGCCCAAGTAACCTGAGCCGCTTCATCCCTTCTGTGCCGGGTTATCTCTATGGTGTGAAGGATAACAACATCTATGTAAACCTCTTTGCCGGTAATACATCTACCATCAAGGTGAATGGCAAGGATGTGGTTCTGGAGGAGACTACCGAATATCCTTGGAACGGCGATATCAAAATTGCTGTGAAGAAGAGTGGTGTGAAGAATGCCAACCTTCTGGTCCGTATTCCTGGATGGGTTCGCAACCAGGTGGTGCCTAGCGACCTTTACAAGTATAGCGATGCAGAGAAGCCTGCTTACACAGTAACCGTAAACGGCAAGGCTGTAGAGGCTGATCTCGATGCCAACAAGGGTTATCTCCCTGTCAAGAACATCAAGAAGGGCGATGTAATCCGCATCCATTTTGATATGCCGGTTCGTACTGTGGTTGCTAACGGTAAGGTAGCTGATGATAAGGGCAAGGTTGCCGTAGAGCGCGGACCATTGGTATATTGTGCTGAGGCTGTGGATAATCAGAACGAGCCAGTGCTCCGTGCCGTCATGGCCAAGAAGCCTGCCTTCTCTGTGGTGGATAACTACAGCATTCAGAACACCGAGACCAAGGGTGCTCCAGCCTTCTCTGTCAAGGCCATCAAGGCTGATGCCCAGATTCTGGAAGAGGGTGCCAATGGCGTATCTGTCAAGAACGATGTGTTGACTCTGATTCCTTACTATGCTTGGAATCATCGTGGAGCCAATCAGATGAACGTCTGGTTCTATCAGAATTTAAGTGTGTTGGATAAATAAGTATCGGTTCGTAAATGCTAAGTAAATTCTGCTCGAAATGGTGTTTTTACCCCATTTCGAGCAAAATAGCGTGCGTTTATTTTGCTCGAGACGATATTTTTTGTATATTTGCAGCAAAATAAACGAAAGGATTATGGCACAGAAAATTATCGGAAGAAAGCAGGAGATTAAGGAACTCCTGGATCTTTACAAGGAAAATAAACCTGTTTTTGCAGTAATATATGGTAGAAGAAGGGTCGGAAAAACCTTTCTCGTAAGAGAATTGTTTCAGGATAAAATGAGCTTTTACCATACGGGTTTATCTCCTTACGAGTTGAGTGGTCAAAAAATAATGGAGCAACAGTTGACTAGCTTTTACTCCAGTCTTGTTCGCTATGGCAGCAAGGGTAAGAAGGTGCCATCCTCTTGGCTCGAAGCTTTTGATGCACTCATCAATCTCTTGGAAGAGCAAGATACAGACAAGCGTCAGGTGATATTCATAGATGAATTGCCATGGCTTGACACTCCCCGCTCGGGATTTGTTACAGCATTAGAGCATTTTTGGAATGGATGGGCTGCAGGAAAGCAGAATATCATGCTTATCGTCTGCGGCTCTGCCACGTCATGGATTTCAGACAAGCTATTAAACAACAAAGGCGGTTTGTTTGATCGCACAACTGATGAAATCAAGTTGCGCCCGTTTACGTTGGGCGAATGCGAAGAATACTATCAGGCTAACAACATCGTGATGTCTAAGTTCGACCAGATACAATGTTATATGGCTACAGGTGGCATTCCTTATTATATTTCCATGCTGCAGAAAGGCAAAAGTCTGGCTCAGAATATGGACAGGCTTTTCTTCGCACCTGCAGCCAAACTCGGTTTAGAGTTCGACCGCCTCTATTCTTCTCTCTTTACTAATGCGGAGGATTGCATGACTATCGTGCGCCTTCTGGCTCAAAAAAGACAGGGATATACGCGAAAAGAAATCGTTTCGCTTACAAAAATGCCTGATGGCGGTGGACTTTCAGCTACATTAAAATCACTCGAAGTGAGTGATTTCATAACATCGTATGTTAAGTATGATTATCCCAAGCGTGAGGTATATTTCCGTCTGACAGATTTCTACAGCAAATTCTATTTGTCATTCATAGATGGCAGAAAGACGACAAATCCGCATTTCTGGCAAGACAACCTGCTGACACCTGAGCTGACAGCATGGCGAGGTTTTACCTTTGAATCTCTTTGCTATTATCATCTGCCACAAATCAAGCAGGCACTCGGTATTAGTGGAGTGCAGACAGAGGCGAGTCCCTGGAAAAGCAGAAAAGAGAAAGATGGTGCGCAGATAGATATGATTATTGATAGAGCCGACCGTATCATCAATGTTTGTGAAATGAAATTCTGTGAGGATGATTTCTCCATTAATGCTGCTTATGACAAGAATCTGCGCCATAAACTGAGTACGTTTGCTGAAGAAACGAAATGCAGGAGTTCCTTGCATCTTACATTGGTTACTACTTATGGGCTTAAGTTCAACGAATATGCCGGTCGGGTACAAAGTGTCGTTACAATGGATGATTTGTTTAAATAACTGATATCGTTCTTTAACGCAAGTACTTACGATGATTGATGCAAGTACTTGCGATGATTGATGCGAGAACCGGAAATAGCCAACTGGCAAAATATAAACAGCCAACTGGAAAACTGCAAACAGCCGACTAGCGCAAGAGTCGCTAGTCGGCTGTTTTACTGGAACAGTTATCGAAACCTCCTTTATTTTATTTTCGTATAGGCTTCCTGCCAAATACTCTTCACTCTTCACCAAAAGCCCCGAATCCCCTGTGTTTATCGGCATTTCGAGGGGTGAAGAGTATTCGGGCACTCTTCACCTACTCTTCACCACTCTTCACCCTTCAGTTCTGGCTGATTTGCAATCCACCTATCAGTCTTTCGCCTCTGTTCCCGTTTCTGAAGGTGAAGAGTGGTGAAGAGTGGGTGAAGAGATAAAAACAACTCTTCACCCCTCTGAATGCCGATAAACACAGGGGTTTCCGGCCGAAAGGTGAAGAGTGAAGAGTATTTTATCCCTTTCTTCCGAAATCGGCTGGAATCTCGCCCCATTTCTTCGTTTCCCATTTTATAATAGGTATGTTGATGGGGTGGGTGCGGAGCCAGTTCTCGGCTCGGGCGATGACCTGATAGAGCTGTTCGGTCTGGGGAGTGCGCTCCAGTTTGGTCTTGCATTGTTTCTTGCTTACCCATAGCTGGGCATTCACGCTGTCGCTATAAATTATCTTGTCGGTAATGCCCTTCTGCTGCATCAGGGCGAGGGCGTGGACGATGGCGAGAAACTCGCCGATGTTGTTGGTGCCGTGGATAGGACCATAATGGAAAACCTGGGCACCGGTCTGAAGGTCGATGCATTGGTATTCCATCGGACCGGGATTGCCGGAACAGGCGGCATCCACAGCCCAGGCGTTGGCTACTACCTCGTTGGGTAGAGGCAAAACGGTATCGTTTCTCCATGAAGGAGGATTTACGGGCATTTTATTCATCTTTTTTCTTTTTGGAGTTGGAAAACAAAAAGGATTGGCTAAAACTGAAATGAGCATGCGCCTTGGAGTCGAGCTCCAGGGCCATGCTCATTATGTCAAATAGTCAATATTTTTTTATTTTTAAATTGTAGGTTATTATATCTTATGTATATATTACATTCTTTCTGGAACCTCGATGCCGAGCAGAGACATACCGTTCTTCAGAATCTTAGCCACGTTGGCTGCAAGAACCAGACGGGTAATCTTCTCAGCCTCGCTCTCAGCATTCAGGATGCTGTAGTCGTGATAGAACTGGTTGAACTCCTTGGTCAACTCGTAGCAGTAGTTAGCGATACCGCCAGGGTTGTAGTTGTTGCCGGCATCGGCTACGGCTGCTGCGAAGTCGTTCATCTTCTGGATGAGGTCAATCTCCTTCTCGTTGATAGGAGCATCTGCGCCCAACTCAGCAGGAATCTCGATGCCCTCGGCTGCTGCCTTGCGCATGATGCTGCGGATACGAGCGTAGGTATACTGGATGAAAGGACCTGTGTTACCATTGAAGTCGATACTTTCTTCTGGGTTGAAGAGCATGTTCTTGCGGGCATCTACCTTGAGGATGAAGTACTTCAACGCTCCGAGACCCACGATGCGTGAAATCTCCTGGCGCTCTTCCTCGCTCATGTCCTTGAACTTGCCAAGCTCATCGCTTGTCTGGCGAGCATCCTTAATCATCTCTGCCATCAGGTCATCAGCATCCACTACGGTTCCCTCGCGGCTCTTCATCTTACCGTTAGGCAACTCTACCATTCCGTAAGAGAAGTGAACCAAGTCCTTACCCCACTGGAAACCGAGACGGTCGAGCAGGATAGAGAGCACCTGGAAGTGGTAGTTCTGCTCGTTACCTACTACGTAGATCATCTTGTCGATAGGGAAGTCCTTGAAACGGAGGTCGGCAGTACCGATGTCCTGAGTCATATAGACAGAAGTGCCGTCAGAACGGAGCAGGAGTTTCTGGTCGAGACCCTCATTGGTGAGGTCAGCCCAAACAGAGTTATCGTCCTTGCGGAAGAAGAGACCCTTCTCCAATCCTTCTTCTACCTTCTTCTTACCCTCGAGGTAAGTATTTGACTCATAATATATCTTGTCGAAACTTACACCCATCATCTTGTAAGTCTCATCGAAGCCAGCGTAAACCCAGTTGTTCATCTTCTGCCAGAGAGCACGAACCTCAGGGTCGTTGTTCTCCCATTTTACGAGCATCTCGTGAGCCTCCTTAATCAGCGGAGCCTCTACCTTAGCTTTCTCTGTGGCAGCTTCCTCGTCCATGCCCTCCTTCATGTACTGAGCCTTGAGCTCTGCGATTTCCTCACGATAGTGCTTGTCGAAGGCTACATAGTAGTCGCCGATGAGGTGGTCGCCCTTCTTGCCGGAAGTTTCAGGAGTTTCGCCATTGCCCCACTTGAGCCAGGCGAGCATAGACTTGCAGATGTGGATACCACGGTCGTTCACGATGTTTGTCTTGATTACCTTGTTGCCGTTAGCCTCCATAATCTGGGCCAATGACCAGCCGAGGAGGTTGTTGCGAACGTGACCGAGGTGGAGAGGCTTGTTGGTGTTAGGAGAAGAGTACTCAATCATGACGAGCGGACTGTTCTCAGTAACTGGCTTCTCACCAAACTTAGGGTCAGCGTTGATGGTGTTCAAGAGTCCTACCCAAGCGGCAGGAGCGATAGAAAGGTTGAGGAAACCCTTAACCACGTTGAAGTCTGCGATAACGTTAGCGCAGTTTTTCTTCAGGTATTCGCCGATTTCCTGTGCTGTATCCTCAGGCTTTTTCTTCGACATTTTGAGGAATGGGAATACGACGAGGGTAAGGTTACCTTCGAAATTACTCTTGGTCTTCTGCAGGGCTACCATCTTCTCAGGTACGTCCTGACCATAAAGCTCCTTCACCGCAGCGATGACCGAGCTGATGATTTCGTTTTCTATCTTCATTATTTAATATATCTTTTTTACCGGTAAAATTATCTTTTTAAACTGATTGAAGAGGGATTTGCAAGTTCCCTTTCCGTTTATGCGGCTGCAAATTTACAAATAATAATTGAATTGTGAAAGAAAAATTGCACATTCTTTTGTTTTTTGTCGCATTCTTTAGTTTTTTATTGCTTTTGCAACAGAAATGAAGTATTGCGGGGCTGTTGAAGGAAGCTTTTTATAAGAGGATTCTAGGAAGAAAGGAAAGAGAAACGGAACTAAAAACGAAAAAAGAAGATAGAAAAAGCGAAAAAGGAGTAAAGACCATGAATAAGTCTCTACTCCTTTTTTCGTATCATTTGATAGTTAGATTTTGCTTCCGTGAATTACCCCTCGAGGATAATAGCTGCCACGTCTTCGGGCGAATTCCATAGGAGTCCGTCTTGCAACTCGTCGTCGGTAAATCCGTTGAGTGCTTCCTGTGCTTCCCTTGGAGTAATGGCTGGAGTGCCGTCCTCGTTCTTAGCATCGAGCAAAGCCTGCAAGATGGCTGCTCTGTATTCTTCGATTGTCATCATAATTTTTATGTCGTTTCGTTGTTTATTTTATGATGGCAAAGGTAATGCATTTTTTTGAAATACCAAACTTTTTTGTCATTTTCTTTTAGTGGATATTGAAAAAGTTTTATATATTTATATGCCTTTCTATGATGGTATGGGTACCTATTTCTTGGAAAAATGGTGCACCAGTGTTGAAAAAACATTAAAAAAACGGTCGTTCTGCTTGTTTCTAACTTAATTTTCATATATTTGCAGTTGCTTAGCTGAGGCTACCGGCAACATGGAGGTATATAAGATGCTCCAGGATGTGCCTATATATAATAAGGTATAGAATAGCCTATATATAATAAGGTGTAATTTCAATCTAATGTATAAATAACTAACAAACATGAAACAGAGACTGTTCGTAACATTGAGTTTGGCAGGATTAGCAATGGCAACCTTTGGTGCAACCAAACCGAAGACTGCCATTAAGTCGTTGAATAAGCCGACCATCCAACAGCCAACTTACACAGAATGGCACGACCTTCAGGTGAATGCCATCAATCGTTTTCCGTTGCACACCAATTTCTTCACCTATCCGGCAGATGACTGGGTTTATGAGAAAGACGGTAAGATCGTGAGCAAGGATATCCTGCACATGAACAAGGCGGAGAGCAAGTATTTCCTTTCGCTCGACGGAACCTGGAAGTTCAACTGGGTGGCTAATGCCGACCAGCGTCCTACCGACTTCTACAAGGAAGATCTTGATGATTCCAACTGGAAGACCATGAATGTTCCAGGCAACTGGGAGATGAACGGATTCGGTGATCCGGAGTATGTAAATATTGGTTTTGCATGGCGTGGACATTTCGACCAGCAGCCACCAGCAGTTCCTACCAAGGACAACCATGTAGGCTCTTACCGCCGTATCATCGACATCCCTGCCAACTGGGACGGCAAGCAGGTAGTAGCTCATTTCGGTAGCGTTACTTCCAACATCTATCTCTATGTAAACGGCAAGTTTGCCGGTTATGCAGAGGATAGCAAGGTAGCTGCCGAGTTTGACATCACTCCTTACCTGAAGAAGGGCAAGAATCTGATTGCCTTCCAGACCTTCCGCTGGTGCGATGGTTCCTGGGATGAGGACCAGGACTTCTGGCGCTTGAGTGGTGTGGCTCGTGAAAGCTATCTCTTTGCCCGCGATGCCAAGTTGCATTTGGAGGATATCCGTGTTACTCCTGACCTTGTAAACAACTACAAGGATGGTGTGCTCAACATCTCTACCAAGGTAAAGGGAACAGGCAAGCTGAACTTCATCCTCTTCGACAAAGAGGGCAAGCAGGTGGCTACAGCTACAGGATTGGCAAAGAATGGAACAGCCAACATTACGATGAACGTAGAGAATCCACACAAGTGGAATGCAGAGACACCTTATTTATATACCCTTCAGGTTTCCCTCTCAAGTGCGCTGAAGAATGGCAACATGAAATCAGCAAGCATCACGCCAGTAAAGGTAGGTTTCCGCAAGGTGGAAATCAAGAACAAGCAGTTCCTTGTCAACGGTCAGCCTGGGCTCATCAAGGGTGCCAACCGTCATGAGATGGACCCTGATGGAGGTTATGTATTGAGCATGGAGCGCATGATTCAGGACATCAAGATTATGAAGCGCCTGAATATCAACGCTGTCCGTACCTGCCACTATCCTGATGATCCACGCTGGTACGAGCTCTGCGATGAGTATGGTATCTATGTGGTAGCTGAGGCTAACCAGGAGAGTCACGGTTTCCAGTATGGCGATGATGCAGCTGCCAAGAAACCGATGTTTGCCAAGCAGATTATGGAGCGCAACCAGCACAATGTTTCCATGTACTTCAATCATCCTAGTGTCGTAACCTGGAGTATGGGTAATGAGACGGTGATGGGCGATAACTTCCTGCAGGCTTACAAGTGGATCAAGAGCCAGGACCAGAGCCGTCCGGTTCAGTATGAGCAGGCAAGCAGAGGCGAGGGTACCGATATCTTCTGCCCTATGTATTATCCGGTAAGTGCTTGTGAAAAGTATGCGAAGGACCCTAACAGTCCGATGCCGCTCATCCAGTGCGAATACAACCATACCATGGGTAACTCAGGCGGTAACCTGAAGGATTACTGGAATCTGATTCGCAAGTATCCTATCCTCCAGGGTGGTTTCGACTGGGATTTCGTTGACCAGGGCTTGCACCGCAAGGTATTGAAGCCGATGACCATCAAGAATCCTGAGAAGATGAGCAATGAAGAGCTCCGCAAGATAGAATATTGCTACGGTGGCGATTACAACAATTACGACCCTAGCGACAACAACTTCAACTGCAATGGTATCATCGGTCCTGACCGTCAGCTCAATCCTCATGCCTACGAGGTAGCCTACCAGTATCAGAACATCTGGGCTAAGATGGTGAATGCAGAGAAGGGCGAAGTAAGTGTATACAATGAGAACTTCTTCCGCAATTTGAGCAACTATGCCTTGGCATGGAGCCTCATTGAGGATGGCGTGGAGACTCAGAACGGTACCATCGCTGATATCGAAGTGGCTGCCCAGCAAACCAAGAACTTCACCATCCCTTACGACCTTTCTAAGGTAAAGGGCAAGGAGGTGTTCCTCAACATCGATTTCCGTCTGAAGAAGGCTGAACCTCTGATGGAGGCTGGTCAGATTGTGGCTTATGCCCAGCTGGCAGTGAAGGAGAAGAAGTGCTGCGGTCATTGTGCAGATAACATGGCTAAGGCTCAGGGCGGCAAGAAGGTGAAGGCTAAGCTCATCGACAAGAAGGGCGAGCAGGATATCACCGTTACTACTCCTGATCTGACCGTGAAAGTGAACCGTACCACCGGTCTCATCTCTGAATATACCTATCGTGGCAAGTCGCTCCTCGGCGAGGGCGGTACCCTGAAGCCAAACTTCTGGCGTGCTCCTACCGATAATGATTTCGGTGCCGGCCTGCAGAAGAAGTTCCAGGTTTGGAAGAACCCTGTCATGAACCTGAAGGGTGTAGCTGTTGAAAAGGATAAGAAGGCAAACACCATCAGCATCTGTGCAACCTATGAGATGCCAGAGGTGAAGGGTGAGCTGGAAATCGATTATCTCATCATGCCTAACACCGGTGCGATGAAGGTAACCCAGGAGTTTGATGCTTCTGATGATGCTAAGGTCAGCGATCTGTTCCGTTTCGGTATGCTGATGCAGTTGCCATACGATATGGACAAGAGCCAGTATTACGGCCGTGGTCCTATCGAGAACTATTCTGACCGTGAGGACTGCATGCGCATCGGAATCTATAGCGATGATGCCGACCACCAGTACTTCCCATACATCCGTCCACAGGAGAGTGGAACCAAGGGCGATATGCGCTGGTGGAACCAGACCGATGCTTCCGGCTTCGGATTCAAGGTGAAGAGCTGCAAGCCATTCTATGCTTCCGCCATCCACTTCGACACAGAAGAACTGGATGATGGTGATGACAAGGACCAGCGTCACAGTTTCAACCTGAAGAAGTCAAAATTCACCAATCTCTTCCTCGATGCAGAGCATTCTGGTGTGGCTGGTGAGAACTCTTGGGGTGCATGGCCTTTGGAGAAATATCGTCTCCATTATGGCGATAAGAACTTCACTTTCGTGCTCATTCCATTAGATAAATAGTAGAAAAGCAGGGATTTATACGAAAATCCAATATATTTAAACAGAAAATCCACCTCATTCGGGGTGGATTTTTTTATCTTTGCAGCACCTATCACGGAAAAGTGTAGGTACAGACCTAAAAAATAAAAATAACGAACAATATGAGAAAAGCAAAATTTTTCGCAGCAGCATTGCTGGCGATGTCTTCACTCGGAGCTTTCGCACAGCATCAGTTTACTATTCAGGCTAACAAGCCTGGAGCAGAAATCCAGCCTACCATGTATGGTATCTTCTTCGAGGATATCAATTTCGGTGCCGATGGTGGACTTTATGCAGAGATGGTAGAGAACCGTTCCTTCGAATTCCCACAGCGCCTGATGGGATGGAATACATTCGGAAATGTAACCCTCAGCGACGTAAAACCTGCCTTCGACCGCAATCCTCATTATGTAACACTTGAGAGCGCAGGCGCACGTGAGAAGCAGACAGGTCTTGAGAACCGTGGCTTCTTCGGCATGGGCTTGAAGAAGGATATGAAGTACGATTTCTCCGTATATGGCCGTCTTCATCTCATCGATGGCAAGCAGGGCAAGATTCGCGTAGAACTCGTCAATTCAAAGAATGATGTGATTGCCAAGCAGGTCATCAACATCACCAATAATAAATGGCAGAAGCTTACTGCTACCCTTACTTCTCCTCAGACCGATGCCAAGGGTTTGATGCGAGTATATCTGGAGAAGGGTTCTGAGAGCGTAGATCTCGACCATATCTCTCTCTTCCCTGAGGACAACTGGAATGGTCTCCGTGCCGATCTCGTACAGGATTTGGCTGACTTGAAGCCAGGCATCTTCCGTTTCCCTGGCGGATGTATCGTAGAGGGAACCGACCTCGATACCCGTTATGAGTGGAAGAACTCTGTGGGTGCTCCTGAGAACCGTCCTCTGAACGAGAACCGCTGGAGAGATACCTTCCCACATCGCCTTTTCCCTAACTACTATCAGTCATTGGGCTTGGGCTTCTATGAGTATTTCCTCCTATCAGAGAAGATTGGTGCTGAGCCATTGCCTATTCTCTCTGTAGGTCTGGCTTGTCAGTATCAGAACGATGATAAGGATCCTAATGCACATGTAGCAGTCAAGGATCTCCAGAGCTATATCGACGATGCACTCGACCTCATCGAGTTTGCCAATGGTCCTGTCACCTCTAAGTGGGGTAAGCTCCGTGCCGATATGGGTCATCCAGCACCATTCAATCTGAAGCAGATTGGTATCGGTAACGAGCAGTGGGGTCCTATGTATCCTGAGCGTCTGCAGAAGTTTATGGAGCAGATTCATGCCAAGTATCCAAAGATCAAGATCTGCGGTTCATCTGGTCCATCTGCTGATGGAAAGGACTTCGACTATGGTTGGGAGCAGATGCGTAAGTTGGGCGTAGACATGGTGGATGAGCACTACTACAAGAGTCCAGAATGGTTCCGCAGCAATGCCAGCCGTTACGACAAGTACGACCGCAAGGGTCCTAAGGTCTTTGCCGGTGAGTATGCTGCTCATGCCGAGAATGATCCAAACTCTTGGGAGGCAGCCCTTTCTGAGGCAGCTTTCATGACCGGTTTGGAGCGTAATGCTGATGTGGTTTATCAGGCTACCTATGCACCTCTCTTCGCTCATGTAGAGGGATGGCAGTGGCGTCCGGACCTCATCTGGTTCGATAACCTCAGCTCGGTCCGTTCTGTCAACTACTATGTTCAGCAGCTCTACGGCGAGAACAAGGGTACCAATGTGTTGAAACTTACCGAGAACGGCAAGGCTGTAGCAGGCGAGAATGGTCTCTATGCCACCGCTTGTTTCGATAAGACAACCAAGAGCTACATCGTAAAGATTGCCAACACCTCTAACGAGGCAAAGGAAATCAACGTCACCTTTAATGGTATCAAGAAGTTGAACCCAGGTAAGGTAACCGTTCTCCATGCCGACGATATTCAGGCAGAAAACAAGATAGACAATAAAAATGTGGTTGTTCCTGTAGTATCAGATGCACAGGTTCAGGGCAATGTGTTGAACGTGAAGATGAAGCCAAACAGCTTTGTTGTATACCGTTTCTAATTGCCTACCTCCAATCTTCAATAAACCCTTAAGGTACAAATAGATAAGTGGATAATATGAATCCCTTGCGACTCTAGTGGTTGCAAGGGATTTTTTTCTCTCCTAATGCCCTTGAAATTACATGGCGACGCAGGAGTTTCTGTGTCAGGACGTAGGAAAGATTACGTCGCCATGTAGGAAAAAGGCACTTTATGTATAAGAAAAGTTTGAATTTTGCATAAAAAATACGCTCAAACGCTAGCAATTTGCTCATTTTTTCGTAACTTTGCACCCGCAAACTTATAATTAATAATAAAAGAAAGAATGGCTAATTTGAGATTTGAGGTTGTAGCCGAGGCCTTTAAGAAAAGACCTGTAGAGGTAGAGGCTCCCAAGGTGCGTCCTTCGGAGTACTTCGCCAAGTATGTATTCAACCGCCAGAAGATGTACAAGTATCTGCCATCTGATGTGTACGAGAAACTCATCGATGTGATAGATAACGGCAGTCGTCTGGACCGTTCCATCGCTGATGCCGTGGCTGCCGGCATGAAGCTCTGGGCTGAGGAAAACGGGGTAACACATTATACTCACTGGTTCCAGCCATTGACAGAAGGTACTGCCGAGAAGCATGATGCCTTCGTGGAGCATGACGGAAAGGGTGGTATGATTGAGGAATTCTCTGGCAAATTGCTTGTCCAGCAGGAACCTGATGCCAGCTCATTCCCTAACGGCGGTATCCGCAACACCTTCGAGGCTCGTGGCTATTCTGCATGGGATCCTACATCGCCTGTGTTCATCATCGACGATACCCTCTGTATCCCTACCATCTTTATTTCTTATACCGGTGAGGCTTTGGACTACAAGGCTCCATTGCTCCGCTCGCTCCATACCCTGAGTGAGGCGGCTACCGAGGTGTGCCATTATTTCTATCCACAGGTAAAGAAGGTGCAGACCAATCTCGGTTGGGAGCAAGAGTACTTCCTGGTAGATGAGAGCCTTTACTCGGCTCGTCCTGACCTGATGCTTACGGGCCGTACCCTGATGGGACACGACTCTGCGAAGAACCAGCAGATGGACGACCATTATTTCGGAACCATCCCTGAGCGTGTGCAGGCTTTCATGAAGGATTTGGAAGTGCAGGCACTCGAACTCGGCATCCCTTGCAAGACCCGTCATAACGAGGTGGCACCAAACCAGTTTGAGCTGGCACCTATCTATGAGGAGTGCAATCTTGCCGTAGACCATAATATGCTCCTGATGAGTTTGATGAAGCGTGTGGCTCATAAGCACAGTTTCCGTGTACTCCTTCACGAGAAGCCATTCGCCGGCGTCAACGGTTCGGGCAAGCACAACAACTGGAGTCTCTGCACCGATACAGGCGTACTGCTCCATGCAGCAGGCAAGACACCGGAGGACAATCTCCGCTTCGTAGTCTTCATCGTAGAGACCTTGATGGGTGTCTACAAGCACAACGGACTGCTGAAGGCATCTATCATGAGTGCTACCAATGCGCACCGTTTGGGAGCCAACGAGGCGCCTCCAGCCATCATCTCTTCATTCCTGGGCAAGCAGCTCACCGACCTGCTCGACCATATCGAGAAGGCAGACAAGGAAGAACTCTTTGCCCTGGCTGGCAAGAAGGGTATGGAGCTGGATATCCCTGAGATTCCGGAGCTGATGATCGATAACACCGACCGCAACCGTACCTCTCCATTCGCCTTCACCGGAAACCGTTTCGAGTTCCGTGCTGTAGGTTCAGAGGCCAACTGTGCGTCATCTCTCATCGTACTGAATGCTGCCGTAGCTGAGGCTCTTGAAGACTTCAAGACTCGTGTAGATGCCTTGATAGCAAAGGGCGAGGACCAGACATCGGCTATTATAGATATTGTACGCGAGGATATCAAGACCTGCAAGCCTATCCGCTTCGACGGCAACGGCTATTCAGATGAGTGGAAGGAAGAGGCTCAGAAGCGAGGTCTGGACTGCGAGGCATCCTGCCCAGTGGTCTTCGACCGTTATCTGGACAAGGAAAGCATCGAGATGTTTGCCAAGACCAACGTGATGAGCGAGAGCGAGTTGAAGGCGCGCAACGAGGTGAAGTGGGAGACCTATACCAAGAAGATTCAGATTGAGGCTCGTGTGATGGGCGACCTGAGCATGAACCATATCATCCCAGTGGCTACTCACTATCAGAGCCGTCTGGCAAAGAATGTAGAGGGTATGATTCACATCTTCGGTGGCGAGGAAGGCAAGAAACTGACAGCCCGCAACGTGAAGATTATCCGTGAGATAGCCGAGCGCACCGAGGCAATAGAGCGTGGTGTAGAGGCATTGGTAGATGCCCGCAAGGTAGCCAACAAGATAGAGAGTGAGCGCGAGAAGGCAGTAGCATATCACGACACGGTAGCTCCAAAGATGGAGGAAATCCGTTATCAGATAGACAAGCTCGAGCTTCTCGTAGCCGATGAGCTTTGGACATTGCCTAAGTATCGTGAGTTGCTGTTCATCAGATAATATTTCCTGGATTAGGAATTAAGATAATAAAAAAGAGTGCATTGTTTGTTACAGTGCACTCTTTTTTTTTATCACCTTGCTCCAGTCAACATCAACGCTTTTTTGTCAGCGTAAAAAAAGTTGGCTAAATATCTGTCTATCTTCGTGCTTTTTGTCCGTTTTTCTAAGATTTAACACTTTGCCTAATTAAAAAGAGGGTGTGTCAAAAGTCTAGATAATAGTTGGCGCATAACAGTTGATCACCGCATGCACAACAGCTGTTGTGCATGCGTATATCAGCTGTTATGCAAACGCACAACAGCTGTTGTGCGACCGGAGATACTGACTACCTCAACAACATATCCTATCTCTTCCAACAACTTATCCTGTCTCTTCCAACAACTTATCCTGTTTTTTCCAACAACAAGAAGAGGGTGAATAATTATCTTATGACGCATCCTTTTAGATTCCGGGAATATGGTAAAGTTGATTAAAAGTAATATAAAGAACGTGAGGAAGTTTGTTTCCTTGCTTGTTTTTAGTACTTTTGCCCCATAATTATGGATTCAAGTGTGGAAAATGTGGAGAATTACACAAAAGAGGTATCAAAAATGTGTAAAACTCCACATTTTTCCCACTTCAAGAAAAGATAAGGATATGTTTAACAGAACGATTATTCACGAATTGGAGCAATGGAAAGAGCGCAGAGACCGCAAGCCATTGATGATGCTGGGAGCTCGACAAGTAGGCAAGACATCGGTGCTGAAGAAATTTGGAAAAGACAGCTTTGAGCATTGTGCTTATTTCAGTCTTGATGAAGAAGAGGGTGTTCATTGTTCAGCGTGGTTTGGATGTGATTCCTATGGAGGTGAAGTCGGGAACAAGTGTTACCGGGCGCAGTTTGATAGAGTATAACAAGAAGTATTCTCCCCGTCTGCGCATCAGATATTCCATGCTTAATCTCAAAAAGGATGATACTTTTGTCAATATCCCTCTTTTCCTGGCAGATAGAACAGAGCAGTTGATAGGATATGTGCAGTAGCCTTGTTATGTGGCAATGTAAATATTTATATCCATAATTAGCTTCCTTGGTTTGGGGTAATCTAGCAGTGAGAAGATGGATTATAACATGCATGTTTCCTCTTTTTTATCACTTTCAGCAAAATAAAATTCTATAGTTGTACGACTATAAAGCTACAGTTGTACGACTATACATGCTATAGTTGTACAACCATAGAGCTATAGTTGTACAACTATAGCATGTATAGTCGTACAACTATAGAATTTCTATTCGTTATTCTAAAAGTGTAAATATGTAACGCGTTGATTTACAGTATATTGCTATTCATCGTTGTGTTTGCAATATTCATGAATAAATTGGAGTCAGTTGAAAATATGGAAATCTCAGCGATGTAAAGCTAAAGAAAAAATCACGGAAGAACCTGATGTTACCTCATCATTATAGTCGGCACTTTTACAGAATAAGTTTTTCCAGATTGCAGAACGATAGGAACGTAATCTGTCAGCAGTTTATTGCGGTCGAAAAGCATACTTTTTGCTTTTGACGAATGTATAATGACAAGATGATACTTTGTTGCCCTATTGCGGTTTTATGCTATCTATTTTTTATTAATTTCTCGATTTATCTTACTAAATTTGTTTAATTAGTCGAGCCTTTTTGATTAGAATTGCTCCATTGTGCATAGACTCTATACATTCCCACATGGGCCAGGTGAATTTCTGATAGACAGAATCTAAGGAATGTATTTCGACGAGGTTGAGTCCGATAACATTTTTTTTGAGGTCTGTATTGCGGTATTGCTTCTTTACGACAGCATAGGCGCGTCCCAGATCCTCAAAAATGTAGGACGCAACGTCGGCGAAATGTTCCGATACAAGACCATCCATAGTGATAATATAACACTCGGGAACCACATCATTATATGTGACCCCCCACCAGTATGCCACTATCTTCGAACAGATAAATAGGTAATGCGGCTTTATTCTTAAAAAAACATAGTAACTACTCAGCACCCCTATAGAAAACTTCTCGTTAATAAAGCATAAACTTGAT